>Ga0209342_10000148_pt1 | contig 74228 bp, 43 predicted proteins | sample RifCSP16_2_FD_184023 | JGI IMG/M metagenome (GOLD analysis project Ga0209342, IMG submission 184023) | Soil microbial communities from Rifle, Colorado - Rifle CSP2_sed 16_2 (SPAdes) (version 2) | ecosystem: Environmental > Terrestrial > Deep subsurface > Rock core/Sediment | place: Rifle... | reverse complement strand
CACGATAAAGAGTAATTGTTGGGTCTTCTCCAAACTCCTTAACTAGTTCGGCCTTTATTTTCTTGGGGTCATTTAGGTTATTTATATTTCGTTGTGCGAAGTTCCTTATTTGTTGATATAAGTCTGTGTTGTCTCCCCCTACTCCTTTAGGTTGGGTGGGTTGTAATTTTTCAACCAACACTCCACCATCACTATCCTTTGCCACAATTCGGTAATTATCTAACTTAACTGGTTCAACTTTTCCGTACCTCTTGGCTGATTCTTCCGTTTGAGTAAGCCAGACAAGTCTTTCACTTGGTATATCTTTAAAAACTATTCCTTTCTCCGCCTTAATATCTTTGTTACCTAACTCTTTTCTTTCAAAATTAACAATGTCTTGTGCGGTCAAACCTCTTGGTATAGAACCTTCTCCGCCACCACGATAAAAAGTTTCTATTTCTCCCGCTTTTCCAGCCTCACGACCTTCTGTAATCGTTTTTAAAGGGGGTTTCTTCTCTGTAACCACTTCCTGTTCAAGTCCTGATACTAAACTCTTGGGTTTTTCGGGTACAACAGGAACTTTTACTTCTACACCAACCTTACCCAACTTACTCTGTATGAAATCATAAGCGGCAGCATATTTCTTTTCTATTACCCCAGCTTTTTTTAAAGTATTGTAAGCACTATTTAGATTTTTTCTTATTGCAATATTTTCAGGTTTTGGATTAAGAGTAAAAGTATCTGGGTATTTTACCGTCTGCTTTCTCCATGCCAGATTAACTTCTTTTAAAGAAGCGTTTGGTTTCACTCCAAGTATCTTACTAACCTTAGTTAATTCTTCAGTTTTTAAGTTAAGTGAATTAAGCTTTTTACTGACAAATGGCTTAACAAACATAGTTGCCAAAAAGACAATATCTATTGCCTCTGCCAAATTGATGTTATCGGTAAATACTTCTCCAAACCCGGGTTGGTTATTTATACCTTTCAACGGAGTTTCCAAAAGCTCATTAGCATCAATTTTCCCCTGTAAGTATTGCCTTACTCCCTTCCAAGAATTAAGTCCAGCCCCTATTAAGGGAGCTGCTGGTTTAGCACGCCAAGCTACATTAAGTATTCCTACTCCATTTTTCAATAATGTACTTACATACTCTTTCGGTTGAATAGGTTTTCCTATTACTGCTCTATAAACCATGTAAGCAGGAGTCAGCTTAGCAATACCATCAATTTCACCAACCGCCTTAGCTGTATCTTCTACATACTGGATTGCTGGCGCAAAATCACTGACAAACTTTTTGGGTAATTGAGGTATCCCTTCTTTCAGCCTTTGAACTCCTCCCTTAAAGCCTCCTGGAACTTCAGTAAGGGGATTGTATGTTACATAAGGCTTTACTTTTTCAAACAAGGGCTGAATTTTAATACCGCTTAGTTTACTTGCTACAGTATCAGATATTTGCTTGAAAAGACTTCCGGCTTTCTCTTTAAAGCCTGATTTTTTTTCAGCTTGGGGTTGTTCCGTAAATAATAACTTGTTACGTCTTTCCTGAAAACTATTCCCTCCTGAAGTTGATTGTACAAAAGGCGTGGGCGTAAGGTTTTCTCCTCCACCTATTAGCTGGTTACGTCTTTCCTGAAAAGAGGGTTGCATAATCTATCTTAAATATATGGCGCATATTCCGGATAAGCTTGTACGGCTTCTTCTCTTGTATAAAGTTTGTTTTTTATATCATCCTTAATTTGATTGACATTAGCTTTATCCCCGGAAGTTAAAGATTCAACCCCTCCTGCTTTGCTTACTCCGAAGATCTTATTCAGTTGTTCCGAAGATTCACTGGCAGGTCCCCAATCATCATTTTGATGGAAAGTATTATAAACCGAAAGGACCTCATCTTTTGAAAAGACTCCGACATACTTTTTAGCAAGTTCTGTCAAATTCATCCAATTGGAGACATCTGTCTTTAGTTTTTGCAGGTTTTTACTTCCTAACTCTCCTCCGCCCCCGGATCCGCCTCCAACTTTCCCTAGTGAAGTTGTATTTATAATATTTCCTGTATTTACATCAACAATGGATAATGTTACGTTTCCATTATCGTCTGTATTATCAAATACTTGGGGTTTGATAGCCTCCTGTTTTTGCTTGTCTGCAATTCCTTGAATCAAAGAAGTGGGAATCCCTGTTGCAACCGCATAACTGGCAATATCTTCTCCTGTTGCATTAGTCAATCCTCCGGCAGAAAGAAGCGAATTAAAAACACTCAGTTGGTTTTTATAAGCTTCATTGCTTATATCATATTGCTTCATAGCCAAATTGACCTTAATTTCAGCATCAGCTAACTTCATGGCTCTTTCATTTTGAAGCGTTGTAGCATCATCATTATACTTTTCGTTTATCTTTGCTATTTTACCCACCCTTGTTGCTTCAGAATAAAAAGGATTGTCATTGACGATTGCTACCGCTTCATCTCTTGCTTTTTGTTTCGCCGTTATTTCCTCATTTAACTTCTGGATCTCAGGGCTTTTGTAACTGCTTTCATAAATTGCATTTAAGTCTATTGTTGGTTGTGTCAATCCGAATCCTGCTCTAGCACCCATCCCGGTTCCAACTCCGTATTCTGCTGCCAATTCAGCCGCCCTCGGTCCGTTTGCCGCATTTCTGGCATCTGTGGGGTTATAACCTTTAGATATTAATGCCTGTTCCAAAGCACTTGACCCTCCACCTCCACCCGGAGACACAGGCTGAGCAGTTGCCTGTGTCTGTATGGGGGAAGGAACTAAAGATGGTTGTGTAGCTTGCAAAACTCCTGTTTTACCAACAGCATAAGCAGCATTTCCCTTGCCTTGACCGCCTGTTGCATTATAATCGGCAATCAATTCCGGATCTTGCCAGCCAGTATAGCCTGGATAAGCTTGTCTTATTTGTTGTGCAGTAGCCATTTATATTGAGAATTTACCTATTTCTCCTACTTGTTTTCCATAATAATTAGGAATATCAAATTGCGGATGGTCTTTACGTTGATCTCTTTGTTGTCTCTGGAGGACTTTTCTGAAGATTCTGCTTAAAATATTGGTAGCTTCTGATTCTTCTGCCTGTGAAAGTTTTTTATCAATTTTTGCAATAGCCACACTTAATGCCTTTTTAACAATAGCTTCGTTTCCAGAATCGTCATGGTCCGAAAAGATTGTCTTATCTCCACTTGCAGATAGTTGAGTAGCCTGTATAGAACCCCAAATATCAAAATTGTCAGTTCCTGTCCCAGGAGTAGGGAAAATAAATATCTGCCTGCCAAAATCCGCAAAAATTCGGGTATTAGTATCTGTGGAATTATTTAATTTATAATCAAGCCAGTCCTCAAAAGCTTTTCTGTCATATTCTTTATCATCTATGATAATCCGGCTTATAGAATCTGTCCTAAAGTCCGTTGGATAGTCATAGTAGTAGTCTCCGTTTGTAGAAGTATACTTGTCTCTTTCAAGCTGGGGCCAAAGATAAAGCGAAGTAGCCCATAAATGAGCATCTTTAATCAAAGTTTGAATACGCGCAGTCGGGAAAAGAGTACTGTTGGTACTTGCCATTAAGCGAGCAAGTAATTCTGTCTGCATTTCGGAGTATGTTTGCATATTCTTATTCTAATTACTTTATTATGATTTGTCTAACAATTATTTACCTAAAATAATGTAAGTTAATGATGTATCAACAACTTCAGCAGTTAAATTATCTAACAGGTGTCTGCAAAATTGCAATTTAGCGGTGTGATCTCCTTTTATAACAGTAACAAGCGTTGATGCAGACCAAAACGGCCTGCATCTGGTAAAACCAGCATCACTTGTGTCATGCCAATATAAAACAGAGTTAAAGCCATAAGTAGAATTAGGATAGAGAACACCATTTATATTTAGTCCGATAAACACCCTGATAATCCCTTCATTGGCCCAATCAGAAGCCCCTGCGGAGGCAGAACATAAAAACAAAACTCTTGTATCTCTGTCTGTTGAGAAAGTTAAAGTAGTGCTAGTCAAATCAACAAAAGCTGTTGATGTTGTCATTCTTGAGTTACCATAACTTTCAACACTGTCTATTGTAAAGTTATTAACTGATACCAAACCCTTACTGTCAATCACGCTTCCCTTAACACCAGTCGTATTTATTCTTTCGTTGATAACTTCAGTTGCAACTATATTAGTAAAAATCGGTTTATCCTCAACTTCAATCGGGAAGTAAACCTTATCTTTTTCTTCTGTTTTGTTTGATTCCGGTTTATAAGTTTCTATTAAATTATCTTCCATGTTATTCAAAAAATACTTCTATAGGCGGATAAACTTCCGGGGATGTACTTCCTGTTGGTGTTAAAGTTATCTGAAATTCAAAAATCTTTCCTTCGGCCCCGACAAAAAATACCGCTTCTGTTTCGCCTACTGCATTAAAGGTTGTTCCTCCTCCTTCAAGTCTTGCAGAAGTCCATGAACTTGCTTTGTTTATTTTATACTTAAGGGAAATACTTGTTCCGGAAGCAATCGGCTTTGTAGATAACCTTACAGAGTGCCAATTTATAGTCTTATTCGGATATCCGGGAGGAGCTTTTAATTCCAGTGATTCATAAACAGCCGCTTTTTTAGTTTGGGCATAATCTATTACTTGAAGTTTATAATTATATCCAATCCCTGTAGGCTGCCTGTAAGAAACAAAGATACCGCTTGTCCACTTTCTGACGGAGTAAATATAGTCACAATCCAATGGATAATCCAAATTAAGAACATAAGGTGAGTTTTTATTTTTCCGGCCAAAAGTATAAATTCCATTTGAACTGCGGTCCTGAGCATAAGTATCAGTATCAAACATTCCGAAAAGAGCTAAACTTCCATCTACATCAGTGTTTTCCATACTACCAAAAAGTCCTCCTGTTGCATCTACAGGAAAGGAAGTAATAGGAACAGTACTTACAAAATCTGATGAGTAAATCTGGGAATTAGTATTAGGAGCTAAAGAATATTCACCTAAAAGTAATTTTAAATCCGTATCTACCAAAGATTTTATATTATCAATTGGAATAGTGGTTTTTTTATTCCACGATAGAGAAACTGTGTCCCACAAAAATAATTCCGAATTGCTTAAATCATTAGCGTAGGATGCTCCTATTAGAGCATAACCTTCTCTATCAAGAAGTGAATTTGAAATTAAATTTTTACCCAAATCAAGGGCATTAGTAGTATATGAGCTGTCATACGCAATCATACCTATATATCTGCCGTTACAAAAAAGCAAATTACCGTTAATCCATCTCATTGTATGGTTTGAACTATCAGTTATGTTTTTTGGGTAACCACCTGTTGCATCCACATCACTCCAATTTGCAAGTCCGGGAATCTCTTTGCGGTGAATCGTATTAACTGCAACCCAGTAAATGTAGCTTTTTCCGTCACTTTCATGCCCTATTCCCACCCCTGTTAATCCAAGCATATTAGAAGCATGGGTATATACCAAAGTAGCTTGCCAATCATCTGCAATCTGATATATTTTAGAAGATCCGAAAGCATACATATTAAAATCAGGAGCAGGAAGAAGGTGTGAAATATATTCGGTAATAGGAGTATCAAGGTCAACAAAAGCCTGTTGGCAGGATAATGAATCAGTTTTTTTTCTTATATCAAGCGCGGATCCGAATTTAAAAGATCCGGTAATACCTTTTTCATCAAAATCTGAAATACCACCCCTGAAAGATTTTATAATGTAGCTGCTCATATATTTATTTTACACTAATACCTTGTATTCCAACCTGTACCTCTTGTTGAATACCTTGTATTCCAACCTGTACCTCTTGTTGAATACCTGTCAAGCCACACTTCAGGACTTGGGCTTGGTGAAGGACTAATTGAAACTGATGGACTGACCGAAACCGAAGGACTCACAGAAGGGCTTAAACTCTGACTTTTGCTTGGACTCTCACTTGGACTTAAAGACGGACTTTTTGATGGACTTAAAGACGGACTAACTGACCCTGATGGCGAGATAGATGGACTCAGACTAGGGCTTTTACTTGGTGAAAGAGAAATGCTGGGTGAGACAGATGGGCTTAGACTTGGGCTTTTTGATGGACTCAGACTAGGACTAACTGAAATAGATGGACTAACCGAAGGAGATACTGATGGGCTTTTTGAAACTGATGGACTAACACTAGGCGAGGCTGATGGACTTAAAGACGGACTTAAAGAAAGTCCTGTTTCAAATGTATAGTAAGCAACCAAACTCGGATCATTTGTGGGACTGGGAATTTCTGAATCCTTATAAGTACTAATTTCAGTAAGAGTTCTTACATCATTCCAAGCTCTTGCTTCATCCATTAAACCGTCATTTTCTGCACCAGCACCGACACTTCCTAATTCAAAATCTCCGGAAGAATTTTGAGTTGATGTAAGAGTTGTAATAACGTCGCTTCCAAGTTGGACACCATTAACATAAAACTTTGCGACACCGCTTGCAAAGGTTACTGCGTAATGATAATAAACTCCAAGCGTGGGAATGTGTGCAATTGAAACGGCCGATTCCAACGCCGGATTAAATAAGAAAAGTCTAAGTTTATAAACACCTCCACCACTGTCCCAAATGTTTAAAGAATATGCTGATATTTTAGAAATTAGTCCAGTAGATAATCCACTTGGTAAAGACTCCCACTTAAACGAACATTCCAAGGTAAAATTATTTAATAAATCCAGTCCATTTTGACTAGCATCCGGAATATATAATCTTTGGGCTGAGCTTCTTTCAAAGTCAGCAGCAACAGAAGAGGCAGCAAAAGGAGTATCACCTGATCCTGTAACCCCATTTTCGTTAGTTAAATGATTACCACTCGCACTCTTGTCGGTTATATCCAAAACTACAACAGACGGGGAAACTGATGGGCTGATAGAGGGTGAGATACTAGGAGACAAACTTGGTGAAAAGCTTGGAGACAGAGATGGGCTTTTTGACGGACTTAAGCTAGGACTAGGTGAGGGAGAAAGACTTACAGACGGAGATATACTTGGACTCTTGCTTGGACTTACAGACGGACTTAATGAGACCGATGGACTGACTGAAGGACTAGCACTAGGACTTAAGGAAGGGCTTTTTGACAGACTTAAGCTAGGAGATAAAGAAGGACTCACACTAGGTGACAAGCTGGGGCTTAAAGATACTGATGGACTTACAGACGGACTTAATGAGACCGATGGACTGACTGAAGGCGACACACTTGGACTCAGAGATGGGGAAAGACTGGGACTTAAAGATACCGAAGGACTAACCGAGGGGCTTACTGACGGACTAATGCTGGGTGATAGGCTTACACTCGGCGAAACCGAAGGTGAAAGGCTCGGTGATAAGCTCGGACTCAGACTGACCGATGGTGATACCGAGGGGCTTATACTTGGTGACAAAGATGGACTTAAGCTCACACTGGGAGAAACACTGGGAGATAGACTTGGACTCAGCGATACACTGGGAGAAACGGAGGGTGAAGCACTGGGAGATAATGAGGGTGAAAAGCTAGTTCCCCCTCCTGCTGTATAGGTAGCGTAGATGGAATGCTTTCTATTTTGGGGCGAATCTTCAACTAACGTACTAGGCCAACCAGCATCAAAATCAATACCTAAGTCTCCAAATGTATCTCCGACTGTATCGTAAGCAAAATAACACGAACGCGCTGCAACACCGTCGTAATCGGAATTACTAGCTAAAGCATATGTTCCTGCTACTAATGTCGGATTTGTTGTAAAGGTATAATTTAACCAACCTTGTGAAGCAGAAGTTATAGTTGTATTTTGTGTAGCTCCATTAGTTTGTAGATTATGAGTAGCTGCATTATCGTAAATTGCAGACGAAGAAGGGACTTCGGTTGTTATAGTTCTTCTCCAAGAAGCCGTTAATTTAGTTATTTCGCCATCTTCACTTAAAGTTGCAGCAGTCCCCCAAGGTCTATCTCCGGCAAAAATATCACTAGCACCGATACTTTCGTACCCAAACGTTGGGTCAACAATTACTGGATAAACTGCATTATCAAGCCATGTTTGGTCTATAGTTACTGTCAGAAGTCCATTTTGTTCATTTATATTTAACTGTCCCCATGTTTCCTTTCCATTGGCGTCTGTTATTTTTGGTCTATAAATATGAAATGCTTTACCTACCTTATACTCCATTCCTGCCGCATCATTCATTCCGCCTTTAGTTTTGTGATAAACGGCGTAGCTTCCCTCTACGTTGGCAGGTCTTGAGGCCCCTTCGTCTATTTCTTGTTGGGTTAGAGCTGGTTGGTAGAAGAAATCTAAAGATTTCGTTTCAATCGTAAATTCAAGTACATTAGAAGCTGGTTTTTCTTTTAAAATGACTTCAAATTCATATCCACCATCTTCTGATAACTCTGGTTTGTCGTAGAAGTGGACTTCTTTAGTTCCGTTGACCCATTTGATTACTTCTTTGTCGGTTTCTACTGTGGCTTTTGTGTAGTCATCTTCTTTTAAACGGACTGAAGTATTTACTTCATTGTCCCATCTGGAAATTTTAATCTGAGGATAAAATAAGTCAGGTTGTTTGTCATCACCAACAATTACTTCTATACGGTCTTTTGGATTGCTTTTAGCAGTTTGTTTGAAAGATTCATTAGCAAATTCGTATTTTGCCGATATCTCTGAACTTATCTTGGTTAGATCAACTTTCTTTTCCATATAACAAAGTATGAAGTTTCCTTACCAGTCCCGAAGGTGTTAGGAAGAATTAACTACTAAACTTATTCTACTACACTTTTAAGTCTATCTAAATCTTTTTGTTCCCAATCAGGCACAGGCCAGAACTTTTCAACCAGCCAGGAGACAGGATGAATTGCCTTGTCCCACTTGTTTTTCCAGAAGAGATCCCTCACATTTTTTTTCACTTTTTCTTGATCGCGGCCAGAGACGGGCCAAGGAAAACCAAAGTTACTTTTAGTTCTGAAAAGATGTGCATACCAAGTATTATGATTACAAAGAACCATACCGCCGGAAAGCCAAGTTTTACAAGCTACTTCAATTCCCTGATTTCCCCAATTACCAAGCTTTTCATCACACAGATTAAGTTCCCAATACTTTTTCCGGGTACACATAAAAGAGGATCCCTGTAAAGACATTGATTGTGTAAGTCCTTTTTCTTCTTTGTCTTTTATATACTCCGGTCTATGTTTGTAATCTTCAAAATACTTGAACTGAGGAGTTTTGTTAAAACAATAAGAAGTACTCTGTGGCCTTCTTTTACCGATCCAGAGCATTTTCCGCTTCATTTCATTACCGCAGTTAGGACACTTAGGGATTCTATCCTGATATTCCCTCTTTCCGCATTTATAGCACTTCCAGTCAAATGCCCAAAGATTGCGCATAATAGGAACCATAGTTACGTTATCTCCGGTTTTCTTAAAAGCCTCTATCATTTTTCTGTCAAATCCCTGGTCAAAAGAACAATGAGCATCAACCTTCATAATATATTTAGCTTTGCTTAATTTACATGCTAAATTAGCAGCTCCTCTCTGGCCTACACTTTTAGGAACATAAATGATGTTTACCCTGTCATTTTGCGGGACCGGAGGATCAGTCCACTCTCCATCTAATAAAGCAATTATTTCTGTGTCTGCTTCTCTATGTTGAAGAATGTCCTCAATAGTATTTTTGAGGAACATTTCATTTCTTGAAGGTATTAAGATTGAAAGATCCATTTTTTGTTCTTTTCTAATATCCCTCTTTCAGCAAGAAATCTAGCCTTTAATGCCTTGAATAAGTTTTTATATCTTCCAAGATTTATCGTCTTTCCGTTTAATTGAATACCAGCCCTCCATTTTTTATTCTGTTTATCCCAATAAACACCCTTGAATCCCGACTTATTGTGTTTGTACATCCCTATATTAAAGTGATTGATACTATTGGTAACAGTTCGGAGATTCTTTTTTCTGTTATCTAATTTATTACGATTTATATGATCTGTTTGAAAATCTTCAGGCGTGTTGTGAATAAGTCGGTGTAAAGTTATATTTTTCCCATTCTCTTTTCTTATAACATATCCTTTTGTACTGATTCCCCACTTCCATTGATTGAAGAAAACGAAATCTTCGTCATCAACTAAAGTAAAGAGGTTTGAGTATTTCTTGGTACTAATGTTTATTTTCTTCATTTGATTTAATCCATTCCTTATTTTTTTCTAATATACCTCTTGTTATTTTAGGATTATACCCTAAAGATTCGGCAAATGCACACCAAGCATAGATATCTTTAGGTATACACTTAGAATTGAAACCCCTTTTCTCCGGATATATAAAAGTCCACCAAAGATTAAACCGGGGATCATCTCCGTAAACCGCATCTCTTATTGTGTAATAATCAATTCCTGCTTTTTGACAGACATCGTATAGCTCCTGACATTGAGCTACTTTAAAGGAAATTGCGCGGTTTTCAGTAAGCTTAATTACTTCAGCTTCATAGGCAGTAACTTGCCGAATATTGGTATTAGCATTATAAACAGTCGTGTATAAATCTATAAGTTCTTTCCTGTCTTTTGCTTCACCACCAATTATTAAAAACTGCCTAGTTCTCGGATCCAACATTGGATGAGCAGGCGTTTCCCCAAGATACTCAGGCTGCATAACGATATTCTTTTTATACTTTTCAATCAAATAATCACAAGTTCCCGGATTAACAGTTGAACGGATAACTATAATAGGACATTCACACCAGGCAACGACTTCTTCAACTATTGAAGTATCTAACTTTCCCTCTCCAATATTCGGAGTCGGTACACAAACAAATACAATCTCACTCTCGTTTACCTGTTCTTTATTCCCCCAATTCAAACTATTATCTTTATTTTCAAGTACTCTTAACTTCGGATCATAAAGAACGGCGTCAGGGAAAAGCTTCTGCATGGCTTTTCCAACCCAACCATAGCCAATAATTGCAACTTTTTTCATAGGTCAAACATCTTTTTTATATCCTGCCAACCATCTATTTTGTCCAAGCTTGTTTCTCTCCAACTTTTAGTATCAGGCTTGTGTTTAAATTCTTCAAGATTTACTTTACGTCTACTAAAAGTCCTATTATGCCTGATATCTATATTAGGATATTTAGATTTCCAAGTATCGCTTTTTTCATCCGAGAAGCCTCCTCTTTTTGTTCTTTTACGACCAGGTTCATAACCCCATTTTCTTGCCCACTCCGGTTCTTTTCCTTCTTTATTGTATAGTCCATCTTTTAAGACTCTATTCAATCGTTTTTTGTACTGCATTAGTGCTAACTGGCGATTACAACACATCATAGACAAAGAAGTTAAACCGTCATAGTTAATAAGTCTGTCTTTCGGATAATCCCATCTCCAGTCATTAGTGTTGTAGTAATAAACATCACCAAAGGTAAGAGTAAACTCAAAGTGTGACGGATGATACAAAACGTCATGCTCGGTAAAAAAAACAACGTCAGAACTTGATACTTCAAGTGCAGTTACTATCTGTCTAAGCATTGTAAAATAACTCGGTATTAAACCTTCTATATATATGTTTGTACCAAAGTCCATCGGTTTAAGTGATACAGAGACTATCTTGCCATCAAAAGCTTTTCTTAATTGCTTCTGACAAACTTCCATAATTACAGGATTCAGTCTATTGTCTGTATAGTAAATACATCCTTTTGTCATGGCTTAAACCACATAAAACTTCTCCACTTATCTCTCTTTTCTCCTTCTATTTCATCTTTCCTTCCAAGAACAAACCAGTTGTGGATATCAAATGCTTGGGTATAAGTATCTACCATATATCTAACGTACGAATCTGTAGACTCCGGAAAGTAAACATAGTCATGTCCAGAAATAACTCCACCCTTCTTTACTTTTTTAGACCACTCAACTAAATCTTCAGCTATATATCTGAATCCATGATTCCCATCAATATAAACGTAATCCAAAGATTCGTCTTTAAAATCGGCTAAAGCATCCATTGAAGTCTTTTTTATAATCGTGCAATTTTTGTAAGGCTCCAAAAGCTTCTTAGCACGTTCATATTGAGTACTCAAGGTATTCCCTCCAGCTACAGAATAACCTTTATAAGACACCCAAGGATCAATCGCATAGTGTATCAAACTCGCTTTACAGAATAACTCCGAATATTCACCCTTCCAGACACCAATTTCAGCCCCAATCTTAAATCCTAAATCTACAAATAACTTAGGCAGACCATCTCTGGTAGAATCCGGGATTTCTACTGGCCTTCCTTTTAACTTAATACCTTCAATTAATTCCATATTTCTTTTTTAAATCTTTTATGTTTCCCCAGTAAGGTAACTCATAAACCGGAACTTCGGTTGAAGGACTGTGTTTTCTCATGCCCTTTCCGGTTTTGAAAGAAACACAAGAAAAGTCTGTCTGGAAGTACTCGTACTTATCAAAGTATAGTTTGCGTATCTCTTTCGGAAAGTTTTTATATTCAGTACTCCACTGAGGCATATCGCGGAAAAGATATTCAAGCCTATCAAGATAAAATCTCCGCCCGACTATGCTAGAAAATGTTGATCCTTCCTTTTTGCATACAAAGTCCTGATGGTATTTCTGGACATAGACATTGGAGTTTCGGTAACAAATATCCAGTTTTGGAGGTATAAAATCAAAATAATCGGGAGAATATAAACAATCCGCTTCTGCATGAATAACAAAGTCACTTTTTGCCGTCTCGCAAGCTATCTGAACTTGCCTGATAAAATTAAATCCTGAAGTCCCGACATTACCTACACAAATGTTTGTACCTAAATCAATTGGCTTCTGGGTAACACTGATAATCGGTACATCTTTAGCCTTTGATAAAAGATCTTCCTGAATCTTCTTTTCAAATTCCGGATCTTCCCTATTACTTGAAAGATAAATTATTGTTCCATTCATGTTTTCCTTATAAATACATCCTTATATCCTAAAGTCCTCATCATCGCATATCTATGATTGCCATCAAGAATCAGGCCAGCATGGTTTACAATAATTGGCTTCAAAAGTCCGTTTTTCTTTAAATCCTCATACACACGGATCCTTTCTTCTGTCCATCTGTTTAATTTCTCAATACCCCATCTTTTGCGGTATTTTACTAAAATCCGGTAGTATCTGGTGTCTTGATACTTAGTTCCTTTATCCAACTCCTCGTAGAATCTATCCTGCACATGGTTTCCGCAGTCCAAGCTATCTATGACCGATCTTTCAACAAAAGGGCTTTTAAAGCATAAACTCCACAGTTTCCGGGGCATTGGATCACCAGTGGTAGGTAACTCGTCTATAAATCCGGCTTCCTCCCAGTTTTTGAAATAAGTTCTGATATCTTTTACATCTGCCGAAGCCCAACAACGATTTAAGTGGTGTTTCTCCGCAGTGACTATTATGCAATAACGGGTTTTATATTGAAGCTTATCAAGATAGTCAAGCCAGTCATTGACTGTAAAATAATAATGTGCATTAGCAAGAACAGTATAATCGGCAACAGGAAGCGAATCTATACATTCCTCCATTCTCATATTAAGTATTTTATATTTTCCACCCTGTTCATCACGCCACTTAAGACCTCTTTCTACTGCTCGCCTGTCTGAATCAACTCCAACAACTCTGTCAAATTCCATATCCTCAGCAAACTTAAGAAAAAGTCCGGCATTACAACCCATATCAACAAAAACAGACTCTTTAAGATCTACTTTCAAAAATGGTTTAACAAAGTTGTTCCACTTACCTTCATTCCAGAAATTACTGCCTATTTCTCGTTTATCACGTTCAGTCATTATTGTATTCTCTAAATACTGGTAAGTTGAAAATGGTTTAGTCATATTTTACTTCTATAAAATCAGTTATAAAATGCCACTCAGTATCTCTCGGTAAACTCAATAAATTATCAAGACATCTTGCTACGTCATTTTTGGTTCCATAAATATGACCGTGTAGTTTCAGTAGATCGGCCCCAGAGTCCCGGTAAGATTCATCCAGTAAAAAGTTATATTTATAAAATCTCTTAGGGTAAGGCATTACCTTATCCCTATCTACCGCCCCCCACCATCCGGATTCATCTAAAGCCTTAACCACATCTTCAGTCCATCTCCAATGAGGAGCACAAAAGCCTTGTTCAAAAGGTAACCCATCTATAAAGAAATTTCTTTTAATCATTGGTAAAACATAATCTCTTGTATAATGGTAACTCCACCTTAAAGCTTCAGATCCTTTATGGTAAAGTCCATGCGGTATTATCTGAATCCAATCCAGATTTCCCCTGATTTTCTCTCTCAATCTGTTCCTGATAATATAAGATCCCCAATCTGCCTTCATATCAATAGGTACGGTAAATAAAGACACTTTAAAGTCCGGAAAACTCTCTTTAAGTCTTAAAAGTACATCCAATCTGTTATTAACCACGCTAAAGTCATGTAAATCCAATGCTACTTTCATATAAAGTGTTTAACTAATTCTTCTGCTTTTCCCCAGTACGGAATATCAAAGGCTTTAACCGCACCCGGTTTTTTGCTTTTATGCTGTTCTGTAGGATCTAAAGAGTTTTTATGGCTAAAATAAACCATTCCCACAGAAGGCCAATACATTACGGACTTTCGCCTATCTATTACTGTCCCTTTTTCTTTACCCAGTTCACCTATGTTATTTTCCGGATAGTTAGCAAACCTTTCTTCAAGTGATTCAATTACCAATTTTCTCGGAGCAATCATAGCAGCATTAGATATCCGGTCCTTATAGTAGTAGACTGGCTTACCCCAAGTAAAAATCCCCCATCTGTGACCATCATAAGCATAAGTATCTTCCGGAGGCCGGAATATAAAATGTTCTTTATGGTATAAAGTATCATCTTCCGCGATAGCAATATAAGGAGTAACAGCTAATTTTGCTGCTCTTAATATCTGCCTATAAATATTTGACACACTTGGTTCTTCATCCTGAATCAAGTTTAATCCCCAGTCCATAGGTTTTTTAGAAACAGTGATAAGCAAAGTATCTCCAATTGCTTCATTTAAAACTTTTTTATGATACTCTGCCCATTTTTCCGGAACTTTATTGACAGTTAAAAATATTACAGTTAGATCGTTCATTTTATTGCCTCAAAATATAAAGTACCCCTTCCAGGGCGGTTATCTACTCTTGCAAATTCCAAAATTGTAGAGTTTTGATAATCTCGTTGTAAAAACAACCTGAATCCTATCCGGTCAACCAAAACCCTTTTCAAAAGATCATAACTAAACAAATTGATATTATTCCAACCCAAAAGATAATCCAAATCCTTTTCCATTATCTCTACCATTGGAACACCCATCCTCAATATTCCGCCATTTCTAAGCACACGATAAGCTTCTCTGAAAGCCACAACAAGTTCCCTCCAAGTAAGTTGTTGGAAAACGTGCATACCTACTATTCCATCAACACTTTTATCTTTATAAGGCCAGGGTTTACCCAAATCCATCACTTCATCAAGCTTAAATGGCTTACCCTTCCATTCAGTACGGAAATCGCTGTTGATAAAACCTTCATAATATAGGTTAGCACATCCGACATGAAGTAATACTAAATCCCCCACTTTGGTTTGACCTCCTTTTCGTAGTAATCCTTCCAAACTTTCAAGGCGTAAAGACCGCTTTCACCCCTTAAAGAAGGATTTTCTTTTGTTCCCTCATGCCTACCCTCAACAAAACTCCTGTGTTTATGAGCAAACCATGTATTTTTATTGAGCATCATCTTCCCCCCGGCCTTCCAAGTCTTAAAGATCATCTCATGGGAGTCCTGATACATTTGTCCGTAACCCTCTGTCTGAAGCTCTACGATCACCTTATCCCACCATGAATGAGGCATAAGCCACATAGATCCCTGCATAGCCATAGTTTCATCTATCATTATGTCTTTTCTTTCTTGAGTCCGGCTGTCCCATCTTTGACCGGAAAATTTAATTCCCCCTTGTATAACCAACTTTTCATAATCAACCGGAGGCAAGTCCATGACTTCCCACTTAATAGGATCAAGGAAGTATCTTCTAGCAGTTACAATCCAGTCTGACTTGCAGGTATCGGTTAATACGCGGTCATAACCTTTGGCAAACATACAATGCTGGTCTGATCTCATTATAAATCTTCCTCTAGCTACAGAGACTCCGGCATTGATAGCTCCCCTCATTCCACGATTCTTGCCCAAGTGAACATATTTAACTCTGGGATCTTCTATAAAAATATCCGGTTCGGGCCAATAACCATCCAAAACAACAACTACTTCCATATTATCTTCCAATTCTGAATTATCTAAGAGTGATCTTACTGTAGGTTTAAGAAGCCGATCTTTATATGCAGGAATGACAACTGAAAGTCTCATTATCTAATATAACCAAACCGAGCAAGGTATGTCAACTAGACAGATGGAGATACTGATGGGCTTATAGAAGGACTTAAGCTCGGACTCAAGCTTACTGATGGGCTAACTGATGGCGATAAGCTAGGTGACAGTGACGGACTCAAGCTAGGGCTCAAAGATGGACTAGGTGACGGACTCAAGCTAGGGCTAAGAGATGGTGATGCACTAGGACTCAAAGAAACTGATGGACTGACAGATGATGATGGCGACTCTGATGGGCTAAGAGATGGTGATAAGCTCACTGATGGCGAATTTGATGGACTGACTGATGGCGATAAGCTCGGTGATAGTGACGGACTCAAGGAAACTGATGGTGAGACTGATGGACTCAAGCTAGGGCTAAGAGATGGTGAAAGGCTAGGTGATAGTGATGGTGATGGGCTTGGGCTAAGAGACACTGATGGACTAACTGATGGACTAACTGATGGGCTAAGAGATGGTGATGCACTAGGACTCAAAGACGGACTGCCTGACGGACTCAAGGATGGACTAAGTGATGGACTCAAGGAAACTGATGGACTAACTGATGAACTGGCAGAAGGTGAGGTACTTGGTGATAAGCTCGGACTCAAAGACTCAGATGGTGAAACTGATGGACTTGGGCTAGGACTCAAAGAAGTTGATGGGCTTACACTTTCAGATGGGCTAGTTGATGGACTTGGGCTAGGTGATAGAGATGGTGATGCACTTGGGCTTACACTAGGACTCAAGCTAGGACTGATAGATGGGCTAATAGATCCAGATGGGCTAGTTGATGGGCTTACACTAGGACTCAAAGACTCAGATGGGCTAGTTGATGGGCTTACACTAGGACTCTTTGATGGTGACGGAGAAGGAGAAATAGAAGTCTGTGATCCCAAAAGTCTAAAATCAGCAACTGTTGAACTACCTAAATTAATATAGTAACCTGTTGCAGCAGGATCATCTAAGTTTTGATAAAGACAACCATATTTAAAACCTGCTTCCCCACTTGGATCGTAAACAGCTTCGCACTTCGTTATCAAACCGGAATCAGAATCCTTTTCAAAAATTCTATTAACCAGATAATTAGTCCTACTCGTTAAATAATCATCTTCTTCTTGAGTAATAATACCTGCAGCTCCATAACCACTACCTATTCCATAACCTATTACAGCCCAGTCGGTTCGTTTAAGATAATCTAATTCACCAAACGTAGCAATAATCCAAGGATGGGCCATAAGTTTCCTAAAGATTTCATAAATCTTATCTTGTTCTTCTTGTGGTAAGTTTTCTAATTGTTCGTCTACAAAACTAGACATAATTTATATCCTTCTAATTTTCTTATTAATCCTGCCCTGAAGGGGGACTACAGAGCAGGATTGTAAAAAAACAAAAGCCTTTAAAGCTTCAAGAAAGCATGGACTAATGCTTTTCTGCGTTCATCTATGACTTTTGCACCATAGACGTTCAGACCTTTGTAAGCTTTACCAAAATCTCCAATCAGATCTTCTATGCCTGATTCAGTCATTCCCATAGCATAGGTGATTGCAGACTTGTGACCTGCAAGGATGTGCCATCCGTTTGTAGAGTCACCAGCAATTTGTTGATTTTCAAAAACTTCAAAACCAGCAAGCATCCCAATAAGACCTCGCCTAACTACTTCGTTATAAGCGGTTTCAACTGCCGGAATGTACTCCGGAGCCTGTCTTATAAGAGATCCAACACCAGCAGGAACAACTAACCAACGGTTAGACTTTGGAACTTTTGCCTCATTGAGGTATTGTGCCAAAGTGTTCACATGAGCATTGATAAGCGCCTTTGTGGTTTGAAGGGCTGTGTTAGCCTGAATTTCGTAAGTTGCACCAGCCGTAATTGCTCCACCTGTATAAGCAGACGTTTCATCATCCTTATCATCCTCAATTGTTATCTGAACTGTGGATGTGAATGTCTTTACTCTATACCAGGTCGTATGACCTGATGCTTTAAACGGCTTACCTACCATTCCGGAGGTAAATGTGGTCCCTGAACCAGTTACTACACCAGTGGTTGCGGCAACCGCTACAGTTCCAGTAGTGTAGGAGGTCCCGAGCCAGTTACCGGATCCGGCATCACCCCAAAGACCAAGAACAAAAGCATCAATGGTTTCTGCCAATAATGCTCTGCACTGATCAAGTATTGTTCCTTCTGGGTTCTTGATGTAGCTCTTGAACTTATCAAGATCGCGAACCTTGAAATACCAGGCTTTTTGCTGATCTGTTACCAATTGGGCATTACTTTCAGTCAAATCATCTGCTGTTAATGCAGTGCCTGTGTAATTCTTGAGGGCTAATGCTCCGAAAGTTAGTATGTTTACCTTAGAAGCTTTATCACGAACCTCTCCTTCATAGTCCTGGTTTGTGATTCTTTCTGATACTGCTGATTCGTAGTAAAGTTCAATAACCTTACTAGCAAATGCCTCTGCTAACTTTGTTGCGTAAGCTGACATAATCGGTTTCTCCTTTCTAAGATACTTTTGAAGATTTTTGCCAGACCGATTATGGTGTTAGGGGTAATCTAATGTATCAATCTAAGAATATATCAATAAGTTATTTATTGTCAAGTCAGACTAAACTTCAATATTAATCTTGTGATCTTTAATAAGCTGTTTATATTTTCTGGGTTCAGTTTCTCTTATAAATTTTACTTCTTCCGGAGTCAGTTCCTTGACCTTTGGCGCGGACCCTCCTCCTTTTGTCTCAAATAGAGACTTCCTTTGCGGTCTTTCCGGGGGCAAGTCAAACAAAAATGCCTTAACGAGATCTTCAAACGCAACACCAACCCTTGATGGCATTGAACAAAACTGAGTAAATTCAGTTTCTTTTCCTTTTAACTTAGGAAAAAACTCCACTGTCTTGGGATCCTGTGTAAATTCTTTGACTTTTTCTATCCATTCTTCAGACTTTTTTGTTCTTTGAACCGCCTGATCAACCACTTCAAACCTGCGCTTGTTTAAAAGACTCTCTTTAGCAATTTTCTTCTGGACATTATCCATCATATCCCAATCTTCACCATATTCTTTTTGCATTTCTTCATCCGTAGGATCCGGCAACTTAGCCGCTTCATCAACAGAATCTACTAAATCTTTATTTTTAGAAGCCAATACTTGTGCTTCCTGTGTAGATCCTCTATAGCGTGCCTTCCAATCAGTATCATCAGTTACTTCAGGAGTTTCAGTGGGAGTTTCAGGGGTTGTAACAGGAGTTACTTCAGGAGTTTCTTCTATTATACTGAATTTAACTTTTTCCTCGTCAGTGAGATTATCAGCATTTTCTTCCAAAAATGTCTGTTCTTCATCTTTTAATTCAGAAGGATCTTTAGCACGGACTTCTTCCAAACTAAGTTCTGTAGGAGTTTCAGGAGTTACTTCAGGAGTTTCCGATTCATCTATAGCTTCTATCTTTTCTTTTAATTCTTCAGGTTTTGCCTGATTAGTTATTGTCTTTTTAAGTTTTGGCATATCAGTTCCTTTTGGGAAGTTAGATATTACAACTTTTTATTATACTACTTTTTCTTTTTTCCTATTACCTCAATGGGTTCTTTAGCTTGGGTTTTCTTTTCAGATAAAACAGATTCAAATTTACTTAACTGCTTTCCAGTTAAATAGGAAATCCTGGCTTTCAGAAAAGCAACATTCTCCGGAGTAAGCTGATCCAAGTCTAAATCACAAATCCTAGCTACTTCCTTTAAAACTTTCGGATCTAAATTTTCTTCCATTAATTTATATTACTTTCTTTTCTTCTTTTTTGTCAAATTTTTCTTTGTTTTGACATACCCGGCATAGCTTTTACCATTCAAAATACAAATGTGCATATACTTTCCGCCACCCATTTGTTTGGTTCTTACCTTACCACCCTTTGCTACGCACATATCAAATCCTGCTGGCATAATTACTCACCCTCTTTTTCTATCTAAATTATTTAAGTAATCTTCCAATGCTTTCTTAGACTTTGACGGACCCTGCAAAAACCCTTCAATAAGAATCAAATTTCTTAATCTTGCTTTTAACGCAAAATCATTCTTCCATCCAAAAAACCATGAGAAAAAACTTGGCTCATTTTTTGATAGTTCATTCTCTATAACAGACTTCCAGCTTGATATTAAATTCTTAAGTCCCTCAAGTGTAGGCTCCTTCTGGGAAAGATTATCTATCCAACCCTTTACAACACTGCGAGTTTCATAATTAAGATCTTCAAACTTCTTGCCTGTTATTTCTTCTACTTTTCCGATTATATCCATATTAGGCTGTTGCTACCGGAGGCATGGTTGCTCCCCCTGTTAAAAGACTCGGCTGATTAGGCTGCATTGGATTCATGGGGTTTGGAGGAGGATTCTTTTCCGCCTCCATTACATCTTTAACCTCATTAGCATTAAGTTCTGCAAATTCCAGTGATTTCTGTTTAACAATTTCATCTAAGGGCTTATTCAAAGGCATCAAAGACTTTGAGTACTGTAATTTTTGCAAAGTATCTGCAGTCTGTCCTGCAGAAGCGGAAAGATCTTTAACTTCACATTGATAACCCAATTCAGTGTCCCAATCTTTAGGACTTACCTCTTGACTATAAATATGAGAAGTTTTTGAACCCTTCTTAAAAATCTTAACTGCATCTATCATATCTCCTGCAGCTTCCAATAACTTTATATACTTATTCCCAAATTCAAGCCAGGAATCCGAATAAAGAATAGCCATGCTTTTAACCCTTTCCTTTGCATTAGCCAAAGCAAGCTGAATCTCACCCAAAGTCACTTTTTGGGATTCAACTGTTCCTTGTTGTGTAGAAGTAGCTGCAGTTGCTTTTTCGGCCAAAGTTAAAATAAATTGCAATTCATCAAGGGATTCTGACAAATCAGGAATTTCAACTCTCTTTATACCTTCATTAGGATTACCCGGATAAGGATACCAGCCAAAAGCAACCGCTTCAAAAGTCTGGGGTACAAAAAGCTCACCATCAGCATTGGCAGTAGAATCGTAATACTGCATACCAAAGTTTCTTAAAGTTCTATTCTCTACCATCTGACTAATCCAGCTATTTAAAATCTTATTAGGAGTCCGGATAATATCTGCAACACCATCAGACCAAAAATCTGTTCTTTCAACATCACTTCCCCATGAAGTAAAAGGAATATGATCCATCCAGTAATCATCTCTTGTCTCACCAATAAACTTATACAAAGGATCTTTGTATAAAATTTCCCGGCCTTCAGCAATTACTGAAAAAATAAAAATATCTCTCTTAAGTGTTTCATCATACACTTGTAAATAATCTTCATTAAGTTCAACATAAGTCTCTCCCAACTCCGGATTAGAGAAATCAATTAATCCCAACTGAGCCATTCTTTCATTTTTTTCTTCCAAACTTCTTACATTATCTTCAGCCTTAATGAGTCCTGCTGCAGTAGCATAGAAATCTTTAAGCCTATTAATAGCTTTTTTATTGTAAAGAGGATTATTGAACAATGAAGAAAGGGGTCTAAATATGTGTTCCTGGCAAACGTGCCTAGCTGTATCTATGCTGGAAGGATCAACATATCTATTAACAAGCATATCTTGGGGATCTATCACCTCAAAATAAAATTGACCATTAACAATGTTTAACTTTTTGAAAGTCCTGCCAAATAGGAAATTCTGCTTTTTATCTATAATATCCTTGATAACTAACTTATTCTCCAATCCGCGTAATTTCCAATACTCATTGTAAAAAACTTCTTTTTGTGTATCATTATCGCGGTTACTGAAGTAAAGCATTGGAGGATCATCTACATCTTTAAGATTTGTCTGGATGGAATATTTCATTAAGGGAACATTGACAGACTGTCTTTGAGTAAGCTGGTTAATCAAAACTTTATCGCGGTATAGGGTATAATTGTCAGTCCAATCTTCGTGCCTTCTTTCCCTGAAGTTAAAGTCAGAATCTTTGTTTTTTGTTACAGCTACTAAAAATTGCTCGTCTGTCATAGTTTATTATCCCGGAAGTCCTTTATAAAAGGGTTTTACGCCACTTTGCAAGATAACAGCCGGATCAATTCCATGATATATCTTAATTTTATTCTTGGCAAATGTTAATGCAAGTGCATCCGCGACATCAGGGGATTCAACACCTCGTTTACGCACATCTTCTTTCGGTTCAATCCTAATTTTACCACCACTGTCTTTCCTGTAACGTATTTCAGTTAGCTGGATCCAGTCGCGGTCAGCTATTAATAAACCAGTTGATTTAATCCAAGTAAGAAGTCCATCCGGTCCTGCATATACTTCAGCCCTTACATTAGAAAAGTCCGATACTTTCTTTTTAGTATCCTTATCCAACTCTTTTTCTGCCGCTTCCCCAAAATTTACTGCATTAACTTTAGCTCCTTTACTTCTTAAATAATCAGTAACCCCTCCTCCAACCCCTCCATCATCTATAAATACATCTCTATCCCTAATACTGTTGTCTCGCATGAAGTTAAGTGTCTTGTCTCCTGTTAAGATCAGATCAGCCCCGGAGTCCTTGTCCAGTTTTTGTGCAGTTGAATCGGTCCTGAGTACCCAACAATTGTAGTTCCTGCCCCCCCTGGCTACGTCTAGGCCCAGCCTACGGATCCCTGTCGGCTGATTCTGCCTATTTTCTGCAATACTTACATCTTCATCAGTAAATAAGTACATCCAGCCGGATTCATCAACTTCGGATGCTTCCGGAAATCTACACTCATATAGCACCTTGAAAAAAGAATAGTTTTTATTTTCATCTATTACTTGTTGACTGATTCTCAATCCCTCATTTAAACTTCTGTAGCAATCCCAAATTACCTTTTGATAAGCCGGGTCCTTAAAACTTGCAAGAAAATGGTTGCGGTTGAAGGGATTACCTATCTTACACAAAAAATTCTCAATAGGATTATCTCCTAACATCCTCATTACAAATGAATGGTCATTATCATCAATTAAAGCAGCCTCATCTTCCACAACATTAGGCGCTCCAAAACCCATAGCTTCCTTAGCAGATCCGATAAATACCTCACTGTACTGGTTATCTTTAATTTTGAAGGTGACATGACTTTTATTTCTGTAACGTCTTAATTCTTCCAGACTTTCCCCTTTGTCCGGCATATAACGGCTTTTGATATAATCATTATCAAAAATATGTGCATTAATTACTGCCATGATAATGTGAGCTTTTTCTTTGGTCCCTGCTACAATTGCCCATTTTTCCGGAAAACTGGCAGCACGAGTTAGTACAGCCAATCCAGCACTCATTGACTTGCCATAGCGCGTGTGACACATGATATGAAGTCTGGGAGAAGTTTTTTTTGCTATTGCAGAAAATATCTCATCTTCGCCTCCGGAAAGAAGAATAGGTTGGCCTGTATCATCTTTATAGAATTTGTAAACCAACTCCTGAGTATCTGTTAAGTTCATTTCTTACTTAAAATTATCCGGATATCGTTTGCGAGTTGATCCAGTTGGGGAAGATTAATACCACCGGAGATTTCCTGTCTTGCTTTTCCTATTATCGTTTCAATTATATCCTGAAGCATTTTACCATCTGGGGCTTTAGTATATATCCTCATAAACTTTCCTTTATTGTCTAATACTTGAAGTTCTCCCAATCCCAACTGAAGTGCTGTCCTGGCGATCTCCTCCCACTTTTCTAAATATATCCTAGTTAAAGCATCTCTGGCAGCTGCCGCCTCTATAGTCTTTTTATGTTTTGAACCTTTCTTTGGGCCAGATCCGGGCCTTGCTCCACCTTTTGACATATTAAGAAGTTAGACAGCATTTTATTGAATAAAAATTCAATAGTTCAAGCCATCAGTTCTACAGAATAATATTAACACGAAGGTCTAATTCTTCACAACTTTTTTCTTTTTAAGGACTTCCCGGGGATCAACCACAACAGTTTTACCTGTAAACTTGTCGTGTATATTAAGGATGGGATCATTGTAAGGAGCCATTTCCATTTCCTTTAAATACTTTTTCTGATCCTCCGGAGAAGCAATCAAATAAACAACCTTACACTTCTTGTAACTTAATCCGCGAAGCTTTGCATACTTCCTGATTAACTTAAAAATCTTAGCACTCATATTAGTTTTCTTGTAAGATAACCCAGTCTACTCCAAGCAAATCTCCATCATTTATAACCCACGAATGGAAACTTCCATCAGCATTATGAATTTGCAAAAAACCATCTTTAAGTAAACCATATACATTTTCGTCATGCCATTCAAGTTTAGTTATTCTCTCTCCACTAATAACTGCTCTAATTGCATCCGGAAAGTCAACTTCTTTTTTTGCTTTTTGTTTTATTAGCGGACTTGTGATTCTAATTTCTTCATCCATAATCACTCACCTCATTTCATTAATCTTTTCAGTCCTCCACCTATTAAGATAGAGGACTCAAGAGACTAAAATGGAACTTCCTCATTTTCTACATCAACCGGAGGGGGAGGAGATTCTTCGCCCTCCTCCGCAGATCTAACTGCAATTAAAGATGCTAAAGTATCTTCAAAACTATCTACTTGATCTCTCAAGAAGGTAAACACTCCCGGATCGGCAACAACAATAGGAAACTCTTTTTCATCTTTCATTATCTCAAAGTTTATAATCCATGTTGGACCATAATCTGTTTTCTGCTTTTCAGTTGTCAATTTAACCCTCATAGCAAACATAGGAATTGGAACTGGCTTTGCATTGGTATATTTGCTTGCTTCCTTGCCAAATTCCCACATCTTCTTTAACTTAGTTCCAGTCAGATACATGATAAAGGGTTTCAAATCCCCTCCATTAACAATAGCTCCGGCCATAATCTGATTAAAAACATCCTTTTTATTAAGTCCGTCTACTCTAAAACCCTTGCTGATTGTTAAAATATGGCACTCTACTGATTCAAATTGTTCACCTGTAGACTTATAGAAAAACCATCCATCATTAGGTTCTGATCCGTCTGCTAATTGGTTTGTAGTACTTTTACCAAGCTTATGTACTTTCAGAAGCGGTGATTGACCACCCAGGTTGGCAGTACCCACCTTAGCATTATCTTTATAAAGTTGCATCAAGACCGGATTAGTCTGGACTTCAGCCAAAGCATTTTCAGCTTCCTTTTTTTCTTCTTCTTTGACTTCTATTTCAACTTTGTTTTTAGCTTTGATTGCTTCAGCAGCTTTTTTTGCTTTTTCGTAACCTGTCATAATTTCTCACCCCCTTGTATGTATACTCTCACTCAAGTTCCTAGTAAAAAATTCATCTTCCGGAAAGATGTCTATCAAATACGGTTCTTTTTCTTTTTCCCAAATCTTTTTAATTTTATAAATCTTCATTCGGAATTTCCTTTTGGAAAAAGAAAAATGGGAAAATTTAATACGTTTGAAAAAAATAGGAAAATTCCATCTTATAAACCAAATAAACTTTGTCTTAAAGTTAAGCCTTTTAAATACATCTGTGGAGTTCATATAACTCATATTACCAAGCAACCGCTTGCTCTGTCAAGAGTCAGTTTTTTCCGGATCCGAAGGAGGAATTATAGCATCTACAACTTTTTCTATAAGTGGCTTAGAAGCTTCTATTTTAGCTTGTCTAGCTGCAACAGCCTTCTTAGACAGTTCTTTATAATAATCAGTACCATACTTCTTCAAATTAGCCCTAGCTCCCTTTTTACCAATATTTTTATAAAATTCCCTACCATGTCTTTTGAACGTAGTAAGTCCTCCGCGCCGGGAAAAGTTTTTATGTTCTAAATTATTTTTAGTCATATTCTCTTTGGTAATAAGTTATTTAATCCGATAAATCTATTTCTTCTACTTCTAAACAATCTTCATTCCTAATGGTTTCACTTGTTAGTATTTTTCCACATCTTGAACACACAACGGTCATCAATGGATTTCTAAGACTAAAGTCCCAATCATGCTTTAATGGATTTTTCTTTTCATCTACAAATGGTTTATTCATTTCTTTTTAAGTAACTTCTTAATATATTCAATTATTCTCTCTTTAGTTGCATTTGGTTCTACTCCCCATTCATCAAAAATAAATAGTAAATGTTCTAGTACAAATCTTTCTGGTTTTATCTTCCCCTCTTTTGGTTTATTTTTCATATTTCTCTTTAGTAAAAGTTATTTAATGTCTGATGATGATATAAACCTGACTCCGTAAAGTTCGCCATACTCACCGCTTTTAAGTGCTTTATTAAGTGGCTTAATTCTTTCCGATTTGTTGCTATATGGAACACGCTTGTTAATTTTGAATGTAAACGATAATCCAAACAAATTAAAAACCTTCTCAAACTTGGTTCTGTTGTAAGTTACACTAATCCATCTTGTTTTCTTCTTTTTCATATCCTCTTTGGTAAAAGTTATTTAATTTGGCACTCTCATTTCTCTACCGCATTTATCACAAGTTACTTTCTTAAAAGGCTTTACTCCCACAAAGACTATAATTATCTGGTTTCCACAAACACAACTAAATTCTTTTTCTGGTATTTTCTTTTTCATATCCTCTTTGGTAAAAGTTATTATATTAAGAAGCCCGATATTTTTCAGGCTTCTTGTATAACCGCTTTGTAAACCTTTTCATCAATCTTTACTTCCACTTCTTTTCCAACTAAACTTTCTTCTTTGGTTTCGTCTAACTTCGGATTGCTACAAAGTAATTCATAACCATCTTCCAATTCAACTTTTTCTATTTCTTCAGTTTTGCTTTTAAGATGATAGAAATACCCTCCGATAAGTTTTAACTCACCATAAACCCGAGCATCACCATAAACCCAAGCATCACCAGAAACCTGAGCATTACCATAAACCCGAGCATCACCATAAACCCAAGCATCACCAGAAACCTGAGCATTACCAGAAACCTGAGCATCACCAGAAACCTGAGCATTACCATAAACCTGAGCATTACCATAAACCTGAGCATTACCATAAACCTGAGCATTACTAGAAACCTGAGCATTACCATAAACCCAAGCATTACCATAAACCCAAGCATCACCATAAACCTGAGCATTACCAGAAACCTGAGCATTACCAGAAACCTGAGCATTACCAGAAACCTGAGCATTACCATAAACCCAAGCATTTTCGTCTTGTGATAGATTTCCCTCTTTTTCAACCCATCCACCTTTTTCTCCTTTTTTTATATCATTAAAGTCTTTTAGAGATTCTATTCTGTGTAAAGTTTTTCCAAAATATTCTTTGGTTTCTTTTATTAGTTTAAACTTCATAATTTATTCACCTTCTTTCATATTCCTCTTTGGTAAGTTATTAAAAAACTTACAACGACTTCCGAATAGTACGTTGCCATTCGGTTGTCGTCTCCTTGCAAGGGAGAGAGCTTGTTCCGTCTAGGGTTCGTCAGGACTCTCTTATTGTAAACGTTTTCACAGAGCCAGTTATAAGCTGGTTGCACCCTAGTCGTTGTAAATCTTCTAAATAATCTTTAATTGGGTTGAGTAAGATTGTCCGATACTCAACCCTCAAAAGACTACTTCTTACAAGCGTTCCCACCTTGTAAAGGAAAAGACCTGCGGAAGCCAACTATCAACTATAACTGCGATTATCTCGCCTCCTGCACATCCGTTTGAGGCTTGAATACCAAAGTCATAATCTCCTGTCGGATTAAGGTCGTGTATCGTTACGGAAAGGTAGCCATTCGTTACAGGAACATCCCTTAAAGCGTGTTGCCATTCTGTCTGTCCGCTTGTCCTGAAATAGATGTTCACCCTGTCTCCCTCCGGAACAAATGAATTAACTGTTGCATCACTTCCGTTTCTTACAACATGAGGGTTTTTCAAATCAAGATCAGGTACGTTATTCGTACAAACCGGAGCAGCCGCCGGACTTGGATCTGGAGTTGGCACTGGTTCGGGAGTTGGCAAATATTCACTACAATCATAAATACGGATTGTTTCACAAAATTCACCCTCGCAAACCTCCTGATCCTCAAAATCATAATTGCTATTACAGAATTTCTGTTGTGGTTCATAGCATCTGTGTTCTTGATTAACTATTGGATCATTACATTCCTGGCAAGTCCAAACATTCTCCTCGCAAACTTCCGGATCGGGAACAAAACAATAACCATCATTATTTTCATAACTCTCAGGAGTATCTTCCTGAACTCCCTCTAAATTATCACAGACATCTGCTAAACAAGCTCCAGGATGATCGGAGTCATGCTGTGTTAAATGCGCAAGCGCAGCAGGAATAGAAATATGCAGTGTCTGGCATTGAGAAAAATCCTCACCATCCGGCTGTTCACAATGACAGATATTAACAAGGGGAGTTACTATTGCTTCCGCCTCTTTAACTCTTTCTGAATAAGTAGCAAATAAAACCAAAGTAATAAAAAAAAGGATTCCAAATAAAGATAATAATAATTTCTTCAATTTAATCACCCCCCTCCTTCCTATCATTATTCCTTAAAATTGAAGTGATAATCAAATAAAAATGAGTAGGCAGCTTATCTTCCCATTCCATAATAAGCTTATTAATAGCTTTTAGTTTTGCCTCGTAATTTGCAAATAAATAATCCGATCTTTTGTTACTCATAAATTATCACACATTTTAAAATAACCTAATGTATATGCTCCCCTGCCCCACTTATCCATAAACCTCCTGAACCTCTCCGCCCTATTCCAACTTTTAACTTCCTTCTCTACTTCAACAAAAACAAGCTCATCATTTTTGGTTCTGGGATAAATAAAATAAATTTTGAAGGGCCTATCCTTAAAACCCCGATCCGGAATTGCAGCATAGTAACCACTTAAACCAGATTCTATCTCATGTCCGGGAATTAATTTTTTCGGTTTATAAATAAGGAGTTTCTTTTTTCTCACTAAATCATTTTATCAAGCTAGCGGTTGCTCTGTCAATAGTTAAAGAGTATTTGCCTAATTTCCGGCAGTATAGGCACTTTGCAACATATTGAGTAGGATTGTAATAGTTACCATCAAACTTAATAATTCTAAAAACCAGATGTAAACATTTTTTAACCACTGTTTTAAAAGCCCCCCCTCCCCCCAACGGCTCCATAAACTCCATGTTACACTACCTCCCTTAATAACTTCTCCCTAAAAGACAAAAGAAAGGAAAAGGATAAAAGGAAAGAAAAGAGAAAACAAAGTAGATGAAAGACTTGCAATTGGAGTCTGTTTGTGAGTAAACTGGAGTAGTTTATTTAACATTAAACTCAGTATAAAAGTCCTCCGGGCAGTTGTCAATAGCAAACTGACAATCCCGGAGGCTTACTGTTTATAAACATGGAAAGGTTATTTGAATCACCATTTATTTCATTCATGGCCGAACCGAAAAATATAGATGGAAAGAAAGATGATGCTAAGCATGATGGCAGATACTCAAACGTCAAAAGGGAACAAGAGGCCACACAACATTTGAAAGAAGCATTAGAAGATCTTGCCTCAAAACCTCAAATTAAACCGGATCAAGGATAATACTAAAGAGTAAGCTTAAGACGCTCTCTTACTTGTGACTTCTCCCAATAAAGTTTATAAACTGTTTGTGCTTCAGCAAAGATTAAACCAAAAGAAGTGAAAAAGCTTTCAGCGTCTCCCAGTTGTACTGCTTTGAAATTAACAACTACAGAAACTACAAAACAAATAACTACAGAAACGATATATCTGACCTTTGTATTAGGAATCCAACGATTAACAAAGTCTATAGCAATTGGAAGAATAAGACCTATTAAATTTTGCATATTAATCACCTTCTTCTCAACACATCCTGAATATCATTAATACTTTTTTTAATCCAACTAAGTCTCGTTTTAATTTCCTGCTGATCCTTATTGCCCTTCTTAGTTTCTTTTAATACCGATCCCAGCTTTACCGAGATGGCAATTAAATAGATTGTAAAGACTCCTATTATTATTGACTGTAACTCATTCATGTAAATTATCCTCTTTTCCCTGCCCAAAAGTTCTTCCAGCCCCAACTTAACAGAATTTTATAGGAAATTTTAGAAAATTCCTGATTGTAAATAGCTTGGATAGTTTCTTTAGCACTCTCCAACTGTATCTGCCATTTTACATCACTTTCCGCTATTGCCTTGGCTATCGCCTCTTTTTGGGCCATTTCAATCCCGTTTTTATAATTTTCAAAATCTTCCTTTAATTTACCTAGCTCGGTTGTCTTAGTTTTTATTATTTCAGTTTGCTCAAACAATGTACTCCTAACTTTTTGAAATTCCATCTCTCCGAAAACACCACCTATATTTAATTTTGTTTGGTCTGTTATAACAGGTTGCGGAATTGGCTCATTATCCGTCTTAACTTTCAGCCAGCCCACAACATTGGTATAGTCATGGACCTGCAAATGCGCATACCTACCATTCCAATTCTGGTCAAAGCTGGTAAAAGCATTTACGTCTCCGGAAACAAAAATAGCAATATGGCCATATCCTCCACCAACACTCGTATTCCAGATAATAATATCTCCTTTTTGAGGTACTCTTGTCAGAGTATTTTGTACTTTTTCAAAGAATGTAGGTAGGGGATTGGGAAAGTTTATCCAGTAACCATAAGCTGAATTGCTACCACTAGGAGGAGCATCAACACCAAAGATCTCTTTTATACAAAGCTTAACGATACTAAGACACTCTCCGAAGTAATTACTGTCTGTCGGATAGCCTTTTTGTTGGCCTTTATACTTATTAACAAACTCGTCTACTTTTTTAGATAATTCTTCTCTTGTCATAACATTATTTAAGAAACTTGATCCTTCTATTATCTAACAAAATCGCTGTAAGAGCAAAAGGATAGAAAACGCCCGTAATAGCTCTCGTCTGTTGTAAATTAAGGAATCCAGCAATAGCACCAAAACGTACGGAACTGATAACTAAGAATGTAACTCCCACCCAAAATAAAACGACAGGCTTAGAATTACCATTCCTGTAAGCTCTAAAACAGACGAATCCCAAAAGAAAAGTTGAAATAAATCCTATTATCTCTGTTATTTCTGATAAATTCATAACTTTTTAAAAGGAGTGACTATCGCGGAAATCACGCCAGCTACTCCTCCTATTACTGCCGCAATTAACTTTTGATTATTAAGTTGGTTCTGCAAGCTACTATTTGATTCTTGTAGATCCTGAATGTTCTTATTGATATACTGTAAGGCATTGATGGTTGCTCCCTTAAACTCAGCCATTGACATTTTGTAACCTTCGTCAACACCAATATCATTAATATTTACACTTCTTTTTGTTGACATTTTAAAAATACGATAAAAACAAATCAAACATGATACCTACTACCATCATTATGAACGATACAACTATAGCAAGTCCAATTCTTTTAAGAAAAGCCAAGTCATCATATATCATCTTTTGGCCAATAAATCAGGAGGGGCAGCAAACCACCTTCCCCAACCGCCCTCATCATAAATAATTTTAGCCATCTTAATATTTTTTTCCGGATCAAGCATTTCATCCCAAGCTTCCTCCGGACTCTCAATAGTGATTCCTGCAGCCTTTAATCTCTTTTTATATCTTTTAAATTCTCTGTCTGTAAAATTCCTTGAGTTTATCCTGTAAAGTCCTCTGTCCTGCGAGTACCAAAGTCCATCTTTCCCCAGTACATCACCCGGAGATTGTTTTGAATTAACCCCTTTCTGATAACCCTCATTGGAAACATCAACTTCCCTTCCTGCTCTATAACCCGGATTCTCCCCATGAACCTCGCCCTTTTCATTGGTATAGCGCAAGACTCGCTTGGCATTTTCAGCTTGATCTCCAAATTCTTCATTAATTAAATCTTCGTATTCTTTGGGAATAACCTTTTTAATATCTTCAGGTTTGGCTTCTAATACTCCCTTTGGCTGTTGCATTGGTTCAGTGAATCCCGGACCTGTTTTCTTAGGCTTTTCTACTGTCGCGTTTATTTGATCGTTATAACTAAGAAGCTCGTTTATCCTTTCCTCCTTACTTCTGTAACCCAGTTTTTCAGAAACATTAAGTTCAGGAAGCCCTAATTTTGTTCCTATATCACCAAGTACCTTACCAACAGACTGCAATATGCTTAAATCACTATCAATATTTTTATGAGATTCTTTGTACACTCCCTCACTATCTTCATATCTTGTTATCACATCATCCCCTTTAACTTCTATTCCCAAGACTTTCTTTCCACCCTCCATAGCATTAACAGTAGGAGTAAGTTTGCTTATTATGTTTCCGGCTCCTTTAACAAGACTTGCAAGGGAATCTCTCATCTTTATACTGGATTGTTTTCCTTCACCACTTAGTTTATCTATTTCTTTTATAATCATATTCCTCAGCTTCTGGGCCTTAAGAGGATCTTTTTGCAGATCTATGTCTCTGTATACTTTCAGGAGATCATTTATATTTTTAACCTGGCCGTATTTTTTGGCTACTGCAGCCCTTTGCTCTCTGGGAAGCGTATCAATTTGTTTATACTGTGCTTGGGCTTTATTGTATTCATCATAAAAGTTTTCAACACGCCTTCCAGTTGTAAAGTAATAATCCCTTAAATAAGCATTTTGAACACTGTATATTCCGGGTTTGCCTGTAAAAAAACCTGTATACCTTCCGAATATACCTGTAACAAGAAAATCTATTTTAAGAGGTGATATATTAAGTTTCTTACCCAAAACCTTAGCCAAAGTTGAAGTTGATTCATTATAGCGCTCACCCGGAGCTTTATATTGCATACCTGCCCCTTCAATTGGTCTGACACTGGGATAGTCCTTAATGTTTGCAATCAACTCAAAGGGAACTTTAACGAGGGGATTAAACCAGGAAAGAAACATGGCAGCAGGATCGTTAATCTGCATTTGCTGTGGAAGTATGTTAAAAAGCGCGTCTGCATATTCAGCGAGCTTATATTTAACCCCAAATACCTGTTCGTTAATCTTTAATGCCATCATTGTTGCTATGACCGACAACTCCGGAGATACTTTTACCCTTACCAAACCCTTGCCGTTTGTAAAGGGGAAGTATAAAAACATCCCTATTTCGTTTGTCTTAAGATCTTTATACTGTTCCTTCTGATCGTCACTTCCGAACTGAGAAACGGCGGCGATACTACTTAGGTATAGTCCTACAAGTGCTGCCATAGCAAAAGCGATTCTTTTTCTTCCTTCTGTGCTATCCTGCCCGGTCCTGATAAGTTGTGTCATTATCTGCAAGGAAGCGTTGGCAAAGGGCATGGCCTTAATCATATTCTTGCCCGAAATACCTTTTACACGCCAACTGCCTATGTGATGGAATGGTCCGGTGATTCTTGCCGCTTCCTCCAGTGCTACAACTTGTGACTTTCCGGCTTTTATAGCTTTATAGAACTCCGCGAACCTTGTAACAGTCTCTGAAGTGTTTGAGGGAATTGAAAAGACGTTTATACCTTTATTAATAAGGTCAAGTGATTTTTGTATGCCGTTTCTTTCATTGATAACCGCTTTTACCGCCTGGTCCGCAGGTAATGACAAAAAGTTAGCAAGAGTAAGCCTGGAACCGCCCAGAACCTCATACATTTCATAAATCCGGCCTACTTCACCCTTTTGTCCTGTCATGCCTTCTTTGAGTATGCGTAGCGAGTCCACAAGGGGAGTATATTTGTTTCTGCTATTAACGATAGCGTTCCACTGGTCTGCCGCAAAATTGGTAGCTGCAAAAGCAGGGTACATTCCGGTAGTACCTACTGTGAACATCCTTGATGCAGATACCAACACCTGCTCAAATATGTTCATTGACTGGAAAGTTAAAACATTATCTATTGTTGACTTAATAAGGCTATGGGTAAGGATAGGAACTCTTTTATAATCAATCCTAGCCATAATGATATTCGGATCCTTCTCCTGCGGATAATAGATACGGTTTTTCGCATCAGCAGTTATCTGAAGCTGTAACTTCTGAAACATATCCGGAACAACCGCTTCTTCCGCGATCTTGCCTATTTTGTTATAGACAATCTGCCTCATGCTCTTTTTAACCGCTTCTATATGGTTTCTGACACTTGAGGCAACCGGATCTATAATTGCCCTTGCACTTCCTGCTCTGGACTTTAAGAATGAAGCTTTTACTCCACCTTTGACTGTCATAGCTCCGTAACCCTCCTCGCCTACAAGTTCATCCTCAAACCTTCTTTTGAAGGTAGCATAGCCTTTTTTGTCTGTTAATTTCTGGAAAGTTTCATTATTTACCAACTGGACTTCCGGATCATGGAGCATTTTCAGATCTTCACTTACTAATACATCAAAGACTTCTTCTTCTTTTTTAAATCTCTCTGCATTTGCAAGGTAAGCTTCAGATACTTCTTCTTCAGTAAATCCGTCATTATCAAGCACTTTCTTTAATTTGCTGTATTCTTCCTGGGCTTGGCGTAAGTTATCAAGCGGAGTATTTCCGTTTTCATCCGCAACTTCCCCGGCCTCTTTTCCCAGATCTTTGACAACCTGTTTGGCTTTGTCTACTTTAGCTTTATATTCGGCCAATTCTTCATAGGCATAGTGTTCGCGCCTTGCAACAAGGTAATAACCAAATGAATCATGCGTTTTTTCCTTGTTTAAGTGGTCTATCAGAGTTTTCCAGTTAAAATCGTGTACTTTGACAAAATCCCCATTCCTAAAAGCCCAGTAACCTCTTTTGGTCAAGACATTGTTGGCATAGACTCCTCCGCCTGTCTGCATAGCCCTAAGCCACAGTGAAGGATCATCTTTGGTAAAATGCACTCCTGCAACTCTGGCAACCTTTTCAACCGGATATATCTCATCTTCTACAAAAGTTCTGACTTTCTCAGCCAAGTTCAGAAATTGTTTTTTAGGTTCAAGGGCATTTTTAGTAACTCTTGCCCCGATTTTATCCAATGGATCCAGCCCCTGATACTCGGTAACAATTTCTCTGAGATCTTTAAGCATCTCGCCTATTACTGGCTTGTAATACTTGCCATCTTCTTTGAGAAACTCTTTTACAAGATTAGGGTATTTTGAAGTTATTGTTGTGGGAATCTCCGTATATTTCTCCATCAGTGTTGCAAACCCCTCAACTGCTCTTTTCTTCAGCTTGTGAGTAGTCTTGCCTCCCGGATAGTATTCAGTGTAAAGATTAGTTATTTCCTTCCGGAGTCCTTTGGTTTCAGGAGAATATATAGGATTGCCGTTTTTGGCCCATCCCTTAACTTCCAATAATCTGTCGCTTATATTGTAAGCAGCATCCAGTAAATGACTGTCCTCATGGGCAGTAACTCCCAAATCATTCATTCCGTTAACTCTTACGTTGTATGTGTCGGAGTAAAAGACACCCAATGCGCGTCTCGGAGTATATTTCTCACCCAAAGTTCCCTTACCGATCATCTTAATATACTTATCGGTTAATGCTCTTGTTTTCTCAAATAACTTAAAATTAGAAGCTTCGGTTAATTCTGCAGGTATGTTTTCAAATTCACCTATTTTTCCTGTACCTGTACTTGCAGTGCCTGTTGGAACACTTATTTTTTCTGTGGAAGGAGTGACAGGAGCTTCACCGCCGCCTTTTGCAACTTCGGCTTTTGCTTTTGTAGCGCCGACTGAAACAGGAGTCCCACGTTTTGCACTGAAAGTGGCTCTTTTTTCAATTTGTTCTTTGAAGGATTTTTTAAAACTTTCATAATCTGCTCCGTCAATATCTCCGGCTTTTATATTTTCGGATATACTTGTAAATATTTTATCAAACTTCAATGATAGAAGTCTAATATTTTTGCCAAACCCTTCTATATCTGTTGAGAAGATCAGATCGTCAAAAGCTTTTTTAGCATCCCCTCCTACAGTTAATATTCCTTCCGGGGTTTTATACTGCCTTTCCTTGCCAACAATTTTATACAATGCACCCGGACCCTTGAAGTGGGCGCTTAGTTTGTCAGCTATCTTAAGAATCTTGTTTGTCGGATCATCAATCTCTCCTCCTGAAACTTCTGCCTTTAGATCTTTGCTTACTTCATTAAGTGTTTGCTCCTGATAACTTTCCATTTCACCAATCAAATTATCAAAACTTGGCAGATCCGGATTACCTATAAGCGCATCTTCATGTAAAACTCTTGCTACTTCTATGTCTCCTGTAAATATTGCATCCTTAATTGTGTCCAAAAGTTCTGTTTTCTGTTTTTCTTCTTGTTTAGTTAGCTGCTTTTCCTTATTTACTAACTCTTTTTGTTTTTTGGGTAAATCAAACTCAACTTTAGATTTTGATTCAATTTCCGCAATATCTCCGATATCTTTACTTGTTAGCCTGTCAGATGGTATCTTTTCAAGATCTGCCACTAGGGGATCCCCTTCCTGAACCTGAATAGGGGAGACTACCCCAGTAGGGGAGAGTGGGGGAGTGGTCTTAATTATTTTTGCATCTCCCCCTACTCCTTTAGGTTTCTTACCAAACATAAAATCTATAGCCTGTCTTATTTTCTCTGTTGGGGTTGTTGATGGTCTTAATGGATTTATATCAGTTGTCGGGTCGGGTTTAAACTTCGCTGGCTGTAAAAATCCTTCCGTTTGTCCCAACATTTGTGCGGATTTCTTGTCTGGTAAATACCAACCTAAGATATTTCCCTGAGCATCTTTGCCTTGAATTAACACCTGCTTAACACCCAAACCGCCTAATTCTTGTTCATAAACCTCACCAGGTAAGAATTTTCCTGTTCCTTGTTTAGCGGACTTTAACGCTGTTGCTTCATCAATTAAGCCCCCTACTCCTTTAGGTTGGGTGTAATCTATTGTTTTGGATACATTAATGGGAAACTCTTTTATGTTTGCATCAAATAGTGCTTCTGCTCTATTTCTACCATCTAAAACATCATAAGTAATTTTTCCATCTAATCCCTCAATTTCTCTTACAATTATTGGTTCAAGTTTTCCTTCTTTGTATTGGCTTACCACACTTTTTTTGAAGGATTCCCATTCTTTTCCTTGTTTTCTGTTAATATCTTCCAATTCCCAGTTAATTTTACTTACAGGAACATATTTAATCCCTACTCCTTTAGGTTGGGTGGGGAGTAATTCTGTCACTTTTTTAGCTTCAGGAACTTCTGGTTTTGGTTTTCTTTCTAGTAGTTTTTCTTTCTCTTTAGCAGTAAATATATCTGGTTGTTTTCTGTCTGGTTGTTCTTTTTTTGTAGTTATTTCTGATTCAATTCCGGAAAGTAAACTCTTTGGTTTCTCAGGAACAGCGGGAGCTTTTACTTCTACGCCCACTTTACCTAATTTACTCTGTATAAAATCATAGGCGGCAGCATACTTTTTATCTATCACTCCGGCATTAGAAAGGATGTCATATGCAGTTTGCAGTTCTTTTCTTTTAATTAAGTTTTCGGGTTTTGGATTGGATGTAAAAGTGTCCGGAAGTTCTTTTATTTTTCTTCTGAAAGCTTCGCTTATTTCCCTTAAGGTAGCGTTAGGCTTTACATCAAGGACTTTACTTACTTTACTGATTTCCTCAGCTTTTAAATTAAGGGATCCAAGCTTTTTTCTGGCAAAAGGCTCAACAAACATGGTAGCCAAAAATACAATATCTATCGCTTCGGCCAATTTAACATTATCCGTAAACACTTCTCCGAACCCCGGCTGGTTATTTATACCCTTTAACGGAGTTTCAAGTAACTCTCCTGCACTTATTTTTCCCTGTAAATACTGCCTTACGCCCTTCCATGAGTTAAGTCCGGTTCCTATCAGTGGAGCAGCCAGATTTGCTCTCCAAGCTACATTGAGTATGCCTACTCCGTTTTTCAATAATGTACTTGCATATTCCTTCGGTTTAATCGGTTTTCCTATTGCTGCCCTATAAACCATATAAGCAGGGGTTAGTTTGCCAATACCTTCAATTTCACCAACCGCCTTAGCTGTATCTTCTACATACTGGATTGCTGGCGCAAAATCACTGACAAACTTTTTGGGTAATTGAGGTATCCCTTCTTTCAGCCTTTGAACTCCTCCCTTAAAGCCTCCTGGAACTTCAGTAAGGGGATTGTATGTTACATAAGGCTTTACTTTTTCAAACAAGGGCTGAATTTTAATACCGCTTAGTTTACTTGCTACAGTATCAGATATTTGCTTGAAAAGACTTCCGGCTTTCTCTTTAAAGCCTGATTTTTTTTCAGCTTGGGGTTGTTCCGTAAATAATAACTTGTTACGTCTTTCCTGAAAACTATTCCCTCCTGAAGTTGATTGTACAAAAGGCGTGGGCGTAAGGTTTTCTCCTCCACCTATTAGCTGGTTACGTCTTTCCTGAAAAGAGGGTTGCATAATCTATCTTAAATATATGGCGCATATTCCGGATAAGCTTGTACGGCTTCTTCTCTTGTATAAAGTTTGTTTTTTATATCATCCTTAATTTGATTGACATTAGCTTTATCCCCGGAAGTTAAAGATTCAACCCCTCCTGCTTTGCTTACTCCGAAGATCTTATTCAGTTGTTCCGAAGATTCACTGGCAGGTCCCCAATCATCATTTTGATGGAAAGTATTATAAACCGAAAGGACCTCATCTTTTGAAAAGACTCCGACATACTTTTTAGCAAGTTCTGTCAAATTCATCCAATTGGAGACATCTGTCTTTAGTTTTTGCAGGTTTTTACTTCCTAACTCTCCTCCGCCCCCGGATCCGCCTCCAACTTTCCCTAGTGAAGTTGTATTTATAATATTTCCTGTATTTACATCAACAATGGATAATGTTACGTTTCCATTATCGTCTGTATTATCAAATACTTGGGGTTTGATAGCCTCCTGTTTTTGCTTGTCTGCAATTCCTTGAATCAAAGAAGTGGGAATCCCTGTTGCAACCGCATAACTGGCAATATCTTCTCCTGTTGCATTAGTCAATCCTCCGGCAGAAAGAAGCGAATTAAAAACACTCAGTTGGTTTTTATAAGCTTCATTGCTTATATCATATTGCTTCATAGCCAAATTGACCTTAATTTCAGCATCAGCTAACTTCATGGCTCTTTCATTTTGAAGCGTTGTAGCATCATCATTATACTTTTCGTTTATCTTTGCTATTTTACCCACCCTTGTTGCTTCAGAATAAAAAGGATTGTCATTGACGATTGCTACCGCTTCATCTCTTGCTTTTTGTTTCGCCGTTATTTCCTCATTTAACTTCTGGATCTCAGGGCTTTTGTAACTGCTTTCATAAATTGCATTTAAGTCTATTGTTGGTTGTGTCAATCCGAATCCTGCTCTAGCACCCATCCCGGTTCCAACTCCGTATTCTGCTGCCAATTCAGCCGCCCTCGGTCCGTTTGCCGCATTTCTGGCATCTGTGGGGTTATAACCTTTAGATATTAATGCCTGTTCCAAAGCACTTGACCCTCCACCTCCACCCGGAGACACAGGCTGAGCAGTTGCCTGTGTCTGTATGGGGGAAGGAACTAAAGATGGTTGTGTAGCTTGCAAAACTCCTGTTTTACCAACAGCATAAGCAGCATTTCCCTTGCCTTGACCGCCTGTTGCATTATAATCGGCAATCAATTCCGGATCTTGCCAGCCAGTATAGCCTGGATAAGCTTGTCTTATTTGTTGTGCAGTAGCCATTTATATTGAGAATTTACCTATTTCTCCTACTTGTTTTCCATAATAATTAGGAATATCAAATTGCGGATGGTCTTTACGTTGATCTCTTTGTTGTCTCTGGAGGACTTTTCTGAAGATTCTGCTTAAAATATTGGTAGCTTCTGATTCTTCTGCCTGTGAAAGTTTTTTATCAATTTTTGCAATAGCCACACTTAATGCCTTTTTAACAATAGCTTCGTTTCCAGAATCGTCATGGTCCGAAAAGATTGTCTTATCTCCACTTGCAGATAGTTGAGTAGCCTGTATAGAACCCCAAATATCAAAATTGTCAGTTCCTGTCCCAGGAGTAGGGAAAATAAATATCTGCCTGCCAAAATCCGCAAAAATTCGGGTATTAGTATCTGTGGAATTATTTAATTTATAATCAAGCCAGTCCTCAAAAGCTTTTCTGTCATATTCTTTATCATCTATGATAATCCGGCTTATAGAATCTGTCCTAAAGTCCGTTGGATAGTCATAGTAGTAGTCTCCGTTTGTAGAAGTATACTTGTCTCTTTCAAGCTGGGGCCAAAGATAAAGCGAAGTAGCCCATAAATGAGCATCTTTAATCAAAGTTTGAATACGCGCAGTCGGGAAAAGAGTACTGTTGGTACTTGCCATTAAGCGAGCAAGTAATTCTGTCTGCATTTCGGAGTATGTTTGCATATTCTTATTCTAATTACTTTATTATGATTTGTCTAACAATTATTTACCTAAAATAATGTAAGTTAATGATGTATCAACAACTTCAGCAGTTAAATTATCTAACAGGTGTCTGCAAAATTGCAATTTAGCGGTGTGATCTCCTTTTATAACAGTAACAAGCGTTGATGCAGACCAAAACGGCCTGCATCTGGTAAAACCAGCATCACTTGTGTCATGCCAATATAAAACAGAGTTAAAGCCATAAGTAGAATTAGGATAGAGAACACCATTTATATTTAGTCCGATAAACACCCTGATAATCCCTTCATTGGCCCAATCAGAAGCCCCTGCGGAGGCAGAACATAAAAACAAAACTCTTGTATCTCTGTCTGTTGAGAAAGTTAAAGTAGTGCTAGTCAAATCAACAAAAGCTGTTGATGTTGTCATTCTTGAGTTACCATAACTTTCAACACTGTCTATTGTAAAGTTATTAACTGATACCAAACCCTTACTGTCAATCACGCTTCCCTTAACACCAGTCGTATTTATTCTTTCGTTGATAACTTCAGTTGCAACTATATTAGTAAAAATCGGTTTATCCTCAACTTCAATCGGGAAGTAAACCTTATCTTTTTCTTCTGTTTTGTTTGATTCCGGTTTATAAGTTTCTATTAAATTATCTTCCATGTTATTCAAAAAATACTTCTATAGGCGGATAAACTTCCGGGGATGTACTTCCTGTTGGTGTTAAAGTTATCTGAAATTCAAAAATCTTTCCTTCGGCCCCGACAAAAAATACCGCTTCTGTTTCGCCTACTGCATTAAAGGTTGTTCCTCCTCCTTCAAGTCTTGCAGAAGTCCATGAACTTGCTTTGTTTATTTTATACTTAAGGGAAATACTTGTTCCGGAAGCAATCGGCTTTGTAGATAACCTTACAGAGTGCCAATTTATAGTCTTATTCGGATATCCGGGAGGAGCTTTTAATTCCAGTGATTCATAAACAGCCGCTTTTTTAGTTTGGGCATAATCTATTACTTGAAGTTTATAATTATATCCAATCCCTGTAGGCTGCCTGTAAGAAACAAAGATACCGCTTGTCCACTTTCTGACGGAGTAAATATAGTCACAATCCAATGGATAATCCAAATTAAGAACATAAGGTGAGTTTTTATTTTTCCGGCCAAAAGTATAAATTCCATTTGAACTGCGGTCCTGAGCATAAGTATCAGTATCAAACATTCCGAAAAGAGCTAAACTTCCATCTACATCAGTGTTTTCCATACTACCAAAAAGTCCTCCTGTTGCATCTACAGGAAAGGAAGTAATAGGAACAGTACTTACAAAATCTGATGAGTAAATCTGGGAATTAGTATTAGGAGCTAAAGAATATTCACCTAAAAGTAATTTTAAATCCGTATCTACCAAAGATTTTATATTATCAATTGGAATAGTGGTTTTTTTATTCCACGATAGAGAAACTGTGTCCCACAAAAATAATTCCGAATTGCTTAAATCATTAGCGTAGGATGCTCCTATTAGAGCATAACCTTCTCTATCAAGAAGTGAATTTGAAATTAAATTTTTACCCAAATCAAGGGCATTAGTAGTATATGAGCTGTCATACGCAATCATACCTATATATCTGCCGTTACAAAAAAGCAAATTACCGTTAATCCATCTCATTGTATGGTTTGAACTATCAGTTATGTTTTTTGGGTAACCACCTGTTGCATCCACATCACTCCAATTTGCAAGTCCGGGAATCTCTTTGCGGTGAATCGTATTAACTGCAACCCAGTAAATGTAGCTTTTTCCGTCACTTTCATGCCCTATTCCCACCCCTGTTAATCCAAGCATATTAGAAGCATGGGTATATACCAAAGTAGCTTGCCAATCATCTGCAATCTGATATATTTTAGAAGATCCGAAAGCATACATATTAAAATCAGGAGCAGGAAGAAGGTGTGAAATATATTCGGTAATAGGAGTATCAAGGTCAACAAAAGCCTGTTGGCAGGATAATGAATCAGTTTTTTTTCTTATATCAAGCGCGGATCCGAATTTAAAAGATCCGGTAATACCTTTTTCATCAAAATCTGAAATACCACCCCTGAAAGATTTTATAATGTAGCTGCTCATATATTTATTTTACACTAATACCTTGTATTCCAACCTGTACCTCTTGTTGAATACCTTGTATTCCAACCTGTACCTCTTGTTGAATACCTGTCAAGCCACACTTCAGGACTTGGGCTTGGTGAAGGACTAATTGAAACTGATGGACTGACCGAAACCGAAGGACTCACAGAAGGGCTTAAACTCTGACTTTTGCTTGGACTCTCACTTGGACTTAAAGACGGACTTTTTGATGGACTTAAAGACGGACTAACTGACCCTGATGGCGAGATAGATGGACTCAGACTAGGGCTTTTACTTGGTGAAAGAGAAATGCTGGGTGAGACAGATGGGCTTAGACTTGGGCTTTTTGATGGACTCAGACTAGGACTAACTGAAATAGATGGACTAACCGAAGGAGATACTGATGGGCTTTTTGAAACTGATGGACTAACACTAGGCGAGGCTGATGGACTTAAAGACGGACTTAAAGAAAGTCCTGTTTCAAATGTATAGTAAGCAACCAAACTCGGATCATTTGTGGGACTGGGAATTTCTGAATCCTTATAAGTACTAATTTCAGTAAGAGTTCTTACATCATTCCAAGCTCTTGCTTCATCCATTAAACCGTCATTTTCTGCACCAGCACCGACACTTCCTAATTCAAAATCTCCGGAAGAATTTTGAGTTGATGTAAGAGTTGTAATAACGTCGCTTCCAAGTTGGACACCATTAACATAAAACTTTGCGACACCGCTTGCAAAGGTTACTGCGTAATGATAATAAACTCCAAGCGTGGGAATGTGTGCAATTGAAACGGCCGATTCCAACGCCGGATTAAATAAGAAAAGTCTAAGTTTATAAACACCTCCACCACTGTCCCAAATGTTTAAAGAATATGCTGATATTTTAGAAATTAGTCCAGTAGATAATCCACTTGGTAAAGACTCCCACTTAAACGAACATTCCAAGGTAAAATTATTTAATAAATCCAGTCCATTTTGACTAGCATCCGGAATATATAATCTTTGGGCTGAGCTTCTTTCAAAGTCAGCAGCAACAGAAGAGGCAGCAAAAGGAGTATCACCTGATCCTGTAACCCCATTTTCGTTAGTTAAATGATTACCACTCGCACTCTTGTCGGTTATATCCAAAACTACAACAGACGGGGAAACTGATGGGCTGATAGAGGGTGAGATACTAGGAGACAAACTTGGTGAAAAGCTTGGAGACAGAGATGGGCTTTTTGACGGACTTAAGCTAGGACTAGGTGAGGGAGAAAGACTTACAGACGGAGATATACTTGGACTCTTGCTTGGACTTACAGACGGACTTAATGAGACCGATGGACTGACTGAAGGACTAGCACTAGGACTTAAGGAAGGGCTTTTTGACAGACTTAAGCTAGGAGATAAAGAAGGACTCACACTAGGTGACAAGCTGGGGCTTAAAGATACTGATGGACTTACAGACGGACTTAATGAGACCGATGGACTGACTGAAGGCGACACACTTGGACTCAGAGATGGGGAAAGACTGGGACTTAAAGATACCGAAGGACTAACCGAGGGGCTTACTGACGGACTAATGCTGGGTGATAGGCTTACACTCGGCGAAACCGAAGGTGAAAGGCTCGGTGATAAGCTCGGACTCAGACTGACCGATGGTGATACCGAGGGGCTTATACTTGGTGACAAAGATGGACTTAAGCTCACACTGGGAGAAACACTGGGAGATAGACTTGGACTCAGCGATACACTGGGAGAAACGGAGGGTGAAGCACTGGGAGATAATGAGGGTGAAAAGCTAGTTCCCCCTCCTGCTGTATAGGTAGCGTAGATGGAATGCTTTCTATTTTGGGGCGAATCTTCAACTAACGTACTAGGCCAACCAGCATCAAAATCAATACCTAAGTCTCCAAATGTATCTCCGACTGTATCGTAAGCAAAATAACACGAACGCGCTGCAACACCGTCGTAATCGGAATTACTAGCTAAAGCATATGTTCCTGCTACTAATGTCGGATTTGTTGTAAAGGTATAATTTAACCAACCTTGTGAAGCAGAAGTTATAGTTGTATTTTGTGTAGCTCCATTAGTTTGTAGATTATGAGTAGCTGCATTATCGTAAATTGCAGACGAAGAAGGGACTTCGGTTGTTATAGTTCTTCTCCAAGAAGCCGTTAATTTAGTTATTTCGCCATCTTCACTTAAAGTTGCAGCAGTCCCCCAAGGTCTATCTCCGGCAAAAATATCACTAGCACCGATACTTTCGTACCCAAACGTTGGGTCAACAATTACTGGATAAACTGCATTATCAAGCCATGTTTGGTCTATAGTTACTGTCAGAAGTCCATTTTGTTCATTTATATTTAACTGTCCCCATGTTTCCTTTCCATTGGCGTCTGTTATTTTTGGTCTATAAATATGAAATGCTTTACCTACCTTATACTCCATTCCTGCCGCATCATTCATTCCGCCTTTAGTTTTGTGATAAACGGCGTAGCTTCCCTCTACGTTGGCAGGTCTTGAGGCCCCTTCGTCTATTTCTTGTTGGGTTAGAGCTGGTTGGTAGAAGAAATCTAAAGATTTCGTTTCAATCGTAAATTCAAGTACATTAGAAGCTGGTTTTTCTTTTAAAATGACTTCAAATTCATATCCACCATCTTCTGATAACTCTGGTTTGTCGTAGAAGTGGACTTCTTTAGTTCCGTTGACCCATTTGATTACTTCTTTGTCGGTTTCTACTGTGGCTTTTGTGTAGTCATCTTCTTTTAAACGGACTGAAGTATTTACTTCATTGTCCCATCTGGAAATTTTAATCTGAGGATAAAATAAGTCAGGTTGTTTGTCATCACCAACAATTACTTCTATACGGTCTTTTGGATTGCTTTTAGCAGTTTGTTTGAAAGATTCATTAGCAAATTCGTATTTTGCCGATATCTCTGAACTTATCTTGGTTAGATCAACTTTCTTTTCCATATAACAAAGTATGAAGTTTCCTTACCAGTCCCGAAGGTGTTAGGAAGAATTAACTACTAAACTTATTCTACTACACTTTTAAGTCTATCTAAATCTTTTTGTTCCCAATCAGGCACAGGCCAGAACTTTTCAACCAGCCAGGAGACAGGATGAATTGCCTTGTCCCACTTGTTTTTCCAGAAGAGATCCCTCACATTTTTTTTCACTTTTTCTTGATCGCGGCCAGAGACGGGCCAAGGAAAACCAAAGTTACTTTTAGTTCTGAAAAGATGTGCATACCAAGTATTATGATTACAAAGAACCATACCGCCGGAAAGCCAAGTTTTACAAGCTACTTCAATTCCCTGATTTCCCCAATTACCAAGCTTTTCATCACACAGATTAAGTTCCCAATACTTTTTCCGGGTACACATAAAAGAGGATCCCTGTAAAGACATTGATTGTGTAAGTCCTTTTTCTTCTTTGTCTTTTATATACTCCGGTCTATGTTTGTAATCTTCAAAATACTTGAACTGAGGAGTTTTGTTAAAACAATAAGAAGTACTCTGTGGCCTTCTTTTACCGATCCAGAGCATTTTCCGCTTCATTTCATTACCGCAGTTAGGACACTTAGGGATTCTATCCTGATATTCCCTCTTTCCGCATTTATAGCACTTCCAGTCAAATGCCCAAAGATTGCGCATAATAGGAACCATAGTTACGTTATCTCCGGTTTTCTTAAAAGCCTCTATCATTTTTCTGTCAAATCCCTGGTCAAAAGAACAATGAGCATCAACCTTCATAATATATTTAGCTTTGCTTAATTTACATGCTAAATTAGCAGCTCCTCTCTGGCCTACACTTTTAGGAACATAAATGATGTTTACCCTGTCATTTTGCGGGACCGGAGGATCAGTCCACTCTCCATCTAATAAAGCAATTATTTCTGTGTCTGCTTCTCTATGTTGAAGAATGTCCTCAATAGTATTTTTGAGGAACATTTCATTTCTTGAAGGTATTAAGATTGAAAGATCCATTTTTTGTTCTTTTCTAATATCCCTCTTTCAGCAAGAAATCTAGCCTTTAATGCCTTGAATAAGTTTTTATATCTTCCAAGATTTATCGTCTTTCCGTTTAATTGAATACCAGCCCTCCATTTTTTATTCTGTTTATCCCAATAAACACCCTTGAATCCCGACTTATTGTGTTTGTACATCCCTATATTAAAGTGATTGATACTATTGGTAACAGTTCGGAGATTCTTTTTTCTGTTATCTAATTTATTACGATTTATATGATCTGTTTGAAAATCTTCAGGCGTGTTGTGAATAAGTCGGTGTAAAGTTATATTTTTCCCATTCTCTTTTCTTATAACATATCCTTTTGTACTGATTCCCCACTTCCATTGATTGAAGAAAACGAAATCTTCGTCATCAACTAAAGTAAAGAGGTTTGAGTATTTCTTGGTACTAATGTTTATTTTCTTCATTTGATTTAATCCATTCCTTATTTTTTTCTAATATACCTCTTGTTATTTTAGGATTATACCCTAAAGATTCGGCAAATGCACACCAAGCATAGATATCTTTAGGTATACACTTAGAATTGAAACCCCTTTTCTCCGGATATATAAAAGTCCACCAAAGATTAAACCGGGGATCATCTCCGTAAACCGCATCTCTTATTGTGTAATAATCAATTCCTGCTTTTTGACAGACATCGTATAGCTCCTGACATTGAGCTACTTTAAAGGAAATTGCGCGGTTTTCAGTAAGCTTAATTACTTCAGCTTCATAGGCAGTAACTTGCCGAATATTGGTATTAGCATTATAAACAGTCGTGTATAAATCTATAAGTTCTTTCCTGTCTTTTGCTTCACCACCAATTATTAAAAACTGCCTAGTTCTCGGATCCAACATTGGATGAGCAGGCGTTTCCCCAAGATACTCAGGCTGCATAACGATATTCTTTTTATACTTTTCAATCAAATAATCACAAGTTCCCGGATTAACAGTTGAACGGATAACTATAATAGGACATTCACACCAGGCAACGACTTCTTCAACTATTGAAGTATCTAACTTTCCCTCTCCAATATTCGGAGTCGGTACACAAACAAATACAATCTCACTCTCGTTTACCTGTTCTTTATTCCCCCAATTCAAACTATTATCTTTATTTTCAAGTACTCTTAACTTCGGATCATAAAGAACGGCGTCAGGGAAAAGCTTCTGCATGGCTTTTCCAACCCAACCATAGCCAATAATTGCAACTTTTTTCATAGGTCAAACATCTTTTTTATATCCTGCCAACCATCTATTTTGTCCAAGCTTGTTTCTCTCCAACTTTTAGTATCAGGCTTGTGTTTAAATTCTTCAAGATTTACTTTACGTCTACTAAAAGTCCTATTATGCCTGATATCTATATTAGGATATTTAGATTTCCAAGTATCGCTTTTTTCATCCGAGAAGCCTCCTCTTTTTGTTCTTTTACGACCAGGTTCATAACCCCATTTTCTTGCCCACTCCGGTTCTTTTCCTTCTTTATTGTATAGTCCATCTTTTAAGACTCTATTCAATCGTTTTTTGTACTGCATTAGTGCTAACTGGCGATTACAACACATCATAGACAAAGAAGTTAAACCGTCATAGTTAATAAGTCTGTCTTTCGGATAATCCCATCTCCAGTCATTAGTGTTGTAGTAATAAACATCACCAAAGGTAAGAGTAAACTCAAAGTGTGACGGATGATACAAAACGTCATGCTCGGTAAAAAAAACAACGTCAGAACTTGATACTTCAAGTGCAGTTACTATCTGTCTAAGCATTGTAAAATAACTCGGTATTAAACCTTCTATATATATGTTTGTACCAAAGTCCATCGGTTTAAGTGATACAGAGACTATCTTGCCATCAAAAGCTTTTCTTAATTGCTTCTGACAAACTTCCATAATTACAGGATTCAGTCTATTGTCTGTATAGTAAATACATCCTTTTGTCATGGCTTAAACCACATAAAACTTCTCCACTTATCTCTCTTTTCTCCTTCTATTTCATCTTTCCTTCCAAGAACAAACCAGTTGTGGATATCAAATGCTTGGGTATAAGTATCTACCATATATCTAACGTACGAATCTGTAGACTCCGGAAAGTAAACATAGTCATGTCCAGAAATAACTCCACCCTTCTTTACTTTTTTAGACCACTCAACTAAATCTTCAGCTATATATCTGAATCCATGATTCCCATCAATATAAACGTAATCCAAAGATTCGTCTTTAAAATCGGCTAAAGCATCCATTGAAGTCTTTTTTATAATCGTGCAATTTTTGTAAGGCTCCAAAAGCTTCTTAGCACGTTCATATTGAGTACTCAAGGTATTCCCTCCAGCTACAGAATAACCTTTATAAGACACCCAAGGATCAATCGCATAGTGTATCAAACTCGCTTTACAGAATAACTCCGAATATTCACCCTTCCAGACACCAATTTCAGCCCCAATCTTAAATCCTAAATCTACAAATAACTTAGGCAGACCATCTCTGGTAGAATCCGGGATTTCTACTGGCCTTCCTTTTAACTTAATACCTTCAATTAATTCCATATTTCTTTTTTAAATCTTTTATGTTTCCCCAGTAAGGTAACTCATAAACCGGAACTTCGGTTGAAGGACTGTGTTTTCTCATGCCCTTTCCGGTTTTGAAAGAAACACAAGAAAAGTCTGTCTGGAAGTACTCGTACTTATCAAAGTATAGTTTGCGTATCTCTTTCGGAAAGTTTTTATATTCAGTACTCCACTGAGGCATATCGCGGAAAAGATATTCAAGCCTATCAAGATAAAATCTCCGCCCGACTATGCTAGAAAATGTTGATCCTTCCTTTTTGCATACAAAGTCCTGATGGTATTTCTGGACATAGACATTGGAGTTTCGGTAACAAATATCCAGTTTTGGAGGTATAAAATCAAAATAATCGGGAGAATATAAACAATCCGCTTCTGCATGAATAACAAAGTCACTTTTTGCCGTCTCGCAAGCTATCTGAACTTGCCTGATAAAATTAAATCCTGAAGTCCCGACATTACCTACACAAATGTTTGTACCTAAATCAATTGGCTTCTGGGTAACACTGATAATCGGTACATCTTTAGCCTTTGATAAAAGATCTTCCTGAATCTTCTTTTCAAATTCCGGATCTTCCCTATTACTTGAAAGATAAATTATTGTTCCATTCATGTTTTCCTTATAAATACATCCTTATATCCTAAAGTCCTCATCATCGCATATCTATGATTGCCATCAAGAATCAGGCCAGCATGGTTTACAATAATTGGCTTCAAAAGTCCGTTTTTCTTTAAATCCTCATACACACGGATCCTTTCTTCTGTCCATCTGTTTAATTTCTCAATACCCCATCTTTTGCGGTATTTTACTAAAATCCGGTAGTATCTGGTGTCTTGATACTTAGTTCCTTTATCCAACTCCTCGTAGAATCTATCCTGCACATGGTTTCCGCAGTCCAAGCTATCTATGACCGATCTTTCAACAAAAGGGCTTTTAAAGCATAAACTCCACAGTTTCCGGGGCATTGGATCACCAGTGGTAGGTAACTCGTCTATAAATCCGGCTTCCTCCCAGTTTTTGAAATAAGTTCTGATATCTTTTACATCTGCCGAAGCCCAACAACGATTTAAGTGGTGTTTCTCCGCAGTGACTATTATGCAATAACGGGTTTTATATTGAAGCTTATCAAGATAGTCAAGCCAGTCATTGACTGTAAAATAATAATGTGCATTAGCAAGAACAGTATAATCGGCAACAGGAAGCGAATCTATACATTCCTCCATTCTCATATTAAGTATTTTATATTTTCCACCCTGTTCATCACGCCACTTAAGACCTCTTTCTACTGCTCGCCTGTCTGAATCAACTCCAACAACTCTGTCAAATTCCATATCCTCAGCAAACTTAAGAAAAAGTCCGGCATTACAACCCATATCAACAAAAACAGACTCTTTAAGATCTACTTTCAAAAATGGTTTAACAAAGTTGTTCCACTTACCTTCATTCCAGAAATTACTGCCTATTTCTCGTTTATCACGTTCAGTCATTATTGTATTCTCTAAATACTGGTAAGTTGAAAATGGTTTAGTCATATTTTACTTCTATAAAATCAGTTATAAAATGCCACTCAGTATCTCTCGGTAAACTCAATAAATTATCAAGACATCTTGCTACGTCATTTTTGGTTCCATAAATATGACCGTGTAGTTTCAGTAGATCGGCCCCAGAGTCCCGGTAAGATTCATCCAGTAAAAAGTTATATTTATAAAATCTCTTAGGGTAAGGCATTACCTTATCCCTATCTACCGCCCCCCACCATCCGGATTCATCTAAAGCCTTAACCACATCTTCAGTCCATCTCCAATGAGGAGCACAAAAGCCTTGTTCAAAAGGTAACCCATCTATAAAGAAATTTCTTTTAATCATTGGTAAAACATAATCTCTTGTATAATGGTAACTCCACCTTAAAGCTTCAGATCCTTTATGGTAAAGTCCATGCGGTATTATCTGAATCCAATCCAGATTTCCCCTGATTTTCTCTCTCAATCTGTTCCTGATAATATAAGATCCCCAATCTGCCTTCATATCAATAGGTACGGTAAATAAAGACACTTTAAAGTCCGGAAAACTCTCTTTAAGTCTTAAAAGTACATCCAATCTGTTATTAACCACGCTAAAGTCATGTAAATCCAATGCTACTTTCATATAAAGTGTTTAACTAATTCTTCTGCTTTTCCCCAGTACGGAATATCAAAGGCTTTAACCGCACCCGGTTTTTTGCTTTTATGCTGTTCTGTAGGATCTAAAGAGTTTTTATGGCTAAAATAAACCATTCCCACAGAAGGCCAATACATTACGGACTTTCGCCTATCTATTACTGTCCCTTTTTCTTTACCCAGTTCACCTATGTTATTTTCCGGATAGTTAGCAAACCTTTCTTCAAGTGATTCAATTACCAATTTTCTCGGAGCAATCATAGCAGCATTAGATATCCGGTCCTTATAGTAGTAGACTGGCTTACCCCAAGTAAAAATCCCCCATCTGTGACCATCATAAGCATAAGTATCTTCCGGAGGCCGGAATATAAAATGTTCTTTATGGTATAAAGTATCATCTTCCGCGATAGCAATATAAGGAGTAACAGCTAATTTTGCTGCTCTTAATATCTGCCTATAAATATTTGACACACTTGGTTCTTCATCCTGAATCAAGTTTAATCCCCAGTCCATAGGTTTTTTAGAAACAGTGATAAGCAAAGTATCTCCAATTGCTTCATTTAAAACTTTTTTATGATACTCTGCCCATTTTTCCGGAACTTTATTGACAGTTAAAAATATTACAGTTAGATCGTTCATTTTATTGCCTCAAAATATAAAGTACCCCTTCCAGGGCGGTTATCTACTCTTGCAAATTCCAAAATTGTAGAGTTTTGATAATCTCGTTGTAAAAACAACCTGAATCCTATCCGGTCAACCAAAACCCTTTTCAAAAGATCATAACTAAACAAATTGATATTATTCCAACCCAAAAGATAATCCAAATCCTTTTCCATTATCTCTACCATTGGAACACCCATCCTCAATATTCCGCCATTTCTAAGCACACGATAAGCTTCTCTGAAAGCCACAACAAGTTCCCTCCAAGTAAGTTGTTGGAAAACGTGCATACCTACTATTCCATCAACACTTTTATCTTTATAAGGCCAGGGTTTACCCAAATCCATCACTTCATCAAGCTTAAATGGCTTACCCTTCCATTCAGTACGGAAATCGCTGTTGATAAAACCTTCATAATATAGGTTAGCACATCCGACATGAAGTAATACTAAATCCCCCACTTTGGTTTGACCTCCTTTTCGTAGTAATCCTTCCAAACTTTCAAGGCGTAAAGACCGCTTTCACCCCTTAAAGAAGGATTTTCTTTTGTTCCCTCATGCCTACCCTCAACAAAACTCCTGTGTTTATGAGCAAACCATGTATTTTTATTGAGCATCATCTTCCCCCCGGCCTTCCAAGTCTTAAAGATCATCTCATGGGAGTCCTGATACATTTGTCCGTAACCCTCTGTCTGAAGCTCTACGATCACCTTATCCCACCATGAATGAGGCATAAGCCACATAGATCCCTGCATAGCCATAGTTTCATCTATCATTATGTCTTTTCTTTCTTGAGTCCGGCTGTCCCATCTTTGACCGGAAAATTTAATTCCCCCTTGTATAACCAACTTTTCATAATCAACCGGAGGCAAGTCCATGACTTCCCACTTAATAGGATCAAGGAAGTATCTTCTAGCAGTTACAATCCAGTCTGACTTGCAGGTATCGGTTAATACGCGGTCATAACCTTTGGCAAACATACAATGCTGGTCTGATCTCATTATAAATCTTCCTCTAGCTACAGAGACTCCGGCATTGATAGCTCCCCTCATTCCACGATTCTTGCCCAAGTGAACATATTTAACTCTGGGATCTTCTATAAAAATATCCGGTTCGGGCCAATAACCATCCAAAACAACAACTACTTCCATATTATCTTCCAATTCTGAATTATCTAAGAGTGATCTTACTGTAGGTTTAAGAAGCCGATCTTTATATGCAGGAATGACAACTGAAAGTCTCATTATCTAATATAACCAAACCGAGCAAGGTATGTCAACTAGACAGATGGAGATACTGATGGGCTTATAGAAGGACTTAAGCTCGGACTCAAGCTTACTGATGGGCTAACTGATGGCGATAAGCTAGGTGACAGTGACGGACTCAAGCTAGGGCTCAAAGATGGACTAGGTGACGGACTCAAGCTAGGGCTAAGAGATGGTGATGCACTAGGACTCAAAGAAACTGATGGACTGACAGATGATGATGGCGACTCTGATGGGCTAAGAGATGGTGATAAGCTCACTGATGGCGAATTTGATGGACTGACTGATGGCGATAAGCTCGGTGATAGTGACGGACTCAAGGAAACTGATGGTGAGACTGATGGACTCAAGCTAGGGCTAAGAGATGGTGAAAGGCTAGGTGATAGTGATGGTGATGGGCTTGGGCTAAGAGACACTGATGGACTAACTGATGGACTAACTGATGGGCTAAGAGATGGTGATGCACTAGGACTCAAAGACGGACTGCCTGACGGACTCAAGGATGGACTAAGTGATGGACTCAAGGAAACTGATGGACTAACTGATGAACTGGCAGAAGGTGAGGTACTTGGTGATAAGCTCGGACTCAAAGACTCAGATGGTGAAACTGATGGACTTGGGCTAGGACTCAAAGAAGTTGATGGGCTTACACTTTCAGATGGGCTAGTTGATGGACTTGGGCTAGGTGATAGAGATGGTGATGCACTTGGGCTTACACTAGGACTCAAGCTAGGACTGATAGATGGGCTAATAGATCCAGATGGGCTAGTTGATGGGCTTACACTAGGACTCAAAGACTCAGATGGGCTAGTTGATGGGCTTACACTAGGACTCTTTGATGGTGACGGAGAAGGAGAAATAGAAGTCTGTGATCCCAAAAGTCTAAAATCAGCAACTGTTGAACTACCTAAATTAATATAGTAACCTGTTGCAGCAGGATCATCTAAGTTTTGATAAAGACAACCATATTTAAAACCTGCTTCCCCACTTGGATCGTAAACAGCTTCGCACTTCGTTATCAAACCGGAATCAGAATCCTTTTCAAAAATTCTATTAACCAGATAATTAGTCCTACTCGTTAAATAATCATCTTCTTCTTGAGTAATAATACCTGCAGCTCCATAACCACTACCTATTCCATAACCTATTACAGCCCAGTCGGTTCGTTTAAGATAATCTAATTCACCAAACGTAGCAATAATCCAAGGATGGGCCATAAGTTTCCTAAAGATTTCATAAATCTTATCTTGTTCTTCTTGTGGTAAGTTTTCTAATTGTTCGTCTACAAAACTAGACATAATTTATATCCTTCTAATTTTCTTATTAATCCTGCCCTGAAGGGGGACTACAGAGCAGGATTGTAAAAAAACAAAAGCCTTTAAAGCTTCAAGAAAGCATGGACTAATGCTTTTCTGCGTTCATCTATGACTTTTGCACCATAGACGTTCAGACCTTTGTAAGCTTTACCAAAATCTCCAATCAGATCTTCTATGCCTGATTCAGTCATTCCCATAGCATAGGTGATTGCAGACTTGTGACCTGCAAGGATGTGCCATCCGTTTGTAGAGTCACCAGCAATTTGTTGATTTTCAAAAACTTCAAAACCAGCAAGCATCCCAATAAGACCTCGCCTAACTACTTCGTTATAAGCGGTTTCAACTGCCGGAATGTACTCCGGAGCCTGTCTTATAAGAGATCCAACACCAGCAGGAACAACTAACCAACGGTTAGACTTTGGAACTTTTGCCTCATTGAGGTATTGTGCCAAAGTGTTCACATGAGCATTGATAAGCGCCTTTGTGGTTTGAAGGGCTGTGTTAGCCTGAATTTCGTAAGTTGCACCAGCCGTAATTGCTCCACCTGTATAAGCAGACGTTTCATCATCCTTATCATCCTCAATTGTTATCTGAACTGTGGATGTGAATGTCTTTACTCTATACCAGGTCGTATGACCTGATGCTTTAAACGGCTTACCTACCATTCCGGAGGTAAATGTGGTCCCTGAACCAGTTACTACACCAGTGGTTGCGGCAACCGCTACAGTTCCAGTAGTGTAGGAGGTCCCGAGCCAGTTACCGGATCCGGCATCACCCCAAAGACCAAGAACAAAAGCATCAATGGTTTCTGCCAATAATGCTCTGCACTGATCAAGTATTGTTCCTTCTGGGTTCTTGATGTAGCTCTTGAACTTATCAAGATCGCGAACCTTGAAATACCAGGCTTTTTGCTGATCTGTTACCAATTGGGCATTACTTTCAGTCAAATCATCTGCTGTTAATGCAGTGCCTGTGTAATTCTTGAGGGCTAATGCTCCGAAAGTTAGTATGTTTACCTTAGAAGCTTTATCACGAACCTCTCCTTCATAGTCCTGGTTTGTGATTCTTTCTGATACTGCTGATTCGTAGTAAAGTTCAATAACCTTACTAGCAAATGCCTCTGCTAACTTTGTTGCGTAAGCTGACATAATCGGTTTCTCCTTTCTAAGATACTTTTGAAGATTTTTGCCAGACCGATTATGGTGTTAGGGGTAATCTAATGTATCAATCTAAGAATATATCAATAAGTTATTTATTGTCAAGTCAGACTAAACTTCAATATTAATCTTGTGATCTTTAATAAGCTGTTTATATTTTCTGGGTTCAGTTTCTCTTATAAATTTTACTTCTTCCGGAGTCAGTTCCTTGACCTTTGGCGCGGACCCTCCTCCTTTTGTCTCAAATAGAGACTTCCTTTGCGGTCTTTCCGGGGGCAAGTCAAACAAAAATGCCTTAACGAGATCTTCAAACGCAACACCAACCCTTGATGGCATTGAACAAAACTGAGTAAATTCAGTTTCTTTTCCTTTTAACTTAGGAAAAAACTCCACTGTCTTGGGATCCTGTGTAAATTCTTTGACTTTTTCTATCCATTCTTCAGACTTTTTTGTTCTTTGAACCGCCTGATCAACCACTTCAAACCTGCGCTTGTTTAAAAGACTCTCTTTAGCAATTTTCTTCTGGACATTATCCATCATATCCCAATCTTCACCATATTCTTTTTGCATTTCTTCATCCGTAGGATCCGGCAACTTAGCCGCTTCATCAACAGAATCTACTAAATCTTTATTTTTAGAAGCCAATACTTGTGCTTCCTGTGTAGATCCTCTATAGCGTGCCTTCCAATCAGTATCATCAGTTACTTCAGGAGTTTCAGTGGGAGTTTCAGGGGTTGTAACAGGAGTTACTTCAGGAGTTTCTTCTATTATACTGAATTTAACTTTTTCCTCGTCAGTGAGATTATCAGCATTTTCTTCCAAAAATGTCTGTTCTTCATCTTTTAATTCAGAAGGATCTTTAGCACGGACTTCTTCCAAACTAAGTTCTGTAGGAGTTTCAGGAGTTACTTCAGGAGTTTCCGATTCATCTATAGCTTCTATCTTTTCTTTTAATTCTTCAGGTTTTGCCTGATTAGTTATTGTCTTTTTAAGTTTTGGCATATCAGTTCCTTTTGGGAAGTTAGATATTACAACTTTTTATTATACTACTTTTTCTTTTTTCCTATTACCTCAATGGGTTCTTTAGCTTGGGTTTTCTTTTCAGATAAAACAGATTCAAATTTACTTAACTGCTTTCCAGTTAAATAGGAAATCCTGGCTTTCAGAAAAGCAACATTCTCCGGAGTAAGCTGATCCAAGTCTAAATCACAAATCCTAGCTACTTCCTTTAAAACTTTCGGATCTAAATTTTCTTCCATTAATTTATATTACTTTCTTTTCTTCTTTTTTGTCAAATTTTTCTTTGTTTTGACATACCCGGCATAGCTTTTACCATTCAAAATACAAATGTGCATATACTTTCCGCCACCCATTTGTTTGGTTCTTACCTTACCACCCTTTGCTACGCACATATCAAATCCTGCTGGCATAATTACTCACCCTCTTTTTCTATCTAAATTATTTAAGTAATCTTCCAATGCTTTCTTAGACTTTGACGGACCCTGCAAAAACCCTTCAATAAGAATCAAATTTCTTAATCTTGCTTTTAACGCAAAATCATTCTTCCATCCAAAAAACCATGAGAAAAAACTTGGCTCATTTTTTGATAGTTCATTCTCTATAACAGACTTCCAGCTTGATATTAAATTCTTAAGTCCCTCAAGTGTAGGCTCCTTCTGGGAAAGATTATCTATCCAACCCTTTACAACACTGCGAGTTTCATAATTAAGATCTTCAAACTTCTTGCCTGTTATTTCTTCTACTTTTCCGATTATATCCATATTAGGCTGTTGCTACCGGAGGCATGGTTGCTCCCCCTGTTAAAAGACTCGGCTGATTAGGCTGCATTGGATTCATGGGGTTTGGAGGAGGATTCTTTTCCGCCTCCATTACATCTTTAACCTCATTAGCATTAAGTTCTGCAAATTCCAGTGATTTCTGTTTAACAATTTCATCTAAGGGCTTATTCAAAGGCATCAAAGACTTTGAGTACTGTAATTTTTGCAAAGTATCTGCAGTCTGTCCTGCAGAAGCGGAAAGATCTTTAACTTCACATTGATAACCCAATTCAGTGTCCCAATCTTTAGGACTTACCTCTTGACTATAAATATGAGAAGTTTTTGAACCCTTCTTAAAAATCTTAACTGCATCTATCATATCTCCTGCAGCTTCCAATAACTTTATATACTTATTCCCAAATTCAAGCCAGGAATCCGAATAAAGAATAGCCATGCTTTTAACCCTTTCCTTTGCATTAGCCAAAGCAAGCTGAATCTCACCCAAAGTCACTTTTTGGGATTCAACTGTTCCTTGTTGTGTAGAAGTAGCTGCAGTTGCTTTTTCGGCCAAAGTTAAAATAAATTGCAATTCATCAAGGGATTCTGACAAATCAGGAATTTCAACTCTCTTTATACCTTCATTAGGATTACCCGGATAAGGATACCAGCCAAAAGCAACCGCTTCAAAAGTCTGGGGTACAAAAAGCTCACCATCAGCATTGGCAGTAGAATCGTAATACTGCATACCAAAGTTTCTTAAAGTTCTATTCTCTACCATCTGACTAATCCAGCTATTTAAAATCTTATTAGGAGTCCGGATAATATCTGCAACACCATCAGACCAAAAATCTGTTCTTTCAACATCACTTCCCCATGAAGTAAAAGGAATATGATCCATCCAGTAATCATCTCTTGTCTCACCAATAAACTTATACAAAGGATCTTTGTATAAAATTTCCCGGCCTTCAGCAATTACTGAAAAAATAAAAATATCTCTCTTAAGTGTTTCATCATACACTTGTAAATAATCTTCATTAAGTTCAACATAAGTCTCTCCCAACTCCGGATTAGAGAAATCAATTAATCCCAACTGAGCCATTCTTTCATTTTTTTCTTCCAAACTTCTTACATTATCTTCAGCCTTAATGAGTCCTGCTGCAGTAGCATAGAAATCTTTAAGCCTATTAATAGCTTTTTTATTGTAAAGAGGATTATTGAACAATGAAGAAAGGGGTCTAAATATGTGTTCCTGGCAAACGTGCCTAGCTGTATCTATGCTGGAAGGATCAACATATCTATTAACAAGCATATCTTGGGGATCTATCACCTCAAAATAAAATTGACCATTAACAATGTTTAACTTTTTGAAAGTCCTGCCAAATAGGAAATTCTGCTTTTTATCTATAATATCCTTGATAACTAACTTATTCTCCAATCCGCGTAATTTCCAATACTCATTGTAAAAAACTTCTTTTTGTGTATCATTATCGCGGTTACTGAAGTAAAGCATTGGAGGATCATCTACATCTTTAAGATTTGTCTGGATGGAATATTTCATTAAGGGAACATTGACAGACTGTCTTTGAGTAAGCTGGTTAATCAAAACTTTATCGCGGTATAGGGTATAATTGTCAGTCCAATCTTCGTGCCTTCTTTCCCTGAAGTTAAAGTCAGAATCTTTGTTTTTTGTTACAGCTACTAAAAATTGCTCGTCTGTCATAGTTTATTATCCCGGAAGTCCTTTATAAAAGGGTTTTACGCCACTTTGCAAGATAACAGCCGGATCAATTCCATGATATATCTTAATTTTATTCTTGGCAAATGTTAATGCAAGTGCATCCGCGACATCAGGGGATTCAACACCTCGTTTACGCACATCTTCTTTCGGTTCAATCCTAATTTTACCACCACTGTCTTTCCTGTAACGTATTTCAGTTAGCTGGATCCAGTCGCGGTCAGCTATTAATAAACCAGTTGATTTAATCCAAGTAAGAAGTCCATCCGGTCCTGCATATACTTCAGCCCTTACATTAGAAAAGTCCGATACTTTCTTTTTAGTATCCTTATCCAACTCTTTTTCTGCCGCTTCCCCAAAATTTACTGCATTAACTTTAGCTCCTTTACTTCTTAAATAATCAGTAACCCCTCCTCCAACCCCTCCATCATCTATAAATACATCTCTATCCCTAATACTGTTGTCTCGCATGAAGTTAAGTGTCTTGTCTCCTGTTAAGATCAGATCAGCCCCGGAGTCCTTGTCCAGTTTTTGTGCAGTTGAATCGGTCCTGAGTACCCAACAATTGTAGTTCCTGCCCCCCCTGGCTACGTCTAGGCCCAGCCTACGGATCCCTGTCGGCTGATTCTGCCTATTTTCTGCAATACTTACATCTTCATCAGTAAATAAGTACATCCAGCCGGATTCATCAACTTCGGATGCTTCCGGAAATCTACACTCATATAGCACCTTGAAAAAAGAATAGTTTTTATTTTCATCTATTACTTGTTGACTGATTCTCAATCCCTCATTTAAACTTCTGTAGCAATCCCAAATTACCTTTTGATAAGCCGGGTCCTTAAAACTTGCAAGAAAATGGTTGCGGTTGAAGGGATTACCTATCTTACACAAAAAATTCTCAATAGGATTATCTCCTAACATCCTCATTACAAATGAATGGTCATTATCATCAATTAAAGCAGCCTCATCTTCCACAACATTAGGCGCTCCAAAACCCATAGCTTCCTTAGCAGATCCGATAAATACCTCACTGTACTGGTTATCTTTAATTTTGAAGGTGACATGACTTTTATTTCTGTAACGTCTTAATTCTTCCAGACTTTCCCCTTTGTCCGGCATATAACGGCTTTTGATATAATCATTATCAAAAATATGTGCATTAATTACTGCCATGATAATGTGAGCTTTTTCTTTGGTCCCTGCTACAATTGCCCATTTTTCCGGAAAACTGGCAGCACGAGTTAGTACAGCCAATCCAGCACTCATTGACTTGCCATAGCGCGTGTGACACATGATATGAAGTCTGGGAGAAGTTTTTTTTGCTATTGCAGAAAATATCTCATCTTCGCCTCCGGAAAGAAGAATAGGTTGGCCTGTATCATCTTTATAGAATTTGTAAACCAACTCCTGAGTATCTGTTAAGTTCATTTCTTACTTAAAATTATCCGGATATCGTTTGCGAGTTGATCCAGTTGGGGAAGATTAATACCACCGGAGATTTCCTGTCTTGCTTTTCCTATTATCGTTTCAATTATATCCTGAAGCATTTTACCATCTGGGGCTTTAGTATATATCCTCATAAACTTTCCTTTATTGTCTAATACTTGAAGTTCTCCCAATCCCAACTGAAGTGCTGTCCTGGCGATCTCCTCCCACTTTTCTAAATATATCCTAGTTAAAGCATCTCTGGCAGCTGCCGCCTCTATAGTCTTTTTATGTTTTGAACCTTTCTTTGGGCCAGATCCGGGCCTTGCTCCACCTTTTGACATATTAAGAAGTTAGACAGCATTTTATTGAATAAAAATTCAATAGTTCAAGCCATCAGTTCTACAGAATAATATTAACACGAAGGTCTAATTCTTCACAACTTTTTTCTTTTTAAGGACTTCCCGGGGATCAACCACAACAGTTTTACCTGTAAACTTGTCGTGTATATTAAGGATGGGATCATTGTAAGGAGCCATTTCCATTTCCTTTAAATACTTTTTCTGATCCTCCGGAGAAGCAATCAAATAAACAACCTTACACTTCTTGTAACTTAATCCGCGAAGCTTTGCATACTTCCTGATTAACTTAAAAATCTTAGCACTCATATTAGTTTTCTTGTAAGATAACCCAGTCTACTCCAAGCAAATCTCCATCATTTATAACCCACGAATGGAAACTTCCATCAGCATTATGAATTTGCAAAAAACCATCTTTAAGTAAACCATATACATTTTCGTCATGCCATTCAAGTTTAGTTATTCTCTCTCCACTAATAACTGCTCTAATTGCATCCGGAAAGTCAACTTCTTTTTTTGCTTTTTGTTTTATTAGCGGACTTGTGATTCTAATTTCTTCATCCATAATCACTCACCTCATTTCATTAATCTTTTCAGTCCTCCACCTATTAAGATAGAGGACTCAAGAGACTAAAATGGAACTTCCTCATTTTCTACATCAACCGGAGGGGGAGGAGATTCTTCGCCCTCCTCCGCAGATCTAACTGCAATTAAAGATGCTAAAGTATCTTCAAAACTATCTACTTGATCTCTCAAGAAGGTAAACACTCCCGGATCGGCAACAACAATAGGAAACTCTTTTTCATCTTTCATTATCTCAAAGTTTATAATCCATGTTGGACCATAATCTGTTTTCTGCTTTTCAGTTGTCAATTTAACCCTCATAGCAAACATAGGAATTGGAACTGGCTTTGCATTGGTATATTTGCTTGCTTCCTTGCCAAATTCCCACATCTTCTTTAACTTAGTTCCAGTCAGATACATGATAAAGGGTTTCAAATCCCCTCCATTAACAATAGCTCCGGCCATAATCTGATTAAAAACATCCTTTTTATTAAGTCCGTCTACTCTAAAACCCTTGCTGATTGTTAAAATATGGCACTCTACTGATTCAAATTGTTCACCTGTAGACTTATAGAAAAACCATCCATCATTAGGTTCTGATCCGTCTGCTAATTGGTTTGTAGTACTTTTACCAAGCTTATGTACTTTCAGAAGCGGTGATTGACCACCCAGGTTGGCAGTACCCACCTTAGCATTATCTTTATAAAGTTGCATCAAGACCGGATTAGTCTGGACTTCAGCCAAAGCATTTTCAGCTTCCTTTTTTTCTTCTTCTTTGACTTCTATTTCAACTTTGTTTTTAGCTTTGATTGCTTCAGCAGCTTTTTTTGCTTTTTCGTAACCTGTCATAATTTCTCACCCCCTTGTATGTATACTCTCACTCAAGTTCCTAGTAAAAAATTCATCTTCCGGAAAGATGTCTATCAAATACGGTTCTTTTTCTTTTTCCCAAATCTTTTTAATTTTATAAATCTTCATTCGGAATTTCCTTTTGGAAAAAGAAAAATGGGAAAATTTAATACGTTTGAAAAAAATAGGAAAATTCCATCTTATAAACCAAATAAACTTTGTCTTAAAGTTAAGCCTTTTAAATACATCTGTGGAGTTCATATAACTCATATTACCAAGCAACCGCTTGCTCTGTCAAGAGTCAGTTTTTTCCGGATCCGAAGGAGGAATTATAGCATCTACAACTTTTTCTATAAGTGGCTTAGAAGCTTCTATTTTAGCTTGTCTAGCTGCAACAGCCTTCTTAGACAGTTCTTTATAATAATCAGTACCATACTTCTTCAAATTAGCCCTAGCTCCCTTTTTACCAATATTTTTATAAAATTCCCTACCATGTCTTTTGAACGTAGTAAGTCCTCCGCGCCGGGAAAAGTTTTTATGTTCTAAATTATTTTTAGTCATATTCTCTTTGGTAATAAGTTATTTAATCCGATAAATCTATTTCTTCTACTTCTAAACAATCTTCATTCCTAATGGTTTCACTTGTTAGTATTTTTCCACATCTTGAACACACAACGGTCATCAATGGATTTCTAAGACTAAAGTCCCAATCATGCTTTAATGGATTTTTCTTTTCATCTACAAATGGTTTATTCATTTCTTTTTAAGTAACTTCTTAATATATTCAATTATTCTCTCTTTAGTTGCATTTGGTTCTACTCCCCATTCATCAAAAATAAATAGTAAATGTTCTAGTACAAATCTTTCTGGTTTTATCTTCCCCTCTTTTGGTTTATTTTTCATATTTCTCTTTAGTAAAAGTTATTTAATGTCTGATGATGATATAAACCTGACTCCGTAAAGTTCGCCATACTCACCGCTTTTAAGTGCTTTATTAAGTGGCTTAATTCTTTCCGATTTGTTGCTATATGGAACACGCTTGTTAATTTTGAATGTAAACGATAATCCAAACAAATTAAAAACCTTCTCAAACTTGGTTCTGTTGTAAGTTACACTAATCCATCTTGTTTTCTTCTTTTTCATATCCTCTTTGGTAAAAGTTATTTAATTTGGCACTCTCATTTCTCTACCGCATTTATCACAAGTTACTTTCTTAAAAGGCTTTACTCCCACAAAGACTATAATTATCTGGTTTCCACAAACACAACTAAATTCTTTTTCTGGTATTTTCTTTTTCATATCCTCTTTGGTAAAAGTTATTATATTAAGAAGCCCGATATTTTTCAGGCTTCTTGTATAACCGCTTTGTAAACCTTTTCATCAATCTTTACTTCCACTTCTTTTCCAACTAAACTTTCTTCTTTGGTTTCGTCTAACTTCGGATTGCTACAAAGTAATTCATAACCATCTTCCAATTCAACTTTTTCTATTTCTTCAGTTTTGCTTTTAAGATGATAGAAATACCCTCCGATAAGTTTTAACTCACCATAAACCCGAGCATCACCATAAACCCAAGCATCACCAGAAACCTGAGCATTACCATAAACCCGAGCATCACCATAAACCCAAGCATCACCAGAAACCTGAGCATTACCAGAAACCTGAGCATCACCAGAAACCTGAGCATTACCATAAACCTGAGCATTACCATAAACCTGAGCATTACCATAAACCTGAGCATTACTAGAAACCTGAGCATTACCATAAACCCAAGCATTACCATAAACCCAAGCATCACCATAAACCTGAGCATTACCAGAAACCTGAGCATTACCAGAAACCTGAGCATTACCAGAAACCTGAGCATTACCATAAACCCAAGCATTTTCGTCTTGTGATAGATTTCCCTCTTTTTCAACCCATCCACCTTTTTCTCCTTTTTTTATATCATTAAAGTCTTTTAGAGATTCTATTCTGTGTAAAGTTTTTCCAAAATATTCTTTGGTTTCTTTTATTAGTTTAAACTTCATAATTTATTCACCTTCTTTCATATTCCTCTTTGGTAAGTTATTAAAAAACTTACAACGACTTCCGAATAGTACGTTGCCATTCGGTTGTCGTCTCCTTGCAAGGGAGAGAGCTTGTTCCGTCTAGGGTTCGTCAGGACTCTCTTATTGTAAACGTTTTCACAGAGCCAGTTATAAGCTGGTTGCACCCTAGTCGTTGTAAATCTTCTAAATAATCTTTAATTGGGTTGAGTAAGATTGTCCGATACTCAACCCTCAAAAGACTACTTCTTACAAGCGTTCCCACCTTGTAAAGGAAAAGACCTGCGGAAGCCAACTATCAACTATAACTGCGATTATCTCGCCTCCTGCACATCCGTTTGAGGCTTGAATACCAAAGTCATAATCTCCTGTCGGATTAAGGTCGTGTATCGTTACGGAAAGGTAGCCATTCGTTACAGGAACATCCCTTAAAGCGTGTTGCCATTCTGTCTGTCCGCTTGTCCTGAAATAGATGTTCACCCTGTCTCCCTCCGGAACAAATGAATTAACTGTTGCATCACTTCCGTTTCTTACAACATGAGGGTTTTTCAAATCAAGATCAGGTACGTTATTCGTACAAACCGGAGCAGCCGCCGGACTTGGATCTGGAGTTGGCACTGGTTCGGGAGTTGGCAAATATTCACTACAATCATAAATACGGATTGTTTCACAAAATTCACCCTCGCAAACCTCCTGATCCTCAAAATCATAATTGCTATTACAGAATTTCTGTTGTGGTTCATAGCATCTGTGTTCTTGATTAACTATTGGATCATTACATTCCTGGCAAGTCCAAACATTCTCCTCGCAAACTTCCGGATCGGGAACAAAACAATAACCATCATTATTTTCATAACTCTCAGGAGTATCTTCCTGAACTCCCTCTAAATTATCACAGACATCTGCTAAACAAGCTCCAGGATGATCGGAGTCATGCTGTGTTAAATGCGCAAGCGCAGCAGGAATAGAAATATGCAGTGTCTGGCATTGAGAAAAATCCTCACCATCCGGCTGTTCACAATGACAGATATTAACAAGGGGAGTTACTATTGCTTCCGCCTCTTTAACTCTTTCTGAATAAGTAGCAAATAAAACCAAAGTAATAAAAAAAAGGATTCCAAATAAAGATAATAATAATTTCTTCAATTTAATCACCCCCCTCCTTCCTATCATTATTCCTTAAAATTGAAGTGATAATCAAATAAAAATGAGTAGGCAGCTTATCTTCCCATTCCATAATAAGCTTATTAATAGCTTTTAGTTTTGCCTCGTAATTTGCAAATAAATAATCCGATCTTTTGTTACTCATAAATTATCACACATTTTAAAATAACCTAATGTATATGCTCCCCTGCCCCACTTATCCATAAACCTCCTGAACCTCTCCGCCCTATTCCAACTTTTAACTTCCTTCTCTACTTCAACAAAAACAAGCTCATCATTTTTGGTTCTGGGATAAATAAAATAAATTTTGAAGGGCCTATCCTTAAAACCCCGATCCGGAATTGCAGCATAGTAACCACTTAAACCAGATTCTATCTCATGTCCGGGAATTAATTTTTTCGGTTTATAAATAAGGAGTTTCTTTTTTCTCACTAAATCATTTTATCAAGCTAGCGGTTGCTCTGTCAATAGTTAAAGAGTATTTGCCTAATTTCCGGCAGTATAGGCACTTTGCAACATATTGAGTAGGATTGTAATAGTTACCATCAAACTTAATAATTCTAAAAACCAGATGTAAACATTTTTTAACCACTGTTTTAAAAGCCCCCCCTCCCCCCAACGGCTCCATAAACTCCATGTTACACTACCTCCCTTAATAACTTCTCCCTAAAAGACAAAAGAAAGGAAAAGGATAAAAGGAAAGAAAAGAGAAAACAAAGTAGATGAAAGACTTGCAATTGGAGTCTGTTTGTGAGTAAACTGGAGTAGTTTATTTAACATTAAACTCAGTATAAAAGTCCTCCGGGCAGTTGTCAATAGCAAACTGACAATCCCGGAGGCTTACTGTTTATAAACATGGAAAGGTTATTTGAATCACCATTTATTTCATTCATGGCCGAACCGAAAAATATAGATGGAAAGAAAGATGATGCTAAGCATGATGGCAGATACTCAAACGTCAAAAGGGAACAAGAGGCCACACAACATTTGAAAGAAGCATTAGAAGATCTTGCCTCAAAACCTCAAATTAAACCGGATCAAGGATAATACTAAAGAGTAAGCTTAAGACGCTCTCTTACTTGTGACTTCTCCCAATAAAGTTTATAAACTGTTTGTGCTTCAGCAAAGATTAAACCAAAAGAAGTGAAAAAGCTTTCAGCGTCTCCCAGTTGTACTGCTTTGAAATTAACAACTACAGAAACTACAAAACAAATAACTACAGAAACGATATATCTGACCTTTGTATTAGGAATCCAACGATTAACAAAGTCTATAGCAATTGGAAGAATAAGACCTATTAAATTTTGCATATTAATCACCTTCTTCTCAACACATCCTGAATATCATTAATACTTTTTTTAATCCAACTAAGTCTCGTTTTAATTTCCTGCTGATCCTTATTGCCCTTCTTAGTTTCTTTTAATACCGATCCCAGCTTTACCGAGATGGCAATTAAATAGATTGTAAAGACTCCTATTATTATTGACTGTAACTCATTCATGTAAATTATCCTCTTTTCCCTGCCCAAAAGTTCTTCCAGCCCCAACTTAACAGAATTTTATAGGAAATTTTAGAAAATTCCTGATTGTAAATAGCTTGGATAGTTTCTTTAGCACTCTCCAACTGTATCTGCCATTTTACATCACTTTCCGCTATTGCCTTGGCTATCGCCTCTTTTTGGGCCATTTCAATCCCGTTTTTATAATTTTCAAAATCTTCCTTTAATTTACCTAGCTCGGTTGTCTTAGTTTTTATTATTTCAGTTTGCTCAAACAATGTACTCCTAACTTTTTGAAATTCCATCTCTCCGAAAACACCACCTATATTTAATTTTGTTTGGTCTGTTATAACAGGTTGCGGAATTGGCTCATTATCCGTCTTAACTTTCAGCCAGCCCACAACATTGGTATAGTCATGGACCTGCAAATGCGCATACCTACCATTCCAATTCTGGTCAAAGCTGGTAAAAGCATTTACGTCTCCGGAAACAAAAATAGCAATATGGCCATATCCTCCACCAACACTCGTATTCCAGATAATAATATCTCCTTTTTGAGGTACTCTTGTCAGAGTATTTTGTACTTTTTCAAAGAATGTAGGTAGGGGATTGGGAAAGTTTATCCAGTAACCATAAGCTGAATTGCTACCACTAGGAGGAGCATCAACACCAAAGATCTCTTTTATACAAAGCTTAACGATACTAAGACACTCTCCGAAGTAATTACTGTCTGTCGGATAGCCTTTTTGTTGGCCTTTATACTTATTAACAAACTCGTCTACTTTTTTAGATAATTCTTCTCTTGTCATAACATTATTTAAGAAACTTGATCCTTCTATTATCTAACAAAATCGCTGTAAGAGCAAAAGGATAGAAAACGCCCGTAATAGCTCTCGTCTGTTGTAAATTAAGGAATCCAGCAATAGCACCAAAACGTACGGAACTGATAACTAAGAATGTAACTCCCACCCAAAATAAAACGACAGGCTTAGAATTACCATTCCTGTAAGCTCTAAAACAGACGAATCCCAAAAGAAAAGTTGAAATAAATCCTATTATCTCTGTTATTTCTGATAAATTCATAACTTTTTAAAAGGAGTGACTATCGCGGAAATCACGCCAGCTACTCCTCCTATTACTGCCGCAATTAACTTTTGATTATTAAGTTGGTTCTGCAAGCTACTATTTGATTCTTGTAGATCCTGAATGTTCTTATTGATATACTGTAAGGCATTGATGGTTGCTCCCTTAAACTCAGCCATTGACATTTTGTAACCTTCGTCAACACCAATATCATTAATATTTACACTTCTTTTTGTTGACATTTTAAAAATACGATAAAAACAAATCAAACATGATACCTACTACCATCATTATGAACGATACAACTATAGCAAGTCCAATTCTTTTAAGAAAAGCCAAGTCATCATATATCATCTTTTGGCCAATAAATCAGGAGGGGCAGCAAACCACCTTCCCCAACCGCCCTCATCATAAATAATTTTAGCCATCTTAATATTTTTTTCCGGATCAAGCATTTCATCCCAAGCTTCCTCCGGACTCTCAATAGTGATTCCTGCAGCCTTTAATCTCTTTTTATATCTTTTAAATTCTCTGTCTGTAAAATTCCTTGAGTTTATCCTGTAAAGTCCTCTGTCCTGCGAGTACCAAAGTCCATCTTTCCCCAGTACATCACCCGGAGATTGTTTTGAATTAACCCCTTTCTGATAACCCTCATTGGAAACATCAACTTCCCTTCCTGCTCTATAACCCGGATTCTCCCCATGAACCTCGCCCTTTTCATTGGTATAGCGCAAGACTCGCTTGGCATTTTCAGCTTGATCTCCAAATTCTTCATTAATTAAATCTTCGTATTCTTTGGGAATAACCTTTTTAATATCTTCAGGTTTGGCTTCTAATACTCCCTTTGGCTGTTGCATTGGTTCAGTGAATCCCGGACCTGTTTTCTTAGGCTTTTCTACTGTCGCGTTTATTTGATCGTTATAACTAAGAAGCTCGTTTATCCTTTCCTCCTTACTTCTGTAACCCAGTTTTTCAGAAACATTAAGTTCAGGAAGCCCTAATTTTGTTCCTATATCACCAAGTACCTTACCAACAGACTGCAATATGCTTAAATCACTATCAATATTTTTATGAGATTCTTTGTACACTCCCTCACTATCTTCATATCTTGTTATCACATCATCCCCTTTAACTTCTATTCCCAAGACTTTCTTTCCACCCTCCATAGCATTAACAGTAGGAGTAAGTTTGCTTATTATGTTTCCGGCTCCTTTAACAAGACTTGCAAGGGAATCTCTCATCTTTATACTGGATTGTTTTCCTTCACCACTTAGTTTATCTATTTCTTTTATAATCATATTCCTCAGCTTCTGGGCCTTAAGAGGATCTTTTTGCAGATCTATGTCTCTGTATACTTTCAGGAGATCATTTATATTTTTAACCTGGCCGTATTTTTTGGCTACTGCAGCCCTTTGCTCTCTGGGAAGCGTATCAATTTGTTTATACTGTGCTTGGGCTTTATTGTATTCATCATAAAAGTTTTCAACACGCCTTCCAGTTGTAAAGTAATAATCCCTTAAATAAGCATTTTGAACACTGTATATTCCGGGTTTGCCTGTAAAAAAACCTGTATACCTTCCGAATATACCTGTAACAAGAAAATCTATTTTAAGAGGTGATATATTAAGTTTCTTACCCAAAACCTTAGCCAAAGTTGAAGTTGATTCATTATAGCGCTCACCCGGAGCTTTATATTGCATACCTGCCCCTTCAATTGGTCTGACACTGGGATAGTCCTTAATGTTTGCAATCAACTCAAAGGGAACTTTAACGAGGGGATTAAACCAGGAAAGAAACATGGCAGCAGGATCGTTAATCTGCATTTGCTGTGGAAGTATGTTAAAAAGCGCGTCTGCATATTCAGCGAGCTTATATTTAACCCCAAATACCTGTTCGTTAATCTTTAATGCCATCATTGTTGCTATGACCGACAACTCCGGAGATACTTTTACCCTTACCAAACCCTTGCCGTTTGTAAAGGGGAAGTATAAAAACATCCCTATTTCGTTTGTCTTAAGATCTTTATACTGTTCCTTCTGATCGTCACTTCCGAACTGAGAAACGGCGGCGATACTACTTAGGTATAGTCCTACAAGTGCTGCCATAGCAAAAGCGATTCTTTTTCTTCCTTCTGTGCTATCCTGCCCGGTCCTGATAAGTTGTGTCATTATCTGCAAGGAAGCGTTGGCAAAGGGCATGGCCTTAATCATATTCTTGCCCGAAATACCTTTTACACGCCAACTGCCTATGTGATGGAATGGTCCGGTGATTCTTGCCGCTTCCTCCAGTGCTACAACTTGTGACTTTCCGGCTTTTATAGCTTTATAGAACTCCGCGAACCTTGTAACAGTCTCTGAAGTGTTTGAGGGAATTGAAAAGACGTTTATACCTTTATTAATAAGGTCAAGTGATTTTTGTATGCCGTTTCTTTCATTGATAACCGCTTTTACCGCCTGGTCCGCAGGTAATGACAAAAAGTTAGCAAGAGTAAGCCTGGAACCGCCCAGAACCTCATACATTTCATAAATCCGGCCTACTTCACCCTTTTGTCCTGTCATGCCTTCTTTGAGTATGCGTAGCGAGTCCACAAGGGGAGTATATTTGTTTCTGCTATTAACGATAGCGTTCCACTGGTCTGCCGCAAAATTGGTAGCTGCAAAAGCAGGGTACATTCCGGTAGTACCTACTGTGAACATCCTTGATGCAGATACCAACACCTGCTCAAATATGTTCATTGACTGGAAAGTTAAAACATTATCTATTGTTGACTTAATAAGGCTATGGGTAAGGATAGGAACTCTTTTATAATCAATCCTAGCCATAATGATATTCGGATCCTTCTCCTGCGGATAATAGATACGGTTTTTCGCATCAGCAGTTATCTGAAGCTGTAACTTCTGAAACATATCCGGAACAACCGCTTCTTCCGCGATCTTGCCTATTTTGTTATAGACAATCTGCCTCATGCTCTTTTTAACCGCTTCTATATGGTTTCTGACACTTGAGGCAACCGGATCTATAATTGCCCTTGCACTTCCTGCTCTGGACTTTAAGAATGAAGCTTTTACTCCACCTTTGACTGTCATAGCTCCGTAACCCTCCTCGCCTACAAGTTCATCCTCAAACCTTCTTTTGAAGGTAGCATAGCCTTTTTTGTCTGTTAATTTCTGGAAAGTTTCATTATTTACCAACTGGACTTCCGGATCATGGAGCATTTTCAGATCTTCACTTACTAATACATCAAAGACTTCTTCTTCTTTTTTAAATCTCTCTGCATTTGCAAGGTAAGCTTCAGATACTTCTTCTTCAGTAAATCCGTCATTATCAAGCACTTTCTTTAATTTGCTGTATTCTTCCTGGGCTTGGCGTAAGTTATCAAGCGGAGTATTTCCGTTTTCATCCGCAACTTCCCCGGCCTCTTTTCCCAGATCTTTGACAACCTGTTTGGCTTTGTCTACTTTAGCTTTATATTCGGCCAATTCTTCATAGGCATAGTGTTCGCGCCTTGCAACAAGGTAATAACCAAATGAATCATGCGTTTTTTCCTTGTTTAAGTGGTCTATCAGAGTTTTCCAGTTAAAATCGTGTACTTTGACAAAATCCCCATTCCTAAAAGCCCAGTAACCTCTTTTGGTCAAGACATTGTTGGCATAGACTCCTCCGCCTGTCTGCATAGCCCTAAGCCACAGTGAAGGATCATCTTTGGTAAAATGCACTCCTGCAACTCTGGCAACCTTTTCAACCGGATATATCTCATCTTCTACAAAAGTTCTGACTTTCTCAGCCAAGTTCAGAAATTGTTTTTTAGGTTCAAGGGCATTTTTAGTAACTCTTGCCCCGATTTTATCCAATGGATCCAGCCCCTGATACTCGGTAACAATTTCTCTGAGATCTTTAAGCATCTCGCCTATTACTGGCTTGTAGTACTTGCCCTCTTCTTTGAGAAATTCCTTTACAAGATTAGGAAACTTAGTAGTAATTGTTGTCGGAATCTCCGTATATTTCTCCATCAGGGTTGCAAATCCCTCAACTGCCCTTTTCTTCAATTTGTGAGTTTTTTTACCTCCTGCGTAGTATTCCGTATAAAGATCAGTTATTTCCTTCCGGAGTCCTTTTGTTGTTGGAGAATATATAGGATTACCGTTTTTAGCCCATCCCTTAACTTCCAACAATCTATCACTTATGTTGTAAGCAGCATCCAGTAAATGACTGTCCTCATGGGCAGTAACTCCTAAATCATTCATTCCATTGACTCTTACGTTGTATGTGTCGGAGTAAAAGACACCTAGTGCGCGTCTTGGAGTATACCTTTCACCCAAAGTCCCCTTACCGATCATCTTAATATACTTATCGGTTAATACCCTTGTTTTTTCAAATAACTTGAAATTAGAAGCTTCAGTCAATTCAGCAGGTATGTTTTCAAATTCTCCTATCTTACCTACGCTAGTACTTGCAAGACCTGAAGGAGCTTTTTGAGTAAATAAATCTCCTCCGTACTGCATTTCTTCCCCCAGAGGAGTCCCTAATAATTCTCCACCAGTACCTTTTTTGACAGGAGTGGCTTCTTCAATTGTTTTTTCTACTCTTTCTTTTCTTTGAGCTTCTGTTTCTAATGGAGCTTCAATTCTTGCTTGCCTTTCGGCAGTAGTGATAGGAGCTTTACCGCCACCTTTTGCAACTTCGGCTTTTGCTTTTGTAGTGCTTGCTGGAATAGGAGTCCCACGTTTTGCACTGAAAGTAGCTCTTTTTTCAATTTGTTCTTTAAAAGCTTTTTTGAAACTTTCATAATCTGCTCCGTCAATATCTCCGGCTTTTATACTTTCGGAAATACTTGTAAATATCTTATCAAACTTTAGTGATAGAAGTCTAATCTTTTTGCCAAATCCTTCTATGTCTGTAGAAAAGATCAGATCATCAAAGGCTTTTTTAGCATCCCCACCAACAACCAATACGCCTTCCGGAGTTTTATATTGCCTTTCCCTACCGACAATTTTATACAATGCCCCGGGGCCTTTAAAATGAGCACTTAATTTATCAGCTATTTTAAGAATCTTGTTTGTCGGATCGTCAATTTCTCCCTCTGAAACTTCCGTTTTTAGATCTTCATTTACTTCATTAAGTGTTTGCTTCTGATAACTTTCCATCTCACCGATTAAATTATCAAAACTTGGTAAATCAGGATTGCCTATAAGTGCATCTTCATGTAAAACTCTTGCTGCTTCTATATCGCCTGAAAAGATTGCTCCTTTAATTGTGTCCAAAAGTTCTATTTTCTGTTTTTCTTCTTTTTTAGTAAGTTGTTTTTCTTTGGCTACTAATTCTTGTTGTTTTTTAGGTAAATCAAATTCAACTTTAGATTTTGTCTCAATTTCCGCAATATCTCCGATATCTTCACTTGTTAGTCTATTAGCTGGTATTTTTTCAAGATCTGCCACTAGGGGATCGCCATCCTGAACCTGAATAGGAGACATTTCTCCAGTAGGGGAGGGCGGGGGAGTGGGTGCGGAAATCTGCGGTTTTTCTACTCCTTTAGGTTGGGTGGGTGAAAAGTCTTTAATTACCCTAGCGTTAGTTTGTAATCTGTCTGGTAAGTGAATTTCTCCCTGTGAAATACGGACATCTTTTCTATTAAGTAAATCTGATGCTTTTACCTGAACTGAATACACGGGTCCACCAAAACCTTGGTCTATCCCTCTTTTGGCGAATAACTCCGAGTGTGCAGGATTAGGCGACCAGAATTTACCAATCTTAGAAGCTGCATCAGATTCAAAGGGACTTGGCCTGTCTGCTTTATTTACACCACGATAAAGAGTAATTGTTGGGTCTTCTCCAAACTCCTTAACTAGTTCGGCCTTTATTTTCTTGGGGTCATTTAGGTTATTTATATTTCGTTGTGCGAAGTTCCTTATTTGTTGATATAAGTCTGAACTAGTTAAGGAGTTTGG
>Ga0209342_10000147_pt1 | contig 74251 bp, 61 predicted proteins | sample RifCSP16_2_FD_184023 | JGI IMG/M metagenome (GOLD analysis project Ga0209342, IMG submission 184023) | Soil microbial communities from Rifle, Colorado - Rifle CSP2_sed 16_2 (SPAdes) (version 2) | ecosystem: Environmental > Terrestrial > Deep subsurface > Rock core/Sediment | place: Rifle... | reverse complement strand
CGCGAACTATTCCGGCTTCGCGCTGATGAGCCTGCTCGGCGCGCTGCTGCTGGTCGAGTCCGCCCGCCGGGGTCGCCTCTGGCTCGCCCTCATGGGGGCGGGGCTCGGCGTCGCCGCGATACGCGGACTCGAATCGGCGGGAGCGATCGTGGCCGCGGCGCCGGCGCTGCTCTGGCTGACGGTGGGGGTATCGCCGTCCGTCCGCCGCCGCTGCGCCCTCGCGTGGCTGCTCGTGACCGGCGCCGCACTGGCCTGGGCGGCGCAGCCGCTCCTGCCCGGGCAGCCCGGCTCGTATCAGGTGTCGGGGCTCGGCTTCGACCCGCACCCGCTCCGGGTGGCGGGCCGCATCCTCCGTCAGCTCGGCTTCCAGCTCACGCCCCTCGTCGCTTCCTCACCGCGCGAGGTCCTGCAGACGCCGGCCCTCCTCGCGACGGCGGTGTTCGCCGCCCTCTGGCTGCTACGGGGCCGGGGCGTGCCCGTCGCGAGGGAAGCGTGGCCGCGCCTCCTCCGCCTCGCCGCCGTCGGCCTCGTCGCCGCCACGCTCGGCCACCTCGTCCTTGCCCTCTCCCGCTCGAGCGTGCTACCGCTCCGCATGCAGATCCTCTCCGCCCCCGGGATGGCGGTGCTGCTCGCGGCGGGCGCCCTCTTGGTGGCCCGCCTGATCGCGCCTCGGCGGGAGTGGCTCCTCGCCGGCCTCGCGGGGACGGCCCTCGTCGCGATCGGGGCCGGCAGGACGGCAGCCATGCAGGGGCAATGGAACACCGCCGGCTTCTGGCCGGCACAGAGCGGTGCCCTCGGTCAGATCGTGCGGTTCGCGCCCGGCCTTCGTCCCGGCAGCTTCGTGATCCTGCTCGACGAGGTCGGGGCCTTCCCGGCGAGCTTCACATTCCGCCATGCGTTGCGCTACCTCTACGGGGACGACGTCGCGGGCACGGTATGGGGGGCGGAGGCCTTTCTCTACCCCGTCCGCTTCGCTCCCGAGGGGCTCGTGAGCGAGCCCTACGCGATGATCCGCAGGCCCTGGGGCGTGGGCTCGCGCCTCCACCATCACGACGAGCTGGTCATCGTCCGCCTCGACGCCGCACGCGAGCTGCACCTCCTCGAGACGTGGCCGGAGACCCTGCCCCCCCTGCCGCCGGGCGCGCGCTACGATCCTCGGGCCCGTCTCCTTCCCGACGCCGCTCCCCGGATGGAGCAGCGGCTCGTGGCCGCGGGTGGCACCCCCGGCCGGTGAGATAAGATCCCGCGGTCATGGCCCGGGTCCTCGACGGCGCCGCCGTCGCCCGCGCGATCAGGGGTGAGCTCGCGGTTGAGATCGCGGCCCTCGGTGGCCGTGGCGTGCGCCCGGGGCTCGGGGTCGTTCTCGTCGGGGATGATCCCTCCTCCGCGGTGTACGTCCGAAGCAAGACGCGCGCCTGCGTGGAGCTGGGCCTGCATCACGAGATGCACCACCTGCCCGCAGGGGCGACGACGGAGGCGGTGGCGCGGGTCGTCGAAGGGTTGAACGCCCGCCCCGACATCCACGGCATCCTCGTCCAGCTGCCTCTGCCGCCGCCGGTGGAGGCGACCCGAATCCTCGACCTCGTCGACCCGGCGAAGGACGTGGACGGCTTCCATCCCGAGAACGTCGGACGGCTGGTCCAGAAGCGGCCGCGCTTCGTCCCGTGCACGCCGGCCGGGATCATGGAGCTCCTGGCGCGGAGCGGGATCGAGCTGCGGGGCCGCCGGGCAGTCGTGCTCGGACGCAGCGACATCGTGGGCAAGCCGATGGCGCTCCTCCTGATGCACGCCGACGCCACCGTCACCGTGTGTCACTCGAAGACCAGGGACCTCGCGGTGGCGACGCGCGAGGCCGAGATCCTCGTGGCGGCCCTGGGGCGGCCCGGGCTCGTGCGGGGAGGGCACATCCGCCCCGGCGCGGTGGTCGTCGACGTCGGCATCAACCGGGTCGAAGACCCCGCCCAGGCCCGCGAGCTGCTCGACCCCTCGCGCCTGCCCGATTTCGAGCGCAGGGGCTACGCGCTCGTGGGCGACGTTCACGCGCCCTCGGTCGCGCCCGTCGCCTCCGCTCTCACGCCCGTCCCCGGCGGCGTGGGGCCGCTCACGATTGCCCTCCTCCTCCGGAACACGGTGAGGGCGGCCGCGGGCGTGGCCTAGGGGCAGCCCCGTGCTGCGTGTGGGCTTGACGGGCGGCATCGCCTGCGGCAAGTCGCACGTGCTCCGGCGCCTCGCCGCGCACGGGCTCGCGACGGCCGACCTCGACTCGGTGGCGCACGAGCTGATGGCGCCGGGCGGGGCCACCTACGGCGAGATCGTGGCCGCCTTCGGCCGCGAGATCCTGGGCGAAGACGGCGCCATCGACCGGCGGGCGCTCGGGGAATTGGTCTTCGCCGACGCCGCGGCGCGTGCGCGCCTCGACGCGATCGTCCACCCTCGGGTGCGGCAGAGCGAGGAACACCTCGTGGCGGCGCTCGCGGCCGAGGGTCGCTCGGTCATCGTCTCCGACGCCGCGCTTTTGGTCGAGGTCGGAATCCACCTCCGCTTCGACCGGCTGGTGGTCGTGCACTGCGACGAGGCGGACCAGCGGCGGCGTCTGATGGAGCGGGACGGACTAGGGGAGGCGGCGGCCCGTGCGCGCATCGAGGCCCAGATGCCGGTGCGGGAGAAGCGCCTCTTCGGCCACTACCGTATCGACACCTCGGGAACGGTCCCGGAGACGGAGGCGCGGGCCGACGCGCTCGCCTCCGAGCTCCTCGCCCTCGCGGGCCGACCCCGCGAGAGGCTCACGCTGCCCGCTGATCGCGCGCGGGCAGCTCTCGTCCACGGCGAGCCCGGCCCACGTGGCCTCGACGCTCGATCGCTCCTCGAGTCGGTTGTCGAGGCGGACGGGGTCGAGATGCAGCGGCTCGCGGGACGCCTCGCGGCGGCGGTACCGGGACCGTGGTACCGGCAGGCACGGGGCGGCGAGTCGGCGCCCTGGCCGGAAGCCCTCGCGTGCGCGGTCGCGGTCATCGCCGCCGCCCGGGGCTTCGCCGACGCCGAGTGGGTCGCCGCCGTCGCCTCCTCGCTGGCCCGGCTGACGCATCCGGACCCGGAGGCGGTGGCGGGTGGCGTCGTGGCGGCGCTCGCCGCGCTCGCAGTGTCGCGCTCGGGACGCATCGAGCCGGGCCTGCCCTCGCGGCTCTCGGAGTGGGCTCGGGCCGGCGAACGCTGGTCGGGGGCAGCACCGCCTCCCCGGCTCGCGGCCGGGATCCGCGCCGCGGTTCGTCATCCGGTGGCCCCGCAGGCCGCCCGCGCCGAAGCCGCGGCCAGCGGAGCGGAACCGGCGTTGGCGGGAGGGCTGGTCGGGCTGGCGGTGGGACTCCCCGCCGGACCCGCCCCCCCGGGCCTCGCCGAGCTCGTAGCGCGGCTCGGCTTCAGCGAGTGATCGCTACCGGCTCCCGGCGGCGGGGCCGACCCGCTCCTCGACGAGCGTGTTCCACTCGTGGCAGTGCGGACACCGCCACAGCATGTCGTCGGCTCGATAGCGGCAGACGGTGCAGATATGGGGGTCGATGTACAGGGCCGACTGCTCCACTGCCGCGACGTAGTGCTCCTCCTCCGGCCCCAGGGCGCCCCGGGCGCGAAGGGTGCGCCACACCTCGAGGTGGACGAGCAGCACGTGTGGGTTGGCCTCCACCGCTCGAACGAGAAGACCCAGCGCCTCCTCCGCGCGCCCTTCGGCGCGTAGGCGGCGCGCGAGGGCGAGGCGCGCTCGCCAGTCGCGGGGGTCCTGCTGGATCAGGCGCTCGCAGAGCGCGGCGAAGCGCGAGGGCTCGGCGCTCTTGACGTAAGCCCGCTCCAGCAAGGGGAAGGCGAGGTAGGCCCGCTCCGGCACCGTGGCGATCGCCTCCTCCAGAACCGCCGCCGCGCGGCGCGGGTCCTCCTCCAGCCACAGCTCCGCGAGCCCGAGGTGCGCGGGGAAGACCCGGCGGTCGAGGGAGAGCGCGGTGCGGAAGGCCTGCTCCGCCGCCGGGCGCTGTCCCCGGCCCGCCGCTTCGCGTCCGATCTCCACCTGGAGGTGGCCGAGGACGAGGCCGTCGTCCGTGCGCCGGATGCGCGAGAGGCGCGCCTGCGCCTCGTAGGCCTCCCGCCACTGCCGCTGCTCCTCGTGCAGCTTCTGCTGTCCGGCGAGCGCGTGCAGGTTCCGGGAGTCGACGACGAGCGCTTCCGCGTAGGCGCTCCCCGCCCGGTCGAGGAAGCCCGCCTTGCGGTAGTCCGTGCCGAGGCTGGCGAGGGCATGCGCGCGCTCCGGGCGGCTGAGGTCCGGGCGCTCGACCAGGGCCCGGTGCAGCTCGATCGCCCGCTCCACCTGCCCCACCTCGCGGAAGAGGTGGCTGACCACGTGCTGCACCTCGGTTGCCTCCGGGTGCTCGCGCAAGACCTTGCCGAGCTCGCGGATCGCCGGCTCGGGCTGGCCCGCCGCCAGGTGGTGGAGACCCTGCAGGTAGTGGGGAGAGGAGCGAAAGCCGGGCCCGCCATCGGCCACGCCTCTCCTGTAGCTCGCCGCCCAGGCGCGGCCGGCGAGGATTCCGGCCGCGGCCGCGATGAGGACGGCGAGGAGCGCGGTGTCGGTCATCACGCCTTCAGCGAGGGCTCGTCGCGATCGTGGCCGCGTGCTCCCAGTCGCCTCGCGCGCGCAGGATGGCCTCGATGAACTCCCGGAGACAGCCCCCTCCTCCGCGCGCCTCCGTGACCATGAAGGCCTGCAGCCGGACCTCGAGGGGCGCGTCGGCGGGGGCGGCGGAGAGCCCCACCGCCGCCATCACCGGCAGGTCGTTCACGTCGTCGCCCATGTAGGCGACCTCGTGCGGGGCGAGCCCCAGCGTGGCGAGGACGTCGCGGAGCGCGGCCGCCTTGTCGCTGACGCCCTGTCGCACCACCGCCATACCCAGCTCGGCCGCCCGCCGCGACACCGCTTCCGAGGCCCGCCCGGAGATGAGGCCTGTCCGCAGGCCCGCGTCGTGGGCCAGCACCACCGCGAGGCCATCGCGGACGTGGAACGACTTGGCCTCCCCGCCGTCGGGGAGGAGGAGGACGGTCCCGTCGGTCAGGACCCCGTCCACGTCGGCGAGGACGAGCTTCAGGGCGCGGCAGCGCTCGGCGAGTGCCTCGTCCTTCATCGCTCCAGCGTTCCCCTCAATCAGTGGCGCGAATCGGCGACCCGCCAGCTGCGGAGAGCGGCGCGAGCGATGCCCGGAGCGCGATCGTGATTGATGAATGCCGATTCCGTCCGGGGCGGTCAGGCTCGATCGCGCGAAGTGGCACGCGAGCGCCGCCCCAGAATGCATCGGGAGTCGCGACTCGCGACACTAGATCATCTCCGTCTTCCAGAGGTCGTGCAGGTGCAGCACGCCCTCGATGCGTGCGTTCCCGTCGGTGACGAGCAGGGCGGTGATCTTGCGGCTCTCGAGCACGTCGAGGGCGCGAGTCGCCAGCTCGCGACGGCCGATGAGCACCGGATCGCGGGTCATGCACTCGGCGGCGGTGCGGTCGAGCAGGGAGTAGCCGTGCCGTTCCATCTGCCGCCGAAGGTCGCCGTCCGAGATGATCCCCCGGAGCGTCCCGTCCTCCTCCGTGACCGTCGTGAGGCCGAGCCGCTTGCGGGTCATCTCGAAGAGCACGTCCTTCATCCGGGTCCCGGGGAGCACGCGCGGAATCTGGTCGCCGGTGTGCATGACGTCCTCGACGCGAAGCAGCTTCTTTCCGAGCCGCCCGCCGGGGTGGAGGACCGCGAAGTCGTCGACCGTGAAGCCCCGCCTCTCGAGGAGCGCCATCGAGAGCGCATCGCCCATGGCGAGGGCGGCGGTGGTGGAGGCGGTGGGCGCAAGTCCGAGCGGGCAGGCCTCGGTCCGGATCGATACGTCGAGGTGAGCGTCGGCCGCCTGCGCGAGCGGCGAGCGCGGATTGCCGGTGAGCGCGACGAGCGGTGACCCCAGCCGCCTCACCCACTCCACGAGGGCGAGGATCTCCTCGGTGTCGCCGCTGTTCGAGACCGCGAGAAGCACATCACCTTTGACGATGCGACCGAGGTCGCCGTGGATGGCCTCTGCCGGATGGAGGAACAGGGAGGGCGTTCCCGTCGAGGCGAGCGTCGCCGAGATCTTCTGGCCGATGAGGCCGCTCTTGCCCATGCCGGTGACGACCACGCGCCCGGTGCAGGCGAGCAGGGTCTCGACCGCGCGATCGAAGCTCTCGCCGAGCCGGGGGATCAGCTCGCGGATGGCCTCCGCCTCGATCTCGAGCACCTTGCGGGCGGTCTCGCGGGACATCGCAGAAGATCCTAGGGGCGAGAGTGGCTCGGGATCAAGCGGAGGTAGGCGCCGGGCGGCGTGCGTACAGCGACAGCCGGGCCCCCTCCGGCCCGACCATGGCGACGCGGCGGAAGGGCGTCGCCTCGCCGAGCCAGCCCCCGGGCACCTCGCCCGCGTCTCCGGGCAGGAGCACTTCTTGGATTGCGAGACGATCGAGCACGCTTGCGCGCTCGGCCGGCGTCATCGACGTGTAGAAGGCGTTGAGGAGGGCCAGGCGCTCGGCGTGCTCGGGGGCGATCTCGTGAGAGACCCACGCCCGGCAGGCGGTCAGGCCCGCCAGGTACTGACCGATGTCGGGCGGGGTCAGCGCGAGATCGCCGGGCCGGCAGAACGGCCTCAGCGCGCGTGCGGCCTCGAGCCGCTCGGCGGGGACGAAGTAGTAGGGATTCGGGCGGAGCAGGAAGAAAAAGACGGCGTAGATCGCGGTGGTGCCCAGGGCGGCGGTGGCGATGAGCGTCCAGCCCGGCCGAAGGCGCGACAGCCCCAGCGCCCCCAGCGCAAGGACGGGAACTCCAATCCCGACGAGGAACTGGAGCGAGAAATGGACGGGTCGGGCGAGTACGAGCAGACCGCCGAGGATGGCCCAGGCCACGAGGTGGCGCCGTGCCCTCCGGGCCTCGTCGCTCGAGACCGGGGCGCCGAGACACGTCGCGGCGAGGAGGGTGGCCGGGCCCAGGGCGGGGACGAAGTCGAGGAAGGGCGGGAACGCATAGGGCGCGCGCGCGTAGAACGCGAAGGCCTCCGTCCGGTAGAACACCCAGTAGTTGTAGGCGGCGACGGGGAGAAGGCCGGCGAGGGGCAGCAGCCGCCCGAGCCAGGCCCGCGGGGGGTCGGCCAGGGCGACGCCAAGGCCCCGGATCGCGACCAGGCCGACGAGGTCGTAGGGGCGGACGAGGCCGAGCGCGGTCCCGAGTGCCCCCGCGCCCGCCCAGCTCGCGGGCCCTCGGGCGCTCGCGTAGGCGGCGAGCGAGAGAACGAGGAGCGCGGAGCCGGCGAGGAAATGCGCGTTGGCCAGGATTCCCACGAACGGGAAGAGACCGGTCGACAGGTCCAGGCACCGGTGGATCGGCCACCCGGCGACGGCGAAGAGCGCGCCGCCCAGCCCGCCTCCGAGAGCCACCAGCAGGAGCGCGGGCAGACGGTGGCCCGCGGGCAGGCCCGAGCGGCGGAGCCAGAGGTCGACCGCCGCGAGCAGGGCAAAGGTCGCGGCGACGCCGACCAAGCGGTAGGCGAGCACGGGCCGACGGCCGAGCCACGCCGACAGGCGGCCGACCAGCCACCACTCGAGGTTGACGAGGACCGCCGGGTGGCGCTCGCGGCGCAGCTTGTTCTCGAAGAAGAAGGCACCGTCCTCGGCCTGCTGCACGAACGAGAGGTAGTTGTACTGGTCGTTGACGTAGTAGAAGAAGCCCACGAAGGCGCGTCCGGGGGGCGGCTCGAGGGTCGCCCGGAGCCAGGGCAAGAGGCCCAGCGTAGCGACGAGGGTCCCCGCGAGGAGGACCGGGGGCGCGCTCCTCCACGCGCGACCGCGGCGGGGGTCGCCCTCGCCGGCTGGCGTCAACGGGGGAGCCGATGGCGTGCCGCGGCCTGAACGCGGAGGAGGCGGCGGAGCAGAGAGGAAAGCCGCGAGAGCCGGTAGGCATTGGGGCCGTCCGACAGCGCCCGCGCTGGGTTCCCGTGGACCTCCATGAAGAGCCCGTCTACGCCGGCTGCCACCCCCGCCGGGCCGAGCGTGTCGATGAAATGCGCGTCTCCCCCCGAGCGGTCCCCGAGCCCGCCCGGACGCTGCACGCTGTGGGTGACGTCGTAGACGACCGGGTAGCCGAGCGCGCGCAGGGCGGGGAAAGAGCGCATGTCCACGACCAGGTTGTTGTAGCCGAAGGTGAAGCCGCGCTCGGTGACGAGCAGGCGGTGGTTCCCGGTCGAGGCCGCCTTCTCCAGCACGCCTTTCATGTCCCAGGGGGCCATGAACTGCCCCTTCTTGATGTTGACGATCTTGCCCGTCGCCGCCGCCGCGAGGACGAGGTCGGTCTGCCGGCAGAGGAAGGCGGGGATCTGCAGCACGTCCGCCACCTCGGCCGCCCTCTCGACCTGGGCGACCTCGTGCACGTCGGTCAGGATCGGCACCCGGTGCCGCTCGCGCACGCCGGCCAGGATCTCGAGCCCTCGCTCGAGGCCCGGGCCGCGGTAGGAGCGCAGGCTCGAGCGGTTGGCCTTGTCGTAGCTCGCCTTGAAGACGAAGGCGATTCGGAGGGCACGGGTGATGGCCCGGAGACGGGCGGCGACGCGATGGGAGTGGCCCGCGCTCTCGATGACGCACGGTCCGGCGATCAGGAAGAGCTGGTCGCGGCGCGTGAGCGCGCGCCAAAGCCCTTCGGTCGTCAGGAGCCCAGGCGGCTTCAAGTGCCCGCCACCGCCTGGCCGACCTCGGTCGGGCGTGCCGTCCTCGCTCGCCGACGCTCCAGGCTCGCCCGGATGAAGTCCGCGAAGAGGGGGTGGGGGGAGAGCGGCCGGCTCTTGAACTCGGGGTGGTACTGCACGGCCACGAACCAGGGGTGGTCGGGCAGCTCCGCCACCTCCACGAACTTGCCGTCCGGGGTCTTGCCCGAGATCACGAGGCCGTTCATCACCAGAGTGTCCTCGTAGGCCCGGTTGAACTCGTAGCGGTGCCGGTGCCGCTCGCGGATCTCCTCCGCCCCGTAGATCCGCGCCGCGCGCGAGCCGGGCTTGAGCCGGCAGGGGTAGGAACCGAGCCGCATGGTCCCGCCCATGTCCTCCACACCGAGCAGCTCCTGCAGCTTGTAGATCACGCGGTGAGGGGTGTCGGGATCGACCTCGGTCGAGCTCGCGCCGGAGAGTCCGCACACGTTGCGCGCGAACTCCGCCACCGCCCACTGGAAGCCATAGCAGATCCCGAAGTAAGGGGTCCCGGTGCGCCGCGAGTACTCCGCCGCCGCCACCATCCCTCCGGTCCCGCGGGTGCCGAAGCCCCCCGGGACGAGGATGCCGTCCACGCCCCCGAGCTTCGTCGACGCGTTCCCGGACTCCAGCTCCTCCGCCTCCGCCCAGCGGCGCACCACCTTCACTTGGTGCGCGAAGCCGCCGTGGGAGAGGGCCTCGTTCAGGCTCTTGTAGGAGTCCTCGAACGAGACGTACTTGCCGACGATGCCGATCGTGACCTCGCCCTTCGGGTTCCGGATGCGGTGCACGAGGTCCTCCCAGGCCGCCATGTCGCGGCCCGCGCTCGTCAGTCCCAGCTGCTTGAGGATGATGGAGTCGAGACCTTCGGAGGAGAGGACGAGCGGCACCTCGTAGATCGACTCCACGTCCTTGGCGGTGATGACCGCCTCCTCGGGCACGTCGCAGAACAGAGAGAGCTTGGCCTTGATGTCGGGGGAGAGGAAGCGGTCGGTCCGGCAGAGGAGGATGCTCGGCGAGATCCCGATGGCCCGCAGCTCCCGCACGCTGTGCTGCATGGGCTTGGTCTTCAGCTCGTGGGCGGCGGCGATGTAGGGCACGAGCGCGAGGTGGACGAAGATCGCGTTCTCGCGCCCGATGTCCTGCCGGAACTGCCGCACCGCCTCCAGGAAGGGCAGGCCCTCGATGTCGCCTACGGTGCCCCCGATCTCGACGATGACCACGTCCACGTCGCGAGAGACGGCGCGGATCGAGGCCTTGATCTCGTCCGTGATGTGCGGGATCACCTGCACCGTGCGGCCGAGGTAGTCGCCCCGGCGCTCCTTGGCGATCACGGAGCCGTAGATCTTGCCGGTGGTGACGTTCGAGTCCTTCGAGGTCTCGCAGTGCGTGAAGCGCTCGTAATGGCCGAGGTCGAGATCGGTCTCGGCGCCGTCCTCGGTGACGTAGACCTCGCCGTGCTGGTACGGGCTCATCGTGCCGGGGTCGACGTTGATGTAGGGGTCGCACTTCATCATCGCGACCCGGAAGCCGTGGCCCTCGAGCAGGCACCCGATGGAGGCCGAGGCGAGGCCCTTTCCGAGCGAGGAGACCACCCCTCCGGTGACGAAGATATACTTGGTCAAGCCTTCCTTCCCTTCTGCGGGAGGAGGAGCGCCCGCACGCGCTCGAGGTCTTCCGGCGTGTCCACGGCGACGCCGCCCTCCCCGTCCACGGGCACGACACGGATTTTCATCCCGTGCTGCAGGGCGCGGAGCTGCTCGAGCCCTTCCGCCTCCTCAAGGGGCGACGGCTTTAGGGTGGCGAACCGCATCAGCGCCTCGCGGCGGTAGGCGTAGAGACCAACATGCTTCCGCGCGAGCCCTCGTGCGACCGCCGCCGCCGCCGCCGCCCGCTCCCCTCGCTCGCCGCGCACGTGGGGGATCGGGCAGCGCGAGAAGTACAGGGCTCGTCCTGCTTCGTCGGTGACCACCTTCACCACCGAGCTCTGGAGCATCTCGTCCGCGTCCCGCAGCGGCAGCGAGAGGGTGGCGATATCGGCCTCGGGATCCTCACGCAGGGCCCGCACCGCGGCGTCGATCCCGGCGGGGTCCATCAAGGGCTCGTCCCCCTGGACGTTGACGATGATCTCGGCCTCGGTCTCCCGCGCGGCCTCGGCCAGGCGGTCGGAGCCCGTGGCGTGGCGGGGCGAGGTCAGCACCGCCTCCCCGCCGAAGGCCCGCACCGCGGCCGCGATGCGATCGTCGTCGGTGGCGACGAGGATGCGGTCGAGGCTCTTGGCGCCGCGCACGCGCTCGTAGACCCTCTCGATCAGCGTCTTCCCGTGGATTTCCGAGAGAGGCTTCCCCGGCAGGCGTGTGGAGCCGTAACGCGCGGGAATGATAGCGACGACGGCCAATCTCGCTCGGGCGCCTCGTGTACAACCGATGATAAGGGTGCGGACGGCAACTGGTCAACCGTTGACGCCTGATCTCACCGGCGTCTAGGCTTCAGTGCCATGCGCCGATCGATGCCGGCTGGGGTCAGGGCCGGTCTCGTGCTCCTCGGTGTCGGCGTCTTCCTCTTCCCGGGGGCGGTCTTCCGCGGCGAGGCCTTCTACGATCGCGACATCCATCTCGAGTGGTACTCCCAGGTCGAGGGCTTCGTGCGCGCGGTCGCTTCCGGGGCCTGGCCGGTCTGGGACAACACGATCGGGTTCGGGGAGTCGATGCTGGCCGACCCCAGCTCGCAGATCTGCTATCCCCCGAGCTGGCTCAACCTGATCCTCCCGCCCTGGCGCTACTACACGCTGTTCGCCTTCGGCCACCTCGTTTTTGCGGCTCTCGGTGTCGTTCGCCTGGGGCGCCGCTTCGGGCTTCCCCTCGTTGCCGGCCTCGCCGCGGCCACGGTGTGGGTCACGAGCGGGCCGATGGTCTCGATCGTCAATCTCTGGCACCACTTCGCCGGTGCCTGCTGGATGCCGTGGGTCCTCGACGCCGCGCTTCGGGCCGCGCGGTCGCGTCGGCCCGGACGCACCGTCGTCTGGGCTCTCGTGCAGGCCGGCCAGATCCTCGCCGGCTCCGCCGACATGGTGGCCATGACGCTTGCGCTGACCATGCTCGTGCTCGTCCCTGCCGTCCGCTGGCGGCGCCCGTTTCATCCCTGGAACCTTTCCCTCGTCGCGCGCGCGGGCGCCGCCGTAGCCCTGGCCCTCGGCCTCACCGCGTTCCTGTGGCTGCCGACCCTCGAGGCCGCCTCCCGCTCCGAGCGCTCGGAGCTGCCGGAGAACATGCGCACGACGTGGTCCGTCCACCCGATGGCCCTCTTCCAGTCGCTCCTCCCGCTCTTCCCCGGGGATGCGCCCCTCGCCCCCGGCGTGGCGGCAGCCTTCCTGGAGACCGGGCGCACGCCGCTCCTCGCCTCGCTCTATCTCGGAGTGGGGACCCTGGGCTTCGCTGGCGCCGCGTTTCTCTCGCCGCGCCGCCGGCTCCGCGCGCTCCTGATCGTGGCCCTCGCCGGCTCCCTCCTCGTCGCTCTCGGTCATCACGCCCCGTTCTACGAGGCCCTCGTCACCCTGCCGCCGCTCGGGTTCCTGCGCTATCCCTCGAAGGCGATGATCGTGGCCGCGCTCTCCTGGTCGATGCTCGTCGGGCTCGGCGTCGAGGCCTGGGCCCGCGGCGAGGCCCGCCGTGGCTTCTCTTTCGTCGTCGCCCTCTGCTTAGCGGTCGCGCTCCTCGCCGCCGCGATGGCCGCCGTCTTGGCGTTCGTCCCCGGCCTGGCGGCGTTCACCCTCGCGGAGGGGACCCAATCTCTGGACTCGTTGCGCGCGATCGCCCGGGGGCTCGTTCTCCCCGCCTTCGTCGCGGTCGCCGCCACCGCCGCCGCTCTCCGCCGTCGGGCTGTCGGTGCCTCTCCGTCGCTCGCCGCCGGCGTGGCCGCCCTGGCCGTCGTGGATCTGCTCGTGGCGCACCGGCCTCTCAACCCGACCGCGCCCGCGGAGCTCGTCGCCTTCCGCCCGCCCGTCATCGACGTCGTCCGCGACGGGGAAGGGGGGCGGCTCTACGCCTACGAGTACTTTCTCACCGCGGGCAGCGCCCGGCGGTACCTCGGTCGGGACGATCCCTACGTCATCCTGCCGCCGCCGGGGGTGCCGCGCGCCCGCGCGCAGCTGCTCTCGCTGCGGCTCTATCCCTTCCCGCCCTCGGCCGCACGGTGGGGGGTCGAGGGCAGCTTCGACGTCGACACGCGCGGGCTCTTCCCGCTGCCGCTCGCCCGCCTCAGCACGCTGCTGCGCGCGGTCGAAGCAACGCCGGCGCACGACCGCCTGCTGCGCCTGGGCGCCGTGCGGTACGTGGTCGCGCTGCACACGCGCGGCTTCGAGGGGCTGGAGGCCGTCCGCACCCTCCCCAGCCTCTTTCCGGAGCCGATCCGAGTCTTCCGCGTCGGAAACCCGCTGCCCCGCGCCTACGCGGTCTCTGGGGCGCGCGTCGCCGACGGCGACACGGCGCTCCGTCTGCTCGTGGACCCGGAGTTCGATCCCGCCCGGGAGGTGGTGCTCGCGAGCGGTCCTCCGCGCCCGCCGCGGACCGACTTCCGCGGCTCGTGCCGCCTCGTCTCGCTTCGCGCGGACCGGGTCGCGGTCGACGCGGAGCTCAGCGATGCCGGATACGTGGTCCTGGTCGACACCCACGACCCCGGCTGGCGCGTGGCGGTGGACGGCGAGCGCCGCCCCCTCCTGCGGGCCAACGTCGCCTTCCGTGCGGTGGAAGTGCCGGCGGGCCGACACCGCATCGAGTTCCTCTACCGGCCGGTGTCCGCGCTGATCGGCCTGGGGGTCGCCTCGGCGTCGGCCGTCGTCGTCACGGTTGCTCTCTGGCGCGGGAGGCGTCGCCGCTAAGCTCATTGTCTTGACGTGGGCCAAGTTCTCCCGCTTCGGTCTGCAGGCTCGGCGCGCACCCCGTCTGCGGACGCGCAGCTTCGAAGCCCAGCGGCGTCCTCGCCGGGGCCCCCCGCGCCGAGCCGCTTCCGGCGGCCGTCCCTCGTCGCTTTCAGGCGCGGCTTCGCTAGCTGACGCCCACTCCGCGCTCTCGACGCCTTTCCGGGCGCACCAGCCACAGCAAGAGCAGTGCGCAGGCGGCGCTCGTGGCCGCCCCCTCCGCGAGGAGCGGAGGGCGGTACTGGAGTCGGACGCGCCCACGGCCCGCCGCGACGGCCACGACTTGATGGCCCTCGGCGGTCGCGGTGGGGCTGGCAGCGCGACCGTCCACGAAGGCGTGCCATCCCGGTGCGAACGACGCGCGGAGGAGCAGGCGCGAGGCTCGCGGCGAGACGACCTCAAGCTCCACGTCGCCCGGCCGATCGCGGCGGGCGCTCACGCTCCCGCCCTCGACCTCGTAGGGGTCGGGGGAGTCGCGGAGGCGGTGGACGCGGATTCCGACCGGGGCGGTGCTCGAAGGGCGAGCGATCGCATGCAGCGCCAGATCGCCCTCCGGCAGCGGATCGAGGCTGATCACGTGCCGCACCGCCGCCGTCCGCAGGCGGGGCACGAGCGCGGCGAGATCGGCGCAGCTCGCCTCCCTCGGAGAGCTCACGCGCTGGCGCGGGGTCAGCATCGTGAGGTCGAGACTGAGGGCGCTCGGGAGTCGCGCGCCGAGGTGCAGCTCCGGCGTCAGGGTCTCCCGGACGAGCGCGAACGACCAGGCCTCCTGCCGCTCGCCCATGGTGAGCCTCGCCCCCAAGTAGGTCGGGCTCTGGGCGACGTCGCAGGTGAAGACGCGCCCTCCCTCCGCACGCATGCGCTCCGCCTCCGCCGACATCTGCGGCGAGAGGGAGTAGAAGGCAGAAGTGACCATCGGGTTGAGCCCTGCCCCATGGCGCAGCAGGTCCGCAGTCGCGAGAGCAGCACAGGCCACGACGCCGAGCCGCGGCGAGACGCGTCCGAGGCCGACCCCGACCGCGAGCAGGGCCACGACGAGCGCCACCGCTCCCCCCATGGCCGCGTCGCGCGCGATGATGCCCAGGTTGACCTCGCGCCAGGGCCAGGGCATGTCCGGGGGGAAGAAGGCCGCCGAGAACGCCCGCGCCGGGCCCGGGAGGAGCCGGGGAAGGACGGCCGCGAGGAGCAGCACGGCGCCGAGCGTAGAGGCGACCACCGCCAGCCGCCGCCAGGCCCGGGGACCCCTCCCGTCGAGCGCATCGAGGCCGAGGCCGACGAGGAGCGCGATCGCGGCGTGGGCGGTGAAGAAGGCCTTGACGGGGAAGCGGAAGTGGCGCAGAGGAGCCAGCGCGGCGACCATCGGTTCGAGGCCCGCCCAGCGGCCCAGGCAGACGAGGATCGCCACCCCTGCCAGCGCAACAAGGCCGAGGCGCCACCGACCGCCGGCCAGGACGCCGGTCACGGCAAGGGCGAGAACGGTCGCACCGAGATAGAGGCTCAGGACGTAGGGGAAGCCGAGGGGCCAGAAGTTCTGGCCCCAGTACCGTGCGGCGAGATTGGCCGGGTCGCCGAAGAGACCACCCACGACGACCTGAAGGAGCGCGAAGGGGTGAACGGAGTGCGACAGGACGACGTCGGGCGCGAAACCGGCGCCACGGCCGCTGGCGCCGACGAGGGCACCGAGCGGGAGGAGCACGAAGGCAGCCAGCCCGGCGCCGAGCGCGCAGGCGGCGGCCAGGCGGGCGGCGCGGGCCGGCGAGCGCCAGGGGGCCGCGAGCACCGCCCCGAGGAAAAGCGCCTGCCCCACGAGCTCGACCGCGGTTGTCGAGAGCGCGACGGCCACGACGACGGCGGCGAGGGCCCCCTGCCGCCGCCCACCCTGCGCCGCCGCGAGCAGGCCCCAGGCGAGGAACGGGGCCCACGCGAGCGCCTGGAGGAAGACATAGAGGTTGAGCGTGGAGAGAGCGAATCCCCCGAGCGCGTAGACGAGTCCGGCGCCCGCGCTCGCGGCCGACCCGAGCCCGAGGCGCCGCGCGAGCCCGAGAGCGCCGAGCGCGGCCAGGGGGACGTGCAAGGCGAGGAGGAGGGACAACCCGCGCTCGTCCGCCGCGAGGATCTGGAGCGCGTCGACGGGGTAGCCGAGTGGCGGCAGGGCGAGCGGCTCGCCCTCGTGGGTGAACGGGTTCCAGTAGCGGAGCTCTCCTGCCCGCAGACCCTCGAGCGCGAAGCGCCGCAGGGGGAAAAAATGACGGGCCAGATCGCGGAAGTAGAAGGCCCGACCGGCGAGGACGCCCCGGAGGAAGGGCAGGAAGGCGACGGCGGCGACCAACAACGCGAGGAGGGCCGGGCGCCGTCGCCCGGCGCCGGGCGCCGTCATTCCCCGAGGGTGCGGACGGGCCGCGCGGGCACGCCCGCCACCAGCGTCGCCGGCGGCACGTCCGCGGTCACGACGCTGCCCGCGGCCACGAAGGCCCGGGCGCCGATCCGGACCCCGGGGAGCACGATCGTCCCCGCGCCGAGGAAAGACCCGCTCTCGATGACGACGGGGGCGGCCATGGCCGGGAAGTGATGCTGCAGGGGGTGGTCGCCGTAGCCCACGTTGGTATGGGTCAGGATCAGCACCCGCTCCGCGAGCGTCACCTGGCGCTCGAGGCGGATCCCCTCCGCGAGGTCGAGCAGGCACTCGTCGCCCAGGAAGCACTCGTCGCCGATCTCGAGACCGGCGGGCCCGCGGCGGTAGAGGTTGAACAGCCGGACGTCGTGCAGGATCACGTCCCGTCCGATCCGGGCGCCGAGCAGCCGCAGCCACGCCGCCCGCAGGGGCGGAAAGAGGGCCAGACGGTAGGGGACCATGGCCACGGTGTACAGGAAGAAGCGCGCGGCCCGGCCGCCGCCGATCTCGTCGAGCGCCTTCACGCCTCCCTCCGGAGCTTGCGCCGGAAGGCGAGCAGACGGCGGAAGTAGCGGATCGAGTCGCGGAGCCCGCGCACGGTCGAGGCCTTGTTCTCGCGGCGGATGTACGCCCCCGGGATCTCCTTCACGCGCAGCCCGTGCCGGGCGGCACGGACCATGAACTCCGTGTCCCAGAACCATCCCTCGTCCTCGATCTCATCGAGCAGGAAGAGGGCCCTCTCGCGCCGGAAGAACTTGTAGCCGGTCTCGGTGTCGTGAAAGCTCACGCCGAGGAGGTGCCGCACCAGGTAGGAATACCCCCGGCTCATCAGATAGCGGTCGAGGTAGCGCAGCTGGAAGGCGTAGACGCGCCAGAGGGTGGCGACGTCGGCCCCGTTCTCGATGGCGCGGACGAGAGAGGGTACGTAGCGGCAGTGCACCTCGAGGTCCACGTCGAGATAGCCGGCGATCGCTCCCCGCGCGGCCCGGAACCCGTCGCTGACCGTCGCCCCCCGGCCGCGGTTCGTCTCGTGCTGGACCAGACGAAGGTCGAGACGCGGGTGGGAAGCGATGATCCCGCGCAGGACCTCGACCGTGCCGTCCGCGCTCCGGTCGTCGACGAAGACGACCTCGAAGGGACGCCCCCACTCCACCAGGGTGTCACGGATCTCGGCGAAGCTCGCCTGGAGGTGGTCCGCTTCGTTGTAGCAGGCGAGGACGAGGCTCAGGTCGGGCGGGGCCCCTCCCACCTCAGGCCCCCGTCTCCCGGACCGCCTCGATCACGCGCGCGACGTCTTCGTCGCTCAGCCGGGGGTGGAGCGGGAGCCGCACGAGCGTCGAGGCAACACGCTCGGTCACCGGCAGCTCGGGGGTGGCCCCGATCGCCCGACCGTGGGGAGAGGAGTGCAGCGGCACGTAATGGAAGCTCGCCATCACCCCGCGCGCACGCAGGGCGGCGAGGGCGGCGTCGCGGAGTCGACCGTCCGGATAGAGGAGGTGGAAGATGTGATGGTTCGTCTCCCTCTCCGGCAACTCCGGCGGCAAAGCGACGCCGTGCTCGCGCGCCCAGTCCTGGAGGCCGGCGCGGTAGCGGGAGACCACCGCCGCCCGGCGGGCCTGGATCTCGGCCGCCTTGTCGAGCTGGGCCTCGAGGATCGCCGCCAGCACCTCGGAGAGCACGTAGCTGCTCCCCTCCGCGACCCAGGTGTACTTGTCCACTTCGCCACGGAGAAACGCGGCACGGTTGGTGCCCTTCTCACGGATGATCTCCGCCCGCCGCCCGAGCGGCTCATCGTCGACAACGAGGGCGCCGCCCTCGCCGCAGGTGACGTTCTTGGTCTCGTGGAAGCTCAAGCAGCCCGCGTCCCCCAGCGTCCCCAGGGGCCTTCCGCGCCAGGCCGCGCCCAGCCCCTGGGCGGCGTCCTCGACCACCCGGAGCCTCCGGGCGCGGGCGAGACCGAGGAGGCCTGCCATGTCGGGCGCGACCCCCGCATAGTCGACGGGCAGAATGGCGGCGGTCCGGGCCGTGAGGCGGCTCTCGACGTCGGTGGGGTCGAGCCCGAGCGTGCGCTCCTCGATGTCGGCGAAGACGGGCCGGGCGCCGACGCGGAGGACTGCGTTGGCGGTGGAGACGAACGTGAAGGACGGGCAGATGACCTCCCGACCGGGGCCGATCCCGAGCGCCAGCAGGGCGAGCTCGAGGGCATGCGTGCACGACGTCGTCAGCAGCACGCGCCGGACCCCGAGCATGGCCGCGAGCCGCTCCTCCACCCGACGGCCCACCGGGCCGTCCCCGGCGACGCGCCCGGCGAGTGCGGCGCGCACACCGGCGAGCTCGCGGTCGTCGAACCACGTCGCGTGAAACGGGACCGGTCGACCCTCCCGCGCCGCGGTCATGCTCTCGCGGCGCTATGCTAGCACGCGGCCCGACGTCACCATGCCGCGGCAATCGCCGGCACGGCGCGTGCTAGACTCTCACCCTGTGCACGGGGAACGTCACAAAACCGGACAGAGCGGTGTGCCCGAGAGTACTTGACACTTTCTTCACCAGCGCGTTAGCATCCGTAGACTAACTTGTTATAAGTGCTGGCTTTTTAGAGGGTTGAGAGTCGATGCCCGTCAAACTCGGTGAGTTGCTGCTGAAGGAGAACATGGTCAGCCCGCAGCAGCTCCAGGATGCTCTGAACCACCAGAAGATGAACGGCGGCAAGCTGGGGAAGGCCTTCGTCAGCCTCGGCTTCGTCAAAGACGAGGAGATCACGAGCCTGCTCTCCCGCCAGTACGGCGTTCCCTCCATCAACCTCGAGCACTTCGAGGTCGATCCCTCCATCATCAAGGTCATCCCCGCGGAGACGGCCAGGAAGTACCAGGTGCTCCCGCTGTCGCGCTCGGGGGCCACGCTGACCATCGCGATGGCGGACCCGACGAACGTCTTCGCCATGGACGACATCAAGTTCATGACCGGCTACAACGTCGAGCCGGTCGTGGCCTCGGAGACGGCCATCGAGGAGGCGATCGACCGCTACTACGGCTCCACGCGGTCGCTCGAGCTGCGCCGCGAGTCGGCCGGGGGCGGGGGGGGCTACGGCGTTCCCGGCGCGGGGAGCCTCAAGCAGATCATGGACGGCCCGACCCTCAGCGTCGACGACCTGGGGGCGGCGACCGGGCTCTCCGAGATCGACCTCGACTCGATGAGCGACGTGGACGCGGACGTGGAGACGGTCACCCGGGAGGACGACGAGATCGACCTCGGCAACCTCGCCAAGTCGGCCGACGCCGCCCCCGTGGTCAAGCTCACCAACGTCCTCCTCGTGGACTCGCTGAAGCGGGGCGCGTCCGACATCCACATCGAGCCCTACGAGAAGGAGTTCCGGGTCCGCTTCCGTATCGACGGCGTCCTCTACAACGTCATGTCGCTGCCGCTCAAGCTCAAGGATCCGCTGACCTCCCGCGTCAAGATCATGGCCAAGCTGGACATCGCGGAGAAGCGGCTCCCCCAGGACGGCCGCATCAAGATCAAGATGAAGGTCGAGGACCGCAGCCGCGATCTCGACTTCCGCGTCTCGGTGCTGCCGACGCTGTGGGGCGAGAAGATCGTCCTGCGGCTGCTCGACAAGTCGAAGCTCATGCTGGACATGACCAAGCTGGGCTTCGAGCCGCACTCGCTCGAGCGCTTCAAGAACGCGATCTCGAAGCCCTACGGGATCGTGCTCGTGACGGGGCCGACGGGGTCGGGCAAGACGAATACGCTCTACTCCGCGATCGCCTCGCTCAACAAGCCGGATACGAACATCATGACCGCCGAGGACCCGGTGGAGTTCAACCTCGCGGGGATCAACCAGGTCCAGATCCGGGAGAACATCGGGCTCAACTTCGCGGCCGCGCTGCGCTCGTTCCTGCGCCAGGACCCGAACATCATACTGGTGGGCGAGATCCGCGACTACGAGACGGCGGAGATCGCGGTGAAGGCGGCCCTCACCGGGCACCTCGTGCTCTCGACGCTCCACACGAACGATGCGCCCTCGACCGTGTCCCGCCTCGTGAACATGGGCATCGAGCCGTTCCTCGTCGGCACGGCGGTGAACCTGATCCAGGCTCAGCGGCTCATCCGCCGGATCTGCAAGAACTGCACGGTCGAGAGGGACGAGCCCGCGAAGACGCTCACCGACATCGGCTTCCAGCCGGACGAGTTGGGCTTCAAGATCCTCAAGGGCAGGGGCTGCGGGACCTGCAACGGCACGGGCTACAAGGGACGGATCGGGCTCTACGAGGTCATGGAGATCTCGGAGTCCATCCGGGACCTGGTCATGGTGGGGGCGACGGCGGTCGAGATCAAGAGAAAGGCGCTCGAGGAGGGGATGCTCACCCTCCGCCAGAGCGGGCTCCAGAAGATCAAGACCGGCGTCACCACGATCGAGGAAGTCCTGCGGGAGACCGTTCTCTGAGGGTCGCCCGGTGGTCGGGTGGCATGAGGGGACAAGGGGGGTAGGGGCGTGGCGGTCAGCCTTCATCAGCTGCTCAAGACGATGACCGAGATGGGGGGGACCGACCTCCACGTCACGACGAACTCCGCTCCCCAGATCCGCGTGGACGGGAAGCTGCGGCCGCTCGACCTGCCTCCGCTCACCGCGGTCGAGACCAAGCAGCTCGCCTACAGCGTGCTCACCGACGCCCAGAAGCACCGCTTCGAGGAGAACCTCGAGCTCGACTTCAGCTTCGGGATCAAGGGGCTCGCCCGCTTCCGCGCCAACGTCTTCTCGCAGCGGGGCGCGGTGGCCGCCGCCTACCGCACGATCCCCTACGAGATTCGGGGCTTCCGGGACCTGGGCCTGCCGCCGGTCATAGCCACGATCTGCGACAAGCCCCGAGGGCTGGTGCTCGTGACCGGTCCCACCGGCTCCGGCAAGTCGACGACCCTCGCCGCGATGCTCGACAAGATCAACTCCGAGCGGCACGAGCACATGATCACGATCGAGGACCCGATCGAGTACCTGCACCAGCACAAGAAGTGCGTGGTGAACCAGCGCGAGGTCCACGCCGACACCCACTCCTTCTCGAACGCGCTGCGGGCGGCGCTGCGCGAGGACCCCGACGTGGTGCTCATCGGCGAGATGCGGGACCTGGAGACGATCGAGTCCGCGCTGCGCATCGCCGAGACCGGCCACCTCACCTTCGCCACCCTGCACACCAACTCCGCCTCCCAGACCATCAACCGCATCGTGGACGTCTTCCCCGCGCACCAGCAGTCGCAGGTGCGGGCGCAGCTGTCGCTCGTGCTGGAGGGCATCATGTGCCAATCCCTCCTGCCCAAGGCGAGCGGCACCGGGCGCGTGCTCGCGCTGGAGATCCTGGTCCCCAACCCCGCGATCCGCAACCTCATCCGCGAGGACAAGATCCACCAGATCTACTCCGCCATGCAGACCGGCCAGGAGAAGTACGGGATGCAGACCTTCAACCAATCCCTGGCCAGCCTCTACTTCGGCAAGCAGATCAGCCTGCAGACGGCGCTCTCGTTGAGTTCCAACCCTGAGGAGCTGCAGGACATGATCAACCGCGGTGCCGGGCTGGCGACACCCCAGGCGGGCGGGCGCCCGCCGATGCGGCCCGGGGCGCGTTAGGGCCCCGGCCCTAGGAGGACCCGATGCCGACGTACGTCTGGAAGGGCAAGACCCGGGACGGCAAGGCCGTCTCCGGGGACAAGACCGCCGAGAACCGGGAAGCGGTCATGGCGCTGCTGCGTCGGGACCAGATCCTGGTCTCCTCGGTGAAGGAGAAGGGCCGCGAGATCGCCCTCCCCAAGCTCGGGGGCGGGGTGCCGCCGAAGGACCTCGCGGTGTTCACCCGTCAGTTCTCGGTCATGATCGACGCCGGCCTCCCGCTCGTGCAATGTCTCGAGATCCTCGGGAGCCAGCAGGAGAACAAGACCTTCGCCAAGATCCTCCAGCAGACGCGGATGGACGTCGAGGGCGGCTCGAGCCTCGCCGACGCCATGCGCAAGCACCCCAAGGCCTTCGACGACCTCTACGTGAACATGATCGCCGCCGGGGAGGCGGGCGGTATCCTCGACACCATCTTGAAGCGCCTCGCGACCTACATCGAGAAGGCGGTGAAGCTCCGCGCGCAGGTCAAGGGTGCGATGGTGTACCCGGTGGCCGTCCTCAGCATCGCCGGGATCGTGATCGCGGTCATCCTCTGGAAGGTCATCCCCACCTTCGCCTCGATGTTCGCCGGCCTCAACGCCGAGCTGCCGCTGCCGACCCGGTTCGTGATCGCAATGTCGAACTGGTTCGTCCGGCTGCTGCCCTTCCTCGTGGTGGGCGCCGTCCTCGGGGTGATGGCCTTCCGGCGCTACTACGCCACCTACGGGGGGCGGCGGGTCGTGGATGGGGCCATCCTCAAGACACCTATCATCGGCGTCATAATGCAAAAGATCGCGGTCGCGCGCTTCTCGCGCACGCTCTCCACCTTGATCGCCTCCGGCGTCCCCATCCTCGATGGACTTGAGATCACCGCCCGCACCGCGGGCAACGCGATCATCGAGGACGCGATCATGCTGGTGCGCAAAGGGGTCGAAAGCGGTCTCACCCTCGCCCAGCCTCTCCGGGAAACCAAGGTGTTTCCGCCCATGGTCGTGCAGATGATCGGGGTCGGCGAGCAGACGGGTGCACTGGACACGATGCTCTCGAAGATCGCCGATTTCTACGAGGAAGAGGTGGACCAGGCGGTGGCCAACCTCCTGACGCTGCTCGAGCCGGTCATGATCCTCTTCCTGGGCGTGACCGTCGGCGGCATCATCATCGCCATGTACCTGCCCCTCTTCGACCTGATCAGCAAGCTGAGCTAGGCAGGGTCCGCGCCCCCGCCCCGGCGAGAACGAGGCGGGGGCGCCGTGCAGAGCATGAACGTCGGCCTGGAGGCGCGCCTCAAACGGCTGATGGCGTTCCGGGTGGTCATGGTGACCACCCTGCTCTTCATCGCGACCTACGTCGAGGCGGTCTCCGAGACGCTGCTGACCGTCAACCCGCTGTACTTCGTGATCGGGGCGACCTACGCCCTGACGGTGGTGCACGTGATCGCGCTGCGGCTCGTGCCCTCGCGCCGGGCGCTCGCCCACGCCCAGGTGCTCGGGGACCTGCTGATGGTGACGGCGCTCGTGTACGTGACCGGCGGGGTGCGCCCCGGCTTCCAGCTGCTCTACGCGCTCTCGGTGCTTTCCGCGACCATGCTGGTGCCGCGGCGGGACGCGCTCACGCTCGCGGGCGTGGCGACCGGGCTCTACGGCGGCCTGCTGGCCGCGGTCCGCGAAGGCCTGCTTCCAACAACACAGGGCCTCGCCGAGCTGCACCAGCTGCCGCCGCGCCCGCTGCTGTACGTGGTGTTCGTGCTGGGCGTCGCCTGCGCGACCGTGGCGCTGCTCGGCTCGTACCTCGCCGAGAGCCTGCGGCACGCGGGCGTCAAGCTGCGCGAGGCGACGCTCGAGGTCGCCGACCTGCGCGGGCTCAACCAGGTGATCGTGGACAGCATCCAGAGCGGCCTCATGACCACGGACGCGGACGGCCGCATCCTCTACGTGAACCGCTTCGGCGAGCTGATCCTGGGCCGCTCGCCCGAGACCCTGCGCGGCTACCTGGTGGGAGACGTGCTCGGATCGCCGCTGCTGCGCCCGGCCGAGCTGCAGACGCGCGCCGCGAGCCGGGCGCTCGCGCGCCTTGAGGTCTCGTATCGCCACCCCTCGGGACGGCAGTTGGAGCTCGGCGTCTCGGTCACGCCACTCGCGACGCAGGAGCCCGTGCGGCGCGGCTGCTTGGTGGTGTTCCAGGACCTGACCGAGATCCGCAGGCTGGAAGAGGAGGTGCGCACCAAGGAGAAGCTCGCCGCCGTGGGGGAGATGGCGGCGCAGCTGGCGCACGAGATCCGCAACCCGCTCGGCTCGATCCGGGGCTCGGCGCAGGTGCTGAGCGGCGAGCCCGCGCTCGGCGAAGAGCAGGGGCGGCTGCTCGCGATCATCTCGCGGGAATCCAAACGGCTATCCGACGCCCTCAACCGCTTCCTTTTCCAGGCCCGGGCGCCGGTGCGGCCCCGCGGGCCGGTGGACCTGCGCCCGCTCATCTCCGAGGCGGTGACCCTTCTCCAGAGCGGGGCCGAGTTCGGCCCCGGTCACGAGGTGGCCTTCGAGGCCGACGGTGGGCCGCATGTCTGCGTCGCCGACCGCGACCAGATCACCCAGGTGTTCTGGAATCTGGCCCGCAACGGCCTCGAGGCCATGCCCGGTGGCGGCCGGCTCGGGGTGGGGCTGCGCCGTGACGGCGCCGACGTCGTGCTCAGCGTGCGCGACCAGGGGCGGGGGATGGGGGCCGAGGAGCAGCGGCGGATGTTCGATCCGTTCCACTCCCGCACCTCGATGGGCACCGGTCTCGGGTTGGCGATCGTCTACCGGATCGTGCGCGAGCATGGGGGCGACATCCACGTTCGCAGCGCCCCCGCCGAGGGGACCGAGGTCGAGGTGCGACTGCCCCTCGTGCCGGTGGCGGTCGCGGCGTCCGTGCGATGAAGCGCATCCTGGTCGTCGACGACGAGCAGTCGATGCGAGAGCTGCTCGCCATCATGCTCCGCAAGGAGGGCTACGAGGTCTTGACCGCGGACAGCCGGGCCCAGGCCGCGGCCGCGTTCGCCCGGGGTCCGGTGGACCTTGTCGTCACCGACGTGCGCCTCCCGGACGGCGACGGCATCGAGGTGCTCCGCCATGTGAAGGCGGCCTCGCCGGAGACGGTGGTGATCGTCATGACCGCCTTCGGCACCACCGAGACCGCGGTCGCCGCCCGAAAGCTCGGGGCCGAGGCCTACGTCTTGAAGCCCTTCGACGTCGACGAGCTGCGGATCGCCGTTCGCGACGCGCTCACGCATCAACGGCTGCGGGAGGAGAACGTCCGGCTCCAGCGCGAGGCGGGCGAGCGGCAGAAGCTGGACCAGCTCATCGGCGCCTCCCCGGCCATGGCCGCTCTCTTCGAGATGGTGCGGGCGATCGCCCCCGCCGGCTCGACCGTGCTCATCACCGGCGAGAGCGGCACCGGCAAGGAGCTGGTGGCGCGGGCCATCCACGCCCTCTCCCCCCGCGCCGCCGGGCCCTTCGTCTCCGTCAGCTGCGGGGCCCTGCCGGACACACTGCTCGAAAGCGAGCTCTTCGGCCACATGAAGGGCGCCTTCACCGACGCGCACCAGAATCGCAAGGGGCTCTTCGAGGCCGCCCATGGGGGGACGCTCTTCCTAGACGAGGTGGGCGAGACCTCGCCCTCGATGCAGGTCAAGCTGCTGCGGGCGCTGCAGGAGCGCAAGGTCCGCCGCGTCGGGGGGACGGACGAGATCGATGTGGACGTCCGCCTCATCTCCGCCACCAACGTTCCCCTGGAGGACCTCGTGCGGGAGAGGCGCTTCCGCGAGGACCTCTTCTACCGGCTGCAGGTGATCCCGATCCACACCCCGCCGCTGCGCGACCGGCGCGAGGACATCCCCCTCCTCGCCGAGCACTTCCTCGAGCGCTGCGCGCGGCAGATGGGCAAGCGGGTCGTGAAGATCTCCGAGGAGGCGATGGTGTGTCTCCTCCGCCATGCCTGGCCGGGGAACGTGCGCGAGCTGGAGAACGTCGTCGAGAGGGCGGTGGCGCTCGAGACGACCGCCGCCGTGCTCCCGGAGCGGCTCTCGGAGGCGATCCGCCGCGGCGACCACCCGACGACGGCGGTGGTGATCGGGCCGGGGTTCAGCCTGGACGCGCACCTCAGGGCTGTGGAGGCGAGGCTCCTCGGTGAAGCGCTCGAGCGGGCGGCGGGGGACCGGGCGGAGGCGGCGCGTCTCCTGGGCGTCAAGCCACGCGCCCTGCGCTACCTGCTTTACAAGCACGGGGGTGACAGAAATTGACGCTTTAGACAGTCTTTGCCCGACTCTGGGACGAGTCCCTGGGACGCTGGCGCCGCTAAGTTCAAGTAAATGAAGGCTGTCCAACACTGCAGGTGGCTGGAACATACCTTGCAGGTTAGCGATCAGCCAAGTCTATTGGCGAAGGACGTGTAAGGGAAGGAAGGTTAGAGCAGTTATGAAAAGAGAGAAGGGTTTCACCCTGATCGAGTTGCTGATCGTCGTCGCGATCATCGGCATCATCGCCGCGATCGCGATCCCCAGCCTGCTCCGGGCGCGGGTCTCCGCGAACGAGTCGGCGACCATCGGTGACATCCGCACGCTCATCTCGGCCCAGGCCGCCTATCAGTCGTCCAACGGCGGCTTCTACGAGAGCAACTTCGACTGCCTCGTGAACCCGTCGGCCGGCTGCATCCCGAGCTACCCGACCAACGGCCCGACGTTCGTCGATAGCCAGATCGCGAGCATGCAGGCGAAGTCCGGATACGCCCGCACGAGGATAGCCGGGCCCCCGCCCGCCCCGATCCCGGCCATGTCGTCGCCGGGCAGCATCAGCGCCTACGCGTACATCGCCTCCCCGGTCAACGTCGGGCAGACGGGAGTCCGCGGCTTCGGCGGCGATTCGAGCGGCGTTTTGTGCTTCACGAACACCGGCGCCGCGCCGGCGGGTGCGAACGGCTCGATCACGGCCGACATCCAGGCTGGCACCTGCTTCACACTGCAGTAGAATCTCCGAAAGGCCGGGAGGGGATGGCGGTCCGCCGTCCCCTCCCCGGCTACACTCCGCGGTGAGGGCCGACATGACCAGGATGGGGCGACGGGGAGAGGGCTTCACGCTGATCGAGTTGCTCATCGTGGTGGCGATCATCGGCATCATCGCCGCGATCGCGATCCCCAGCCTGCTCCGTGCCCGAATCTCCGCCAACGAGTCGGCCACCGTGGGGGACATCCGCACCATCATCTCCGCCCAGGCCGCCTACCATTCGGCGAGAGGGGGCGCCTACGGCACCCTGGATTGCCTGGTCTTTCCCCCTGGCGCGGGCTGCATCCCGAGCTACCCGACCAACGGCCCGACGTTCATCGACAGCCTTCTCGGCCAGAATCCCCTGGTGAAGTCGGGGTATACTCGGAGCCTCGCCGGGGCGCCCATGCCCGGAGGTCTGAGTTGCTACGTCTACTGGGCCCAGCCGACCTCCCCCGGACAGACCGGCGTGCGGGCCTTCGCCGGGGACTGCAGTGGGAGCATCTGCATGACGCCCGACGGGACGCCGGTTCCCACGCTCCCGACCTTCGCCCTCAGCCCCACCTGCGTGCCGATCCAGTAGCGGCGCGCGCGCACCGGAGTGCCTGACCCCGCCCTCGCCCTGGAGATCCAGGGGCTGACGAAGTCGTATCCGGCCGGTCACCTCTTCTGGCGGCGCCGGCGTCCGGCCGTACGCGACCTGAGCTTCGGCGTCCACCCCGGCGAGGTCTTCGGCTACCTCGGCCCCAACGGCTCCGGGAAGACGACGACGCTCAAGGTCCTCGTCGGCCTGCTGCGACCCGATCAGGGCTCGATCTCGATCCTGGGTCAGCCTCACGAGTCGCGAGGTTGGCGGTATCGTGTGGGGTTTCTGCCCGAGCATCCCTACCTCTACGACTACCTCACCGCCGGGGAGTATCTGGACTACGTGGGCCGGCTGTTCGGTCTGCCCTCCGCCGTCCGGCGGGAGCGCGCCCGGGAGCTGCTCGAGCGCGTGGGCCTTTCACGCTCGGCCGACCTGCCCCTGCGGCGTTTCTCGAAGGGCATGACGCAGCGGGCGGCGATCGCCCAGGCCCTGATCAACGACCCGGAGATGGTCTTCCTGGACGAGCCGATGTCGGGCCTCGATCCGATCGGCCGTCGGCTCGTCCGCAGCCTGATCCTGGACCTCAAGGCGCGGGGCAGGACGGTCTTCTTCTCGACCCACATCCTCCCCGACGCGGAGACGCTCTGCGATCGCGTCGCGGTGCTCGGCCGCGGGCGGCTCCTGCAGGTCGGGAGGCTCGACGAGATACTGCGCGTCGATGTGACCCACATGGAGGTGCTCGTGACCGGCGTGGAGGCGGCGACGCTCGAATCGGTGAGCGGGCTCCGGGCCCGGCAGGCGATGGGCGAGCGGCTGCGCCTCGAGGTGGTGGAGGCCTCCCTCGGCGAGGTCGTCCGGGCGGTGGAGCGGGGGGGCGGGCACGTCCTCACCGTGCAACCGGTCCGCGAGTCGCTCGAGGACTACTTCTTCCGCGAGCTGGGGGAGGAGCCCGGGCCGGCGAGGGGGCTCGAGGATTGACCCGTATCCTCGCCGTCGCCGCGAACACCTTCCGCGAGACCGTGCGCGAGCGCGTCCTCTACAACCTCGTCTTCTTCGCCATCCTCATGACACTCGCCGGCCTGCTGGTGCGCCAGCTCTCGATCCGTCAGGACGAGAAGATCATCAAGGACATCGGCCTCGCCTCGATGGAGCTGTTCGGCACACTGATCGCGGTGTTCATCGGCGTCGGGCTCGTCAGCAAGGAGATCGAGCGTCGCTCGCTCTTTCCCCTCCTCGCGAAGCCATTGGGCAGGGGCGAGTTCTTTCTGGGCAAGTTCCTCGGCCTCGCCTTCACGCTCCTCGTCAACACCGGCGTCATGACGGCCGGGCTCTACCTCACGCTCGGGGCGACGGGCGCCCCTCTCGACGCCGGCCTCCTGCGGGCGATCTACCCGATCCTGCTCTCGCTCCTGCTGGTGGTGGCGGTGGCGATGTTCTTCTCCACCGTGACCTCCTCCGCGCTCGCCGCCGTCTGCACGGTGGGCGTCGTCGTCGGCGGGCGCTACGCCGACGTCATCCGCAACATGCGGGAGGTCCTTCCCAGCGCCCCGCCCTGGGTCGTGAGCGCCTTGTACAACGCGGTCCCCAACTTCCGGAACTTCGACTTCAAGGATCGCGTCGTCTACGGCGATCCCGTGCCCGGCGACGTGCTGCTCTGGGTGACCCTCTACGCGGTGCTCTACGTCGGCCTCGTCCTTCTCGGCGGTCTCCTCGTCTTCCGCCAGCGCGACTTTCAGTGAGGAAAAGGAGCCCTCTCCCGCTCACCGCCGCCGCGACCCTCGTCGCCCTCGTGGCGGGGGTGGCGTGGGCCCAGGCCCGAATCGACGCGCGGCTCGGCAGCTTCCGCGCCCAGGACGAGGTGCTGTACCTCTGGTCCGGCGAGCACGTCCGGCGCCTGGTGCCCGGCTTCGAAGCCCTCGCCGCCGACCTCTACTGGCTTCGCACCGTGCAGTACTTCGGCGGGCAGCGGCTCTTCTCGCGGAACAAGCGCTTCGAGCTGCTGCGGCCGCTCATCGAGATAACGGTCGCGCTCGACCCGCGCCTCGAGATCGCCTACCGCTACGGCGCGGTGTTCCTGTCCGAGTCCCCGCCGGTGGGGGCGGGGCGGCCGCGAGAGGGCGTGACGGTCCTCGAGGAGGGGACGAAGGCCCTGCCGGGTTCGTGGCGCCTGCGCCAGGACCTGGGCTTCTTCCATTTTCTGTACCTCCGGGACGCCGAGACCGCCTCCCGCATCCTGATGGAGGCGGCGGAGATCCCGGGGGCGGCCTTCTGGCTCCGCTCGCTCGCCGCCGACATCCTGGGCAAGTCGGGGGACCGCGAGAGCGCCCGTCGCATGTGGCGGCAGATGCACGAGCAGGCGGAGGAGGGCATCCTCAAGGCGAACGCGGCTGTGCAGCTCCAGATCCTCGACGCGCTCGATCAGGCCGATCGGCTGACCGCCGCCGCGGCGGCGTTCGAGCGCCACGCGGGCCACCGAGCCGGGAGCCTCGCCGAGCTCAGGGCGTCCGTGCTCGCCCGCGGCCCGGTCGTGGATCCCGCGGGCGTGCCCTTCCAGTATGATGTCGTGACGGGACGCGTGAGCGTCTCCCGCGCCTCGCCGCTGTGGAGGCCCGGTTGGGGGCCTCCGGAGGGAGGTCGATGAGGTCGATCGAAGCGGTGGTGACTCTCATCGTCAGCTCGACGGGCCTGCTCGCCATGGGGCCCGGCGTCTCCGCCCAGAGCGGGGTGGCGGCCGCCCCCGCGATCGGGGACGTGATCCCCTCGTTCACCACGAGCGCGATCGACGGCCAGACGAGGGAGGTCGCCTTCCCTCGGGGCTCGAAGACGGTGCTGCTGTTCTTTCTCAGCGGATGTCCGACCTGTCACAAGATGATCCCGGAGTGGAACCGGGCCTTCGAGCGCCGACCGAAGGACCTCCAGGTCATCGGTGTCCTTATGGACCAGGAGCCTCCGGGCTTCTGGAGCACAATATCGATCCACTTCCCCGTCGTCCGTGCACCCGGCCGCCCGTTCCTGCAGGCGCTCAAGGTCAATCGGGCCCCGCTCACCCTCCGCGTGGTCGGGGGGGGCAGGATCGAGGACCTCGGCCTCGGCGTCATCGACCCCATTCGCCTGGGCCAGCTGTTTAGGCCGTAGGTTCCGCAGCCGAAGTCGTGTGAATGCAGCAGGCCGCACGGTAAGGGGCTCGGCGGGCGGGGCCCCGGCGAGGACGCCGTTGTTCTTCGAAGTTGCGCGCCCGCAGACGGGGTGCACGCCGAGCCCCCGGGCTCCCACGCGAGGAATGACTACCGCCGTTGCCAGACGAGGGTGGCGCGCAGGGCCAAAAGTGGCGCGAGCGGCGCCGTCGCCCGGTCGACGGCGAGCAGGGGGCGGACGAGCGGGCCGGGCAGAAGGGACGCCCGCCGGAAGCCGAGGCTGAGGAGGTAGGCGAAGCCGTTCCGCCGCCAGACCTGCGGAGGCTGGAAACCCAGACGGCGCCAGGCCTCGGCCGTGGTGTCGCGCTCGATCCGCCAGGGCAGGGCGGCGTTGCCGTCGAAGCCTTCCTTGCCGGGATCGGGAAAGGGCCGCCAGGGGTCGACGCCGAGGCGGCACTCCTCCTGATGGAAGAAGCGGTAGACGAGAAAGGCGAGGGGTGTGATCCAGGGCTCCACCAGGGCCAGGCGTCCCCGTGGCCGCAGGACCCGCGACACCTCGGCGAAGAAGGCCGCCGGCCCCGCCAGGTGGTGCAGCACGTCGAGGCCGAGCACGGCGTCCACGCTTTCCTCCCGGAGAGGCAGCCGCGCGGCGTCGGCCGCGACGTCGTTCCAGGGGACGGCGACGAGATCGGAAGCGACCCAGGCGAGGTCCGGCCGCGTCGCGCGCGCGAACTCGGCGAGGAAGCCGGGACCGGCGCCAACCTCCAGAACCCGCGCCCGGGGAGGGGCGACCGCGAGCAGGGACTCGAACCAGGGGACGTAGACGCGGGCGAGGACGGGCTTGGCCGCCCAGAGGCGGCGGTGCTCCAGAAGCCGCGCGCGGCTCAAGCCTTCCGCGCCCGCATGAGCATCGATCCCGCCACCTCCCGGAGGAGCGGGATGCGCTCGAGGAGACGAGAGAGGCCCATCACGCGATCGATCCAGCGCGAGGGCGTGCCCGGGTGGAGGAAGTCGAAGGGCTCGACGTCGACGTCCGTGAAGCCGGCCCGCACCAGGGCGGCCCGGCCCCGGAAACGCGAGAAGGCCATCTCGTCCGGGGAGACCCCGAAGCGCTCCTTCACGGGTGCGAAGCGGAACATGAAGAGGACCTGTGGGTTGAGTATGTTGGGCTCGGCGAAGACGCAGCGTCCCCCGGAGCGCAGCACGCGGTGCGCCTCCCGGAGCGCGTGGTCGAGGTCGAGGTGGTGGAGGATCGAGCTGCCGTAGACGACGTCGAAAGACCCGTCGGGGTAGGGTAGCTGCTCGGCGTTGCCGTTGTCGATGACGACGTTCGGCAGGTGGCCGACTCTCGTGCGGGCCTTCGCGAGCAGGTCCTCCGAGAGGTCGATCCCCCGGATCTCGGCCCCGCTCCGGGCGACGCGCTCGAGGAAGACGCCGGTGCCGCAGCCGAGCTCGAGCGCCCGCCGACCGGGGCCCAGATCGCCGCCGGAGACGAACAGCTGCGCCCGCCGGTCGGCCCGCCTCTGGCCGGCCGGGCTATCCCAGTTCCAGATCTCCTCCGCCTGGGCGGCGATCCGCCGTCCGTGCTCGATCTCGCGCGCCAAGCGCGAGGCGCTCGATCCGCGGGGGCGGTTGGTGTCGGTGCCCATGTTTCCCTTACAGCAGCTTGAGCTTCCGGGCGGCGAAGGCGCTCATCCGCAAGAGCAGCCAGCCGTGGCGGAAGCGCGAGATGTTGGTCTCCCCGTAAAGGCGCTCGTGGTAGCGCACGGCGAGGTCCATGATGCGCAGGTTGAGGCGCGAGGCGCCGAAGAGCAGGTCGAAGTCGCCGAAGGGGTCGAAGTCGCCGAAGTACGAGCGGTTGGCGGCGATCCTCTCGTAGTCCCGGCGCCAGAGGGCTTTGGTGCCGCAGAGCGTGTCGCGGACCTGCTGGCCGAGCAGCCAGCTAAAGAGGAAGGCGAAGGACTTGTTGGCGAGCAGGTTCAGGAAGCGCATGGCCCGTCCCTCCATCGGGTAGACCATGCGCGAGCCGTTGATCATCTCCCCCTTGCCCCGGGCGAGGGCATCAACGAACTTCGCCACGTCGACGGGGGCGACCCCCATGTCGGAATCGAGGATGAGAAGCACCTCTCCCTTCGCCTCCGCAAAGCCGAGGCGCACCGCGTCGCCCTTGCCCTTCCCGAGCTGCTTCAGGAACCGGAGCGGTCGGCCCGGGTTCTCGGCGATCGTCTGGCGGATGACGGCCTCGGTGTCGTCGGTCGAGTTCCCCTCCACGAACAGGTACTCGCTGCCCGTGGGCAGCCCGGGCAGGCTCTCGACGAGGGGCCGGATATGTCCGGCTTCGTTGCGACAGGGAATGACCACGCTGACGGTCGGCGGTTCGGGCCGCGCCCCTCGCGAGCGGGCGGGCGAGGGTCGGGCGACGATGCCGAACATGAGCGAGAAGACGTCCAGCAGCGGCAGCCGCCCGACGTATCGGTTGAGTAGCTCGGCGAGCAGCGGCACGTGGAGGGGGCAGACGATGTGGGCGTCGTCGCGCACGACCTCGAAGTCCGCCAGCGCGAGCATGTTCTTGATCTCCTCCGGAGGCAGCCAGGCCTCCGGCGGCTGGCGGTACTTCATCCCGAGGAGCTCGGCGAGGCGCAGCAGGGGCTGCCACAGCCGGCTGTAGCTGTAGATGAGCACACGGGTCCGCGGGTGACAGACCGCGTGAAGGGCCTCGAGCGTCCGCTGCACGTCGGGCAGGTGCGTGACCACGTTGACGAGGAGCACGGTGTCGAAGGGGCCGCCCGCGCGGGCGAGCAGTTCCGGATCGGCGGCGTCCCCCTCGAGAAAGCGGAGGCCGGTTCCCTCGTACCGCCGGCGGGCCTCGCCGATCGCCGGCGCCGAGATGTCGATCCCCACGCCGAGGTTCGGCCGTAGGGCGGCGAGCAGGTGGCCGGAGCCGCAGCCGAGGTCCAGGACGCGCTGGCCCTCGGGGACCCGGACCCTGAGGATGCGGGTCAGGTAGTCGTAGTAGTAGTGGTGCCGCCGGTGCGAGGCCTCGAGGCCCTCATGGTGATCCTCGTAGAAGCGCCGGACCTCCTCCAGAATGGGATCGCGCGGCGCCGGCGAGGCTCCTCCCTCCGCCATCCGCGCCGAAGGTAGCACGCCGATCGGCGGAGCCCAAAGCGACTACTGGTAGAACCAGTAGTGAAAGGAGGCGTAGCGCCCCGAGAGCTGCAGCTCGGTCTGCCCCTCCGAGACCACCTCCGCGGCCAGGCGGAAGACGTGCTCGTTCCAGCCGGGACGGTTGGGGAGGGCGAGGCGAAGGACCGTCCGTTGCCCCGCCCGCACGAGCAGGCCCGCCTCGTCGATCACGAGCGGTGCCATGAGCGGTCCCTGGGCCCGCATCGCCCGGGCCTCGATCGAGCCGTTCGAGCGGAGGACGACGACGAGGTCCCGGCCGCCGCGCGTCCGGGCGCGAAACGACTCTCTCCCCAGGATCGCCCGGCCCGCGTCGGCGACCTCCACATCGCCCTCCGGCAGCCGATAGGTGTCGATCCACGCCGTGCCTCCCAGGAGCAGCCCGCCCCGCCCCGAGGAGTAGGTGTAGGCGTGTTTGCGCTCGTCCACGGTGTCGCAGACGTTGAGCCGGTCGACCTCGACGAGGCCGGCGACCGCGGCCCGGGTCTCGGGGAGGTACACCTGCCCCTCGCGGTCGACGAGGTCCCAGCGGGCGCGGAAGAGGAGAAGGTCGTCGCCGAGGCTCGCGGTGGAGTAGAGGGGCGGACCCTCCGTCAGTCGCGGGAGGAGCGCCGAGCCCTCATAGACGGAGCGTGTCAAGAGCAGGTAAGGCGGCCGCTCCGCCTTTGGCAGACGGTGCAGCGACTCCAGGAGGCCGGCCTCCTTCTCCAAGGTGCGGTTGCCGACGAAGCCGGGGCTGGTGACCCCGTGCAGGTTGAGGTTCCGGTGGCCGCTCAGGTACTCGATGCTGGTCGCGACGTTTGCGATTCCGACGCCGGGGGGCAGGTTGTCCCGGATCCATTCCGCGGCCGGGATTTCCCGCCTCCACGTCTCGCCCGCCATCTCCGCGTAGGTCGCCGCGAAACGCGCGGTCGAGAGAAGACCCAGGACCAGGAAAAGACCGGCACCGAGGCGGAAGAGGGTCCGCTCGAGCCCCTCGTCCTCGCGCGCGACGAGGCGCGTGGCCACGCCGAGGCCGACCGCGGCCAGGGCGAGCAGGCCCGGGAAGGCCCACAGGAGATAGCGGTTGAAGTGGATGCCCATGAAGACGTTCGGTCCGACGAGCGCGAAGAGGGCGGCCACGAGGACGAGCCACACGCGCACGGGGAACGCCAGCCCGGCGGGGGGTCTCGCCGCCGCCAGAAGCACGAAGAGCAGGCCCAGGGGCGGGAAGCCGAACGGGGCCTGTCCCTGCGAGAAGCCGATCGGCGCCTCCGCGGGATAGAAGCCGAGGAGCAGGCCGCGCAGCACGTCGACACCGTACTTGGCGGCGACGGCGAGGGACTCCACCGGCCCGAAGTTGGGGACGAGCGCCTTGTCGGCGACGGAGGTGCCCAGCCACTGACCGGTTGCGGCGCGCAGGAAGAGGAGAAGGGCGAGGCCGGCTGCGGCCGGAGCCCACGCGAGAGCCCGCTCGCGCTGGGGCGCGGGCCGCCTCATCGCGGCCGCGCCCAGCCCGACGGCGACGAGCAGGCCCTCCGGGCGCGCCAGGGCGAGGAGTGTCCCTGCCACCGCGAACCCCCTCGCCCGCCCCCCGGCCCAGAAGGCCAGCCACCGCTCGAACACGAGCAGGGCAAGGAAGAGGAAGAGCGCGATGTCCGAGCCGTAGAGGAAGGCCCACACGACCGGACCTCCGAGCGCCACGAGCCCTCCGGCGAGGAGCCCTTCGCGCTCGCCGCCGAGCCGCGCCCCCACCCGCCGGGCGAGGAGGACGGAGGCCCCGTAGAAGGCGGCCCCGAGAAGGATCGCGAGCGCGATGAGCCCTTCTCCGCGGGCCCCGAGGGCGTGGCCGAGGGCGAGAATGGCGGTGTGGAGGACGCTGGTGGCGCCCGAAGTCGGGGCCTCGCCGGCGTTGTAGCGGAAGGGATGACCCTCGGCCATGGCCTTGGCGTACTGACAGACGACGTGCAGGTCGGCGATCTGCGCCACGAAATGCCCGTCGGTCGCGTAGAGCATGAGCCCGACGAAGGCGAGGGCGACGGCGAGGCTCACGAGGACGAGCGCGCGCACGGCGCCATTATGACCCGACGCGCTCTCCCTTGACTGGCGCCGCGCGACGCCCGAATATGCCCGCGAGAGGAGCGGCGCTGCCCCTGCCCGACCCCACGTTGCTGCTGCGGTCGCCGGCATTCGAGGTGACGGCCTGTGCCCTAGGCCTCGCGGTCGGCAGCTTTGCCAACGTCTGCATCCATCGGCTGCCAGGCGACTACCAGCCCGCCACCGGTCGTCTAGCCTGGGCGATCGACCTCTGGCAGGAGGTGCGCTCCGTCGTCCACCCGCCGTCGCACTGCCCGCACTGCGAGCGCCCGATCCGCCCGTGGGACAACGTGCCGATCCTGAGCTGGTTGGCCCTCCGCGGTCGCTGCCGTCACTGCCGAGCGCCGATCGCCTGGCGGTACCCAGCAGTTGAGGCCGCGAATGGAGCGTTGTGGCTCGCGCTCGCCGTGATGCGGGGCCCGACCTGGGCGACGCTCGCGTCCATGCTGCTCGTGACCGCGCTCCTGGTCCTGAGCCTAATCGACCTGGAGCACCAGCTCCTGCCGGACGCGATCACGCTCCCGGGCATTGTCCTCGGGCTCGTTGCCAGCTTCCTCCGCGACGGACTGGTGGGGCTCGGTGGGGCCGCCCTCGCCGCCGCGGGCGGCTGGCTCACCTTCGCTTTCGTTAAGATTGCCTGGAAGAAGCTGCGCCACGTCGACGCCCTCGGCAAGGGGGACTGGAAGTTGGCGGCGATGCTCGGGGCCTTCTTCGGCTGGGGGAGGCTGTTGCTGACGGTGTTCCTCGCGACAGTGTCAGGCGCCCTGGTCGGCGTCCTACTGCTGGTCTTCAGGAAGGGCGGCTGGCAATCAGCGCTGCCCTTCGGCACGTTCCTTGGCGCGGCGGGAATCGTCATGGCCTTCTTCGGCGACGAGATCGTCATCCGGCACCGCGAGCTCGCATTGTGGTTCGGCGACGCAGTCCGCGCCTGGTTCCTCGGTGGCTGACCTGCGGCGCTCCTCGCTCCGGGCCGGTGTTCTCTTCGCCCTCGCCATCGTGGCGCTGTTCGACGTGCTCTCGCTCGTGCAGGGCGTGCGCTCGGTTCGCCGTCTGCGGAGCAGGGTGGAGGAGGACGTCCGCCGGGCGGTGGAGGCGGCGTGGCCGCAGATCGGGCCCGTGCTCGGCCGCGGCGGGATCGCCGCCTGGGACGGGGCGGCCGCGATCGCGCTCCAGCTCGGCGTCGCCTCCGAGGTCGAGGTCCTTGACGGAGCCGGACGCGCCCTCCTCTCGCGCCCGACCGTCCCCCCGGTGAGCCACCGGCTGCCGCCGGCCGCACGGGCGGAGCTCGTGCGCGGGGTCACGCTCGCGACGGTCGTGAAGACGGGCCCCACGGTGCGCGCGCTCGTCTACGTGCCCTTCACCGAGCGTGGAGAGACCCTCGCCATGCGTCTCGCCCAGCCCGTGCCCGACCTTGAGGAGGAGATGCGCGAGCGGGACCAGATCGTCGTGGGCCACCTGGCCTCGCTCTTCGCCCTCGCTCTCGCGGCCGTGCTCGCGTTGCTGCTGCGCGGGGGCGAGAGGGATGGCGGGACGCGCCCCGCCTCGCGGGGTGCGCTCGAGGCCTACGAGCAGGCGATGGGGCGACTGCGCGACCGCGGCGAGGAGGAGTCCCGCCGACACGAGGTGGAGCGGCGCCGCCTGGAGGAGGAGGTTCGCGACAAAGAGACGATGGCGCGCGCGGGGGAGCTGACGGCGGGCATGGTGCACGAGGTGCGCAACGGCCTGGGGACGATCGTGGGCTACGCCCGGCTCCTGGAGCGGACGGCGACGCCACCGGAGGCGGTGGAGGCCGCGCGCGAGATTCGCGAGGAGTGCGACGCGCTCGAGGCCGTGGTCCGTCGCTTCACCGATTTCGTCCGTCGCGAGACGCTTCAGCTCACGGAGGTCGATCTCACCCGGCTCCTCAACCGGGTGGTCGCCCACGAGATGCGGGGACGCGACGGCGTCCGGGTCTCGCTCGCGGCCCTTCCCGAGGCGCTGCTTGTGCGGGGCGACGAGGGACTGCTCGAGAAGGCCTTCGAGAACCTCGTTCGCAACGCGGCGGAGGCGGCGCTGCAGGGCGGCGGTCACGTGTGGTTGGCGGCGGAGGCCTCCGGCGAGGCGGTCGAGGTGGCAATCTCGGACGACGGGGTCGGGCTGCCCGACGGGCACGGCGGCGAGATCCGTCCCTTCTTCACGACCAAGCCCGGGGGGCTCGGCCTCGGCCTCCCCACCGCGCGGAAGCTCGTCCGCCTGCACGGCGGGGATCTGTGGCTCGAGGGGCGGTCGCCCCGCGGGTTGCGCGTGGTCGTACGCCTGCCGTTTGAGGGACCGGGGCCGTGAACGCTGCGTTACGGAAGGTAGCGGGGGCGGTCGGCGGCACCGGCACCGGTCGACCTCATGCTGGCAACTAAGTACTTTGGTATCATGTGGTTGTCCGCGAGCGGTGCGCGCGGTACGGAGCTTGCTCAAAGAGGAGGTGCCATGAGGAGCGTCTGGACGGATCGGCGAGGGGAGATGGGCTTCAGCCTCGTCGAGATGCTGATCGTGGTCGCCATCATCGTGATCATGGCGGCCGTGGCCCTGCCCAACATCGGGTGGTACGTCCGCAACTACAAGATCAACGGCGCGGCCCGCGAGGTGGCCGGCGAGCTGCAGGCCGCCCGCAACAAGGCGGTCATGACCAACACGAACAACGGCGTGTCCTTCGTCGTCGTCGACGGCGACAACTATCGCTTCGCTCAGGAAGACCTGACCGCGGCCGAGCAGCTCAGCACGCTGCGCATGCTGCCGCAGGGTGTCTTCTTCCAGGTCGGCGGAGGCGCCACCGCGACCCCGACTATCCGCTTCACACGCCTCGGCAGCTTCTGCAACCCCGCCGGCGGGGGTGCGCCTTGCGCCGCCGCCTTTCCCGGGGCGTCGTGGTGCGCGGCGCCCGAGGCCGCTCAGTGCACGAGCGACGGTCCCGGGCTCAACTACATGGGGACCGACGGCGCGGTGCCGGGCGGCGTCGTGGTGACGCTGATCGAGCGGTTCACCGGCCTCACACGGACGATCCGGGTCGCCCCCGGCGGCCGCGTCCTGGTTCAGCCCTCCTGAGGAGAGCGCCCATGACCGACACGAGAACGACGACCGGGTCGCGCGGCGCCGAGGCCGGCTTCACACTCGTCGAGGCGCTGGTCGCGATCGTCGTGCTGATCTTCGGCCTGATGGCGGTGACCAACCTGCTCGTCGTCGCCGCCAGCTCCAACAGCGTGGCCAACCAGAGCACGGCCGCCACCACCACCGCGAGCGGTGTGCTGGACATGCTCAAGGCCACGTCCTACGAGGCGCTCGTCCCCGGGGGCGTGCTCGCCCTCGAGGCCGTCCCGGGCGGAGGACCCACATGTGATCTCGCCGCCCCGGCCGACTTCCACTGCGACCTCGAGGTCCAGGGTGTCGGCCGGATCCATACCCACTGGGTGGTGACCCCGGCCGCCGACCCTCGGCTCACGTACATCCAGGTCCGCTCCGAGGGGACGGGTGCCCTCTCCGGACCGCGCTCGCGGGCCGAGTTCACGACCTTCCGGTCCTGCACCAACGCCGATCCCGCCGCGCCTGTCCCGTGTCCACCCGCGCCATGAGGAGGAAGGGACGAGCCATGAGAACACACGACCACAACGGCGCGACGGGCTTCAGCCTCGTGGAGCTGATGGTGGCCATGACCGTGACCCTCATCGTCAGCGGGGCGATCTACGGCCTCCTCGCCTCGGGCGGAAACGCCTTCCGGCGGGAGCCGGAGGTCGCGGACCGGCAGCAGAACATCCGCATGGCGATGGACCTCATCACACGCGACGTCTTCAACGCGGGGGCGGCGGTGGGACCCTTCGGCCAGATGTTCTCGCGGACCGACCCCGCCGGCGGGTCCTGCACCGGGGCGCAGGGCATGAACGGCTGCGGCGTGCTGGCGGGCTCGCTGGGAGCGCCCGCGGCCGCCCTGCGCGCTCCGGGCGACGGGGGCGATCCCTCCACCAACACCGACGTGCTCGAGCTGGTGGCGGCCGACGAGAACTGCGGCACACTGACTGTCTGCAGCCAGCTCCCGGTGCCGGGAGGCGCGGGGCGGTTCGTCACACGGGAGAGCATGCCCGCCTGCATGCAGAACCCCGGCTTCGCCCTGCTGTCGGACTCGAACACGCCGCCGAACTTCCTGCTCCAGCCGTTCGCCATCCCCGGGGGCGCCCCCCAGGCCTGCCCGAACGGGGGCAATGCCGCCTTCAACGCGAACTTCCAGCTCGGGGCTTCCGTGCTGCCCTGGCTGGGCGCGCCGGCCCCCGTCGCGGTGCCGTCGCTGAACGCGCCCCCCTCCACCCCCGTCGTCTTCTTCTACCGGGCGCGGGTCGTCCGCTACGCGATCGCGAACAACCCCGACCCGCTCGACCCCAGCCCGGCCCTCTGGCGGAGCGAGACCGGGCGCTTCAGCACGGCAGGGGCCCTTCAGCCCGAGCCCGGCGGCGGAGGCTTCCCGGGGGCGGCCTCGCCCTGGCAGCTCGTGGCAAGGGGGATCGAGGACCTGCAGGTCGAGTACATGGCCGGGGACTTTGTCTGGCGGAACCAGCCGGCGCTGGTGGTGCCTCCGCCGGGTGGGGGCTACCCGACGCTCGTGCGAATGGTGCGCATCACGCTCTCCGCCCGCGCGCTCGCTCCCAACCTGGGCGGCCAGACGCTGACGGCGGGGGCGGGAGGCGCTGCCGTCCGCGGTCAGCTCGTGACCGTGGTCACGCCGCGGGCCGCCTTCGACGAGCTTCAGATGGGGAGCCAGATCCGATGACGCGAGCGGCGCAGGAGAGGGACGGCAATCCCGGGCTTGAGGGAGGTAGGGTCATGAAGGACGAAGGCGCGAAACGGGCGGGACGGGAGACGGAGCGGGGCTTCGCCCTCGTGCTCGCGATCCTCTCCCTCATGCTGCTCACCTTCCTCGGGCTCACCCTCGCGACGACGACCTCGACCGAGCTGCAGATCGCGACGAACTACCGCTGGAGCCAGCAGGCCCTCTACAACGCGGAGGCGTGCCTGGAGGCCTCGCGGATCGCGCTCAGCCGCGTGGCCGACGTCGTCAACGGGTGGCAGAACCAGCTGCCCCAGCCGCGGACGGCACCCACGTGGTGGACGGTGGGCACGGCGCCCGGCCCCATCGACGTCCCCGTGGGCCGCGACTTCGAGAGGTCGATCTGCGACCAGCGCGCCGGCATCGGCTACGGCCGGATCCTGATCGAAGGCGCGACGCGCTACGAGGACGTCTCCACTTTCGACGCCCTGGCCCTGAACGGGGCCTGCACGATCTGGGTGCGCCGCGACACACAGGTCGACAACGCCGGCCAGTACGCCGACAGCACGCGCAACGACGTGCTCACGATCGTGGCGGAGGGGGTCGCCCCCTACGCGGGCGCCTCGACCGCCTTCACCCGGGCTCGCCAGGCGGTGCGGATCCTGGAGACCCGCTTCAACCTGGGCATGGCGAGCGCCGGCCAACCCTGCCGCGGCATCGGGGGCCAGGAAGGCCTCTCCGCCCAGGGCGACAACTTCAACCCGTGCGCGCCCCTCACCGCGGGCGGCTCGGCCGGGAGCCTGACGCCGGTGTTCGGCGGCGCCGAGGCGGGCGCCCTCACCGCCACCGGTGCGCAGTAGGGAGGCGGCCATGAGTGCGGAGACGCAGCTTCGGCGAACGGAAGGGGAAGAGGGGATCATGAGTCACGGGGATCGATGGCGCAAGGGACGGCTCGCCACACTGGCCCTGGCCGGGGGCCTGCTGCTGGTGCTGGCCGGCGACCGCGGTGTCGCGTCGGTGGTGCCGGCCGCCATCTACGGGCAGGATCCCCTCGAGGTCCTCTCCCTCCAGATCCGGCCGAACGTGGTCATCGTCCTGGACTCCTCGGGGTCGATGACGAGCACCGACGACATCGGCGCGGGGGTCGACACCGGCTCCGGCGACCACCCCCGCTCGAAGCTGTACCAGGCCAAGCAGGTTCTCAAGACCTTCGTCCAGCAGAACCAGGACAAGGCCAGCTTCATGTTCGCCAACTACACCCAGTTCAACTCGATCCTGCAGAACAGGACCGCCGGGGCCGGCCGCTTCCAGTACACGACCAGCAGCCAGCTCTCACCGAGCATGGTGGCCCCTCCGGGGACCGAGCTGATCGTCCAGCGGGCCGAGCTGGACACGGGCACCCGGGGCTTCCAGTCCTGGCAGATCATCGACGCGCAGTGGAGCACGCTGTATTTCGAGGAGGACTCGACACCCGACGCGATCTGCACCGCCGTCCTTCCGGGGCCGTTCCCGAGGTTCTTCCGGCGCGGGGCGGACCTCGCGGCAGCCCTTCAGAGCGCGATGAACGCGGCGTCGTGCACGGGCGTGCCCCGCGCGAACACCTACACCGTCACCTACGACCCCGCGAGCGGGCGGTTCAACTTCCGCCGGAACACGGGCAGCCGCCCTTGGCGGATCATGTGGGGCAATACGCCCAACAACATCCGCAACGCCCTGGCCGAGACCTCCACCGCCCCCACGGGCTGGACCTCGGGCAGCACGGTCTCGACCGACGCCCCCTGGACACTGGCCCTGCGGGCGGGCTCCGGCAGCTCCGGCTTCATCCCGTACGAGTTCACGGAGCCCGTCGCCCCTATCGGGAACGTGACCTTCTACCAGGTCCGAGCCGGCCGGCTCTGGAACGGCGAGACGATCCGTGTGCAGGCGGACGGGACGATCTGCGGCCTCCAGTTCGCGACCCCGGCCGACCGCACCAACCCGCCGTCCGTGACGCTGCAGCTCGTCAACCCCGGCTGCGGCGGCGACATTGCCGCCTCGCGCGCGACCTTCACCTTCGGCGGCGCCGACTTCAGCGGCAACGGCGTCTCCTGCCGAGGCATGCAGGGCAAGGTCTCTCTCATCCCCTGCGACCTCCAATCGCCGCCGGCGCCGCTCCAGATCACGACCATCGCCCCGTACATCGACAACTCGTTCGCCTTCAACCCCGACGGCTCGGGCAAGGACTACGCCGAGGCACAGGACGGGGGCTGGGCGGTGAGTGTGGTCCCGCCCGCAACGACCGGCGGCGCGAGGGCCGACGGCTGGACGCCGATCGCCAACTCCCTCATCGACATCAAGGGCGCCCCCGACGGCACGAACGCGTGCCTGTTCGGCGGGGCCGACAACCCATACGCGCCGGCGCCGACGACCGGGCCGTGCGTGGAGCGGAACTTCCAGAAGTGGTGGAACCAGGGCCAGGCCGGCGCCACGAGCATGGCCGGCCCGCCGCCCTACCAGCTCGACGCGATCAAGAACCACGTGAACCCGAAGGAGAGAACGATCGTCCTGTTCGTGACCGACGGTGACGACACCTGCGGGGCGAGGGGCGACAACGGCACCGGCAGCGCCGACCCCAACGCGCTTCGGGCCGCCTACTACGCGGCGAGGCTCTACCAGAGGATCGACCCGCTTGAGCCCGCCTCCTCCGTCATCACCTTCGTCATCGGCTACGGCGGCGGCACGCAGTACCGTCTGGACTGGATCGCCTGGGGCGGCAGCGGCCTCGACCAGGCCTTGCCCGGGCAGCCCGACGTCCCGCCCGCCACGGGCCCCGTCGGCCCTTGGACGGGCACACAGGCCTCGATCCAGGCCCTGCGCAACCAGTGCTCGACGTGCCAGGATGCCTTCATCGCCCCCGACGCGACGACGCTCGCCCGCCAGCTCCAGTCGATCATCGAGCAGGGCGCCCAGGACGGGGAGTTCACCGCCCAGCAGTCGATCACCGATAGCATCTACGAGTACGTCGACGCCGCGGGACCGATCTACGACGCGCGCTCCCCCTCGACCCGCTACAAGGCCCTCGCGCCCACCAAGTTCGTCTCGAGCTTCGGTCTGCCCGGCTTCCGCGGGCACCTGCGCACGTACCAGAACAGCGGCGGCGTCGCGGTCCTGAAGTGGAGCGCGGGCGACACTCTCTGGCAGAAGGTGTCGACCGGGATGACCGGCGCCTGCCCCGCCAACGGCGTGACCGGCGCTCTCCTCGGCGAGTGCTCGTTTCCTCAGCTCCATGGCGGCGCGACCGATGCGACGATCGCCGGCTCGTCCGCCGCGATCAAACGGCGGGTCTACACGACCGACCGCAACGGGGTCTACAACTACAACACGGCGAGCCTGATCGCCGGCGTCGCCAACAACCGCACGACCCTCTGGCCCCCGGCGCCCTCGGTGGCCCCGGCCGACTACACGAGCCAGGGCCTGCTCGACCTCGTGATGGGCCTGCCCCCCAGCGTCCCGACGAGCTTCCCGCCGCAGTCGCCGGACGGGCAGTGCGACCCGACCTCGCCGGTGCTCCCGAAGAAGCCCTTCAACCAATGCTGGTTCGAGACGCTGCAGCGCGACTTCGGCGCCTGCGCCGGCAGCAATCTGCCGGCAGCGTGCACAGCCGGCGCCTTCTCTTCCCGGATGCTGGCAGCCCGGCGCGAGTCCCGGGAGATGATGCTGGCCTTCATGGCGGGGTCGAAGGGGGCATTGTCGGGCGGCGGGCCCAAGCGCTCGCTCGCCGCGTCCGGCCCCACCCCTGCGAACGCGATCCTCTACAGCGCGAACAACTGGATGCTGCCCGACTCCACGCTCGCCACGGCGGCCGTCGTGGCCCCGCCGCTTCCGGACCGAAACGTCGAGCCGACGGCCACCCCCTACGTGCCGGAGTACCGGCTCTACCGGGACGGCCCGCGCGACGGTTCGGGCAAAAACCCGGACATCGCGGGAACCCAGCTCCGCCAGGGCTTCGGCCTCGCCAACCCCGACGACGACAACACGGTCGGGTCGGGCCAGATCGACACCCGCAACCAGCTCAAGCCACAGATGACCGTCGTCTACGCCCCGGCCAACGACATGCTCCACGCCTTCCGGGCGGGACCGAACTGCGGCCCCAGCACCGCCGCCTGCGCGGAGACGGGCGGCGAGGAGCTCTGGGGATTCGTCCCCTACGACCAGATCAACTCCCTTTATCTCCGCCTCGCAAACGAGCCCCAGGGTCGCGACAACCACGTCTACGTGCTGGCGCGCGGCGTCCGTTTCTCCGACGTCTTCGTCCCCGGGCCCCTCACGAACGTCAACATCGGCGGGGTGATCGAGCCCTCGATCCAGGGGGTGTGGCGCCGTGTGCTCTACTTCGGACGGGGCATCGCCGGCAAGCATCTGACCGCACTCGACGTGACCGGGACCGGTCCCTTCACCGCCACCGCGCTCGGCACCCAGGGACCGATCCCGCTGTGGAGCCGCGGCAACCCCGATACCGCCGACGGCACCCCGGGCGGGACCCTCAACAACAACGCCTTCGACCGCGACGCCTACGCTAGGATGGGCGAGACGTGGTCGTTGCCGGCCGTGGCCTACGTGGACAAGGCCCCCAACGTGACCGCCCGCACGCCAGGCGGCGTGGACTACGTCGTCTACGTCGGCTCCGGCTACAGCGGCGTCGCCGGCGAGGGCTCGACCTTCTACACCCTGGACGCCCTCACGGGCGACGTCGTGGCGGCCCCGGACGTGGAGACGGTCGCCTCTTCGTTCGGTCTCACCCGCACCCTGAGCTACGCGAACGCCCTCCCCGCCAACGCCGTCGCCTTCAACCCGCGGGCCTACTGCACGCTGTGTGCCTACCATCCGGCGGAGGCCAAGACGACCCGCGTCTACTTCGGTGACATCCACGGCCGCGCCTGGAAGGTCCTGACGGCTCGACCGGACGTCGCGATCCCGATCGCGGACGTCGGCGAGGACCAGCCCATCGGCACCCCGGTCTCGCTCATCGGGATGCCGCCCTCCCCCGACACCCCGGTGCCGTTCATCTTCGCGAGCGCGGGCAACGAGCTCCGGGCGACGGGGCCGTTCAAGAACTTCGCGTTCCGGGACGACGGCGCGGACACCGACATCGCGGTCGCGGGGACGGCACCGGGCGCCGGCGGGATCACGATGTTCCTGCCCGTGGTGTCGCTCTTCACGCGTCAGTACGACCAGGGTCTGCCCGTGGCGAGCTGCGGCTACACGACCGAGGCCGTCTTCCGTGGCACCGTCCAGCCGGCGACGACCTTCGAGTGCGCCTCCATCAGCGGCGGGGTGTGCCAGTCCCCCGTGCTCGGGCGCGTCTTCTTCGCGGGCACGCGGCTCAGCCTGCCCAACACCGTGTTCGCGCCGCCGACCCCGCTCGCCTGCGGCACCGGCCAGTACCCGTGCCGGTCGAGCTTCGACTCGATCGTCTACGCGCTCGGAGCGGTAACGGGCAACGCCGCCTACGACCTGAACTCGACCGGCGACGACGCCTACCGCATCTTCCGTGACAGCCGCATCACCGCCATCCAGATGCTGGCCGACCCCGATCCCGGCAGCGGTGGCGCGCGCTTCAACGTCGACGAGGGCCTGGTCAAGGGCACGCCGCAGCCACCGCCGCCGCCCGGCGTCCCGCCGACCTCGACCACGGCGACGGCGAGCGTGCTGCGGGTTCGCGAGCCGGGTTACCTGCCGCCGTCCGTGCACTTCGGCTCCTCGGTCTGCCAGTAGGCCGACCGGGCACGAGGCCCGCCCCGCGCGAGCGGGGCGGGCCTTTTTGTCCCCCCACGTCAAACCGGAATGCGGGTGGCTTCGCCTCCGTGTCCTGCATCATCGACCACGCTCGCGCGAGTGAATCGCGCTTCGCGTGGCGAAGGAGACACTCCGGCTTCGCCACCCGAACGCGGGGAGGGGTACGCTAGGGCGACGACTGCTCCGACTTTGCCCCTTCCCACGGCCGGGGCGACGGGTGTAACCTATTGGATATGAAGGCGCGAGAGGGTCTGTCCTGCCCGGCCTGCGGAGCGCTGAACCGCCCCACGTGGGAGTTCTGCGTCCGCTGCGGCGAGTCGTTGGAAGAGGCGCGGCAGTACGTCCGGGAGGCAGAGGCCGAGGAAGCGGCCGCCGCCGAGGAGGCGCCGCCGAGGGAAACGCTTCCCGCCGGCATGGTCGGGCTTCTTGCCGCCCTCGTTCTTTCCCTCGTGGCCGTGGCCGCGTGGCAAAGCGCGAGCAGCACGGCGGCGCCCTCGGGGCCCGATCCCGGGCTTTTCACGATGGCAACCCAGCCCGCCGCCCCCCCGACGCCGCCCCCCACCGAGGAGCGGCCGGGGTCGGAGCGTTACCGCCAGGGCGTCCGCCGGCTCCTCTCAGGGGATCCGGCGGTGGCGGCGGGCCTGCTGCGGGAGGCGGTCGGGGCGGAGCCGGACAGCCCAGAATACCGGAGCGCCCTGGCGCAGGCCCTCTGGCAGTCCGGGGAGCGCGAGCGGGCACTCTCCGAGCACAAGGAGGCGGCTCGCCTCGATCCCCGCCGGCTGATCCAGTACGCGCGTGCGCTCGACATGGCGGGGCAGGCGGAGGCGGCGGCGCAGCAGTACGAGGAGGTGCTCGCCCGTACCCCCGCGCACGCCCCCGCGCACGAGGATCTCGGGCGGCTGTTCTTCCGGTCCGGTCAGCACGCGAAGGCGGTGCCCCATCTCGAGCAGGCCGTGCAGGCGCGGCCGGACGATCCCGTCCTGCGCCAGGAGCTCGCCTATGCCCTCGACCGCTCCGGGGACAAGGCGCGGGCGGCCGAGACCTACTTCTCCGTCCTCGCCAAAGCGCCCGGGGCCTCGGTCTCGCGAGGGCTGCTCGCGGAGACCCTGTTCACCCAGGGGCGCCGCGACGAGGCCCTCGGCGTCATCCGGCAGGGTCTGGAGAGGGACGGCGAGGCCCCGCTCCTTCTCCGCCAGCTCGGGAGCCTCCTCGAGCGGACGGGGAGCCGATCCGAGGCCGCCGCCGCATACCGGCAATACACCCGACTCGCCCCGAACGCCCCCGACGCGAAGGATCTCACGGCGAGGGCGGCGCGGCTCGAGCCCGCGGAGAAAGAGCCATGAGGGGCATCGCGACGTTCTTGGCCGCCCTCCTGGTTACGGCCGGGGTCGCCACCGCCCAGGCGCAGGGTCTCGGCGACGTCGCCTCGCGCGAGCGCGAGAAGCGGGAGAAGCAGGTCCGGACCCCGAAGGATTCGGCGCCGGTCTTCACGAACGCGGACCTCGACGCCGGCAAGCCCCCGGAGGACAAGAACAAGAAGAAGGCGGCCGATGCGGACGCCTCGACGGAGGGGGCGGCCGTCTCCTACAGCGTCGAGCCGCCGCCCCCGCCCGCGAGCGAGGGCGACTCGGCCTGGGCCGAGCGCGTGGGCGGGCTGCGCGACCAGATGAGCGGCGCCCAGGCCCAGGTCAACGGGGTCGAGGCCCGCATCCGCGCGCTCAACGGGAAGCTGAACCCGATGAGCACCGACTACATCTACGGAGCCCAGGGCAGCAACAACGCGAACGAGGAGCTCCAGGTTCGCGAGGAGTTGCGGCAGGCGGAGGCGGAGCTCCTCGAAGCGCGCCGCGCGCTCGCCGAGGCGAGCGAGGCTTGGGAGGGCTTCCGCCGCGAGAGCGGCCGAGGCACCTCCGAGAAGCCGCAGTGAGGCCCGGGCGCCGTCCGTGGCCGACATCCTGATCGTCGAGGACAAGGAGTCCCTGCGCACCGTCCTGCGCAAGACGCTCGAGTCCCGCGGCTATGCGGTCGAGGAGGCGGCGGACGCCTACGAGGCCCGGCGCCGGCTCCAGGGCGGGCGCTACCTCGTCGTTCTCACCGACCTCAAGCTCCCCGCCGGCAGCGGCCTCGACGTCCTGCGCGCCGCGCGCGAGGGGGATCCCGACATGCCGGTCATCGTCATGACGGCGTACGGGACCGTCGAGGAGGCGGTCCGGGCGATGAAGGAGGGGGCGGCCGACTTCTTGACCAAGCCCGTCGACACCGACCACCTCCTGCTCCTCCTCGACCGGGCGGTCTCGCAGCGGCGTCTGTTAACGGAGCTGGTGCTGCTCAAGGAGGAGCACCAGCTGCGGTTCGGCCTGCCCCGCGTGCTCGGGGAGGACCCCGCGCTGAAGGAGGCGATGCTGGCCCTGCAGCGTGCGGCGGCCACGGAGGCGACCGTGCTGCTCCTCGGCGAGAGCGGGACGGGCAAGGAGCTGATGAGCCGGGCCCTCCACCAGCTCTCGGCGCGCGCGAAGGGCCCTTTCGTCGCCATCAACTGCGCGGCGATACCCGAGAACCTCCTCGAGAACGAGCTGTTCGGTCACGAGAAGGGGGCCTTCACCGGGGCCACGGCCCGGAAGGTCGGCAAGGTCGAGCTGGCCCACAAGGGCACCCTCTTCCTCGACGAGATCGGGGATCTCCCGCTGACGCTCCAGGGCAAGATCCTGCGCCTCGTCCAGGAGAGGCAGTTCGAGCGCGTGGGTGGTCTCCAGACCCTCACCGTCGACATTCGCGTGGTGGCGGCGACCAACCGCGACCTGCGCACGCTCGTCGAGCAGAAGCTCTTCCGCGACGATCTCTATTTCCGGCTCTCCGTGCTCCCGATCGAGATCCCGCCCCTTCGCCGGCGTCGGCGGGACATCCTGGCCCTGGCCGAGGCATTCCTGCAGCGCTTCGCCCGGGAGATGGGTCGCCGCGACCTCCGGCTCTCGGAGGAGGCCCGGCGCGCACTGCTCGACCACCCCTGGCCGGGGAACGTCCGCGAGCTCCAGAACTCCCTCGAGCGCGCGGCCATCCTCTGCGACGGGGGCACGATCGAGCCCGCGCACCTGCGCCTCGATCCCGCCCTCGGTGTCGTCCCCGCGCTCGCGGACGTCCTCGACCTGTCGGGCCCCCTGGCCGAAGTGGTCAAGCGTGCGTCCGCGCGCGCCGAGGAGGAGGCGATCGCCCTCGCCCTCCGGGAGACGGAAGGCGACCGGGCGGCGGCGGCGTCGCGTCTCGGCATCAGCCTCTCGACCCTGAACCGGCGGCTGCGCCAGGCGGGGACGGACCCCGCGCCGTCCTAAGCTCAGTCGGGGGCGCCGCCGGCGGGCGGGAGGGCAAAGCCGGCGACGAGATAGACGGGCAGGGCCGCGAGAAGCAGGGCCGAGATCCCCCAGCTGATCGAGACCGCCACCGCCAGGACCGGGGCCAGGACGGAGAAGACCCCGTTGACTCCCCAGGCCCAGGGCACGAACTCCGGCGCCACGCGCTTCAGGCGCTCCATCCCCTGCGGCAGGAAGGCCCCCAGGCACAGCCCGATCGGGAGGATGAGCGTCGAGACGAGCGCGGCGCGGGCGGCAAAACCGAGGCGATCGAGACGGGGAAGGAGCGGCAGGGCGAGAAGGTACTCCACAAGGACCACCGCCGCGAGCACGTAGGCGAAAAAGCGCAGCTCGCGCAGGCGGCGGAGGAGCCGGCTCGAGACGAGCGCGCCCAGACCGGATGCGACGAGGAGCGCCGCCAGCACGACCGAAAGTGCGTAGTTGGGATGGCCGAGGAAGAGGCCGAACTTCTGGAGGAGCGCGATCTCGATCGCGAAGAACCCGAGGCCGATGGCGACGAAGAAGGCCGCCCAGCGTCCGCGCGACGGCAGGCGCGCCCCTCGTCGGAGCAGCAGGCGCACGGGCAGGTAGACGCAGAGGAGGGCGGCGAGGCCGATGGCGGCCGCCAGCATCAGGAGGCTCACCTCCATCACCGGCATGTTGAAGCGGTGGACGGGATCCCGGGAGAAGAGGTGCGGCCAGAGCGAGTAGCGGAAGAAGAACGGCCGGTCGTCGCGCGCGGCAGACACGTCGAAGGGATAGAGGGCCACGAAGGCGCGCTCGCGCGCGGCGTCGTCGAGGTCGAGGAAGACCTGGTAGAGGTTCTCCCGACGCGCGTTGAGGGCGGGCGCGGCGGCGAGGGCGAAGTGGGGGCTCCGTCCCGTCCAGGCGGCGAGCCGCTCGTCCTCCTCCGGGGTGAAGGGCGTGCGCTTGAGGAGGAGCGCGGCGAAATTGTTGGGGACCGCCGTGATCATTCGCACGTGCGCGGCGGGGTGGGCGGCCCCCGCGCGACGCAGCGCCCCCACCGCCGTCACCAGCGCCCGCAGCATCTCGCGGACCGGGGTGTACTCGAGGCGCATCATGTTGAGGATCCCGCCGTCGGAGAGCCTGGAGAGATAGAGGTCGAAGGCCTCCGCGGTGTAGAGGTAGCTCTCCGAGAACACATGGGCGGCGGCGGGGGTACCGCTGTAGGAGTCCACTCCCGAGAGCTGGATGACGTCGTAGCGGGCGTCGGTGGTGGCGAGGTAGTGCCGGCCGTCGTCCTCCACGAGCCGGACCCGTGGATGATGAGACCAGGCCCGGCAGTAGTCGGCGTAGACGCGGCGGACGATGTCGAGGGTGGCCCCGTTGATCTCGACGCCGGTGATCCCCCCCGCCCTGTAGCGGAGCCCGGTGAGGACGTCGAACCCCCCCCCGACGCCCACCACCAGCACGCGGGGGGAGGCGACCGAGGTCGCCTCGTAGGCGGCGGCGTAGATCGTCTGCTCGATCCCCCGCAGCGACTCCGCGTTCCCGTCGTAGTCGACCATGTAGGTGAACGCGTAGTCGTTCTGGGTGAGCATCCGGCGGAAGTGCTCGAGGAAAAGAGGCTCGCTCCCGATCAGCGAGGGGTAGGCGAAGCTCCCGGGGTCGGGAGGAAGGACGCGCGTCACCTCGATGCGGGCCACCGGGTCCCACTGGAGGTATTCGAGGCCGTAGGGCGGGCCGACCAGCTCGCGCAGGCTCAGGGTGGAGCCGGCGCGCGGCCGCATCTGGAAGAGCCGGTCCCTGGTCCCGCCCGCGATCAAGAGCGCCAGCGCCGCCGCGATGGCAAGCCCCCGGGAGGTCCACCGGCGTGGCGGCGCGAGGATCACCGTGCCCAGGAGGAGCCCGGCCCCGGTGAGGAGCGCGCTCGTCTCCACGCCGAGGTGGCGAATGGCCGGGATCACGGCGATGGCCCCCACTGAGGAGCCGAGGAGGTCGAGGCCGTAGATGCGTGGCGCCGGCAGCCGGGGATCCGAGAGCAGCGCCCCGAGCATGAGGCCGGTGAAGGCGAAGGGCACGGCGAAGAGCAGCGCCGCCGGCATCCAGCGCGCCGACTCGCGGACGAAGCCCGACATCGTCCCCGTGAACTGGTTGCCGGCGTCGAGATGGTAGAAGGCGGCGGAGACGACGAGCGTGCTCAGGACGAAGCCGGAGGCACAGGCGGTCTGCGCCTCGCCCCAGCGGGAGAGGAAGCGGTCGAGGAGGCGGGTGAGCACCACCCCCGAGAAGGCGAAGCCGAGCATGGTCAGGGAGATGACGAGGAAGGCGTAGTTGTTGAGGAGCTTCGCCGACACCATGCGGTGGACGAGGACCTGGAGGAGGAGGGTGGCGGCGGCGGCCAGGAAAGCGAGCGCCCCCCCGCGGGCGAGTGTCCGGTGATCGGTGTGCACGCCCTCGGCCATGGCGGTCCTGTCCGCGCCGGCTCGCTGGCCGCGGACGACGCGCCATTCTATGTCCGTCTCCGCCCTCGCCAAAGCTCGGCCGCCCGCGTGTGGTCCTCGCGCGTGTCGATGCCGAACACGCAGCCGGCGTCGCCGGGGACGTGCTCCACGTGTCCCACGCTGTCGGCGATCACCGCCCGGGCGCCGCGGTCGGGGGTGGCGGCACGCAACGCGGGGAACGCGGCGCGGGAAAAGCCGCCGGGGTGGCCCCGCCGGCCCTCGTGGCTCGGTACGGCGATGAAGGCGCCGGCGCGGAGCGCGGCGAGCACCCGGTCCACGGTCTGCGGATGGACGAAGGGGTGGTCGACGGCGTGGAGCAGCACGGCGTCGGCGCGGAGGGAGTCCGCTTCATCCAGCCCGCGCCAGACCGAGGAGAGCATTCCGTCCCGCCAGCGCTCGTTGGTCACGAGGAGCAACCCGGGGGGCAGGGCCACCTCGGTGCGCACCCGGTCCGCCCCTGCTCCGAGCACGGCCACGACCTCCGCCACGCCCGGCCGCGCGAGGATCCTCGACGCGTGGACGAGAAGGCTTTCGCCCCCGAGCTCGAGGAGGGCTTTGGGGCCCCCGATCCTCCGTCCCTCGCCCGCGGCGAGCACGATCCCGACGACCCTCACGTCCCCATTGGACCATGGACCGCGCGTCTCGTTGACGCCTTGCGAAGCCGACCCTTAAGATGGGCCGCGGAGAGGGGAAGCGAGCGCGTGGCGAATCGCGTCATCATCATGGGAGCCGCCGGCCGGGACTTCCACAACTTCAACACCGTCTTCCGCGACGACCCGGAGACGGAGGTGGTCGCCTTCACCGCCGCCCAGATCCCGAACATCGAGGGGCGGCGCTACCCGGCCGAGCTCGCGGGCCCCCTCTACCCGGAGGGGATCCCCATTCACCCCGAATCGGACCTGTCCGGGCTGATCCGGGGCCTCGGCGCGGACGAGGTGGTCTTCGCCTACAGCGACGTGTCCCACGAGACGGTCATGCACAAGGCCTCCTTGGTCCTGGCGCGGGGCGCAGACTTCCGCCTCATCGGCCCGAAGCGGAGCATGCTGAAGGCGAGCGTCCCCGTGGTCTCGGTGTGCGCGGTGCGTACGGGCGCCGGCAAGAGCCAGACGACGCGGCGGGTGGTGAGGATCCTCCGGGGACGCGGGCGCCGGGTGGTGGCGGTGCGCCACCCCATGCCATATGGCGACCTTCGCCGGCAACGCGTGCAGCGCTTCGCGCGAGCGGAGGACCTCGAGGCGCAGCGGTGCACGATCGAGGAGCGCGAGGAGTACGAGCCCCACATCGCCGCCGGATGCGTCGTCTATGCGGGGGTGGACTACGCCGCCATACTGGCGCAGGCGGAGAAGGAGGCGGACGTGCTCGTGTGGGACGGGGGCAACAACGACCTCCCGTTCTACGTGCCCGACATCGAGATCGTCGTCGCCGACCCCCACCGTCCCGGGCACGAGCGCACCTACCACCCGGGCGAGGCGAACCTGCTGCGCGCCCACGTGGTCGTGATCAACAAGGTCGACAGCGCCCCCCGCGAGGCGGTGGAGGCGGTGCGGCGCTCGATCCGGGAGCTGAACCCGCAGGCGGTGGTCGTGGAGGCCGCCTCGCCCATCACCGTCGAGGATGCAGAGAGGATCCGCGGTCGACGTGTACTCGCGATCGAGGACGGACCGACCCTGACCCACGGGGGGATGAAGTTCGGGGCGGGTGTCCTCGCCGCGATGCGCTACGGCGCGGCCGAGATCGTCGACCCTCGCCCGTACGCGGTGGGGAGCCTCCTCCGGACGTTCGAGTCCTGGCCGGGCATCGGCCCCCTCCTGCCCGCCATGGGCTACGGCGAGGAGCAGGTGCGCGATCTGGAGACGACGGTGGCCCGCACCCCCGCCGACCTCGTGCTGGTGGCGACACCGGTCGATCTGCGGCGCGTGATCCGCATCGACCGGCCCGCCCTGCGGGTGGGCTACGAGCTTCAGGAGGTTGGCAAGCCGGATCTCGAGGACGTGCTTGCCCGGCTCTGAGGAGTCGGTCCGAGTAACATACCGTTAGGAGACGGATGGCCCTACGGCACTTTCTCTCGCTCAAGGATTGGCCGCGCGATGAGATCGAGCGGGTGCTCGACCTCGCGGCCGGGATGAAGGCCGACCCCTCCACCTACACCGAGGTCCTGTCGGGGCGGTCCCTGGCGATGATCTTCCTGAAGCCCTCGACCCGGACGCGGGTGTCGTTTGAGGTCGGAATGTTCCAGCTCGGGGGACAGGCGCTCTACCTGGGGGCGGACGCGATCCAGCTGCACCGAGGCGAGACCATCGCCGACACCGCGCGTGTCCTCTCGCGCTACGTGCACGGCATCATGGCCCGGGTCTTCGCCCACCAGGACATCCTCGATCTCGCCCGCCACGCAACGGTGCCGGTCATCAACGGTCTGTCCGACCTGCTGCATCCCTGCCAGGCCCTCGCCGACTACTTCACCCTGCGCGAACGACGGGGAGAGCTGACCGGCCTCAAGATCGCCTACGTGGGCGATGGCAACAACGTGTGCCACGAGCTCATGATCGGGGCGGTGAAACTCGGGCTGCAGATGTGCGCGGGCTGCCCCCGTGGCTACGAGCCGAACCAGCTCATCTTCAAGAGCACCGCCCGCGACGCCCAGAAGCTGGGGGCGCCTGTTCCCGAGGTGACCAACGATCCCATGGAGGCGGTGGCGGGGGCGGACGTCGTCTACACCGACGTCTGGGCCTCGATGGGCCAGGAGGCGGAGGCCAAGGTTCGCCGGGAGGCCTTCCAGGGCTTCCAGGTCACGCCGCAGATGATGGCGGTGGCGGGGCCGGAGGCGGTGTTCATGCACTGCCTGCCCGCACACCGGGGGGAGGAGGTGGCGGCGGAGGTGATCGATGGGCCGCAATCGGTCGTCTTCGACGAGGCCGAGAACCGCCTCCACGTGCAGAAGGCCATCCTCGTCACTCTGCTCGGAAGGTAATAACACGCGCTGCGACTTCGTTCGCTCCTTGGGGCGGCGCTCGGGTGCCGCTTCGCGCGATCGGGCCTGACCGACCCGGACGGATTCGGCAATCATCAACAACGATCGCGCTCCGGGCACACCTCGCGCCGCTCCGGATTCGACGGCAGATCTCTCACTCAGAAGCTAGCTGGCCAGCGCTTCGCGGCCTGCCATCACCCGCAGGGCGTGCCGCACCTCCGCCCGGGAGATGTCCTCCCGTACGGTCACGCGGCCGATCCCGGTCGGGAGGACAAAGACGGTCCGCCCCTGCCGGGTCTTCTTGTCTCGACCCAGCGCGCCCAGGATGCTAGCGATCGGGACGTCCGACACCCGGGGCCGGGGACCGATGTGGTCGACCGCGGCCGCGATCGTGTCGTAGCCGGCCTCGCCGAGAAGCTCCCGGCGCCGGGCGATCCAGGCCGCGCCGACCAGCCCCCAGCCCACCGCCTCGCCGTGGGTGTAGCGCCGGTATCCCGTGGCGGCTTCGAGGGCGTGGCCGAGGGTGTGGCCCAGGTTGAGCAAGCGACGCAGGCCCCTCTCGCGCTCGTCCCTCTCGACGACCTCGGCCTTGATGCGGCAGGCGGAGGCCACGGCATTCTCGACGTCCACGCGGTCCCATCCGCGCAGGCCCACCGGGGCCTGGCCCAGAGCGCCGAAGAGCGCGCGGTCGCCGATGAGCGCGCACTTGAGGACCTCGTAGGCCCCGGAGCGGAGCTCGCGGGGCGGCAGCGTTTCGAGCAGCGCGGGATCGGCCACCACCGCCCGAGGCTGGTGGAACGCCCCCACGAGGTTCTTCGCCGCCTCATGGTTGATCCCGACCTTGCCCCCGATGGCGCTGTCCACCATCGCCAGCAGCGTGGTGGGGACGACGACCCAGTCCACGCCCCGCATGTAGGTGGCGGCGGCGAAGCCGGTGAGGTCGCCGACCACGCCCCCTCCGAAGGCCAGCACGAGACCGTCGCGACCCAGCCTCGCGGCAAGGAACGCGTCGTAGAGGGCCTCCAACGTCGCTCGGCTCTTGAAGCGCTCCCCGTCTCCCACGAGCGCGAGGTGTAAGGGGCCCAGGGTCCGCAGCGATCGGGCCGCCGCGCGTCCGTGCAGCCGCCAGACCCGACGGCTCGACACCACGACCGTGCGCCGGCCGCGCAGATCGGCGAGTAGATCCGGCAGCATCCGGAGGAGCCCGTGGCCGATCGAGATCGTGTACCGCCGCGCGCGGAGCTCGACGGGGATCTCCAACATCGCGGCGGAGCATACACTACCTCAGCCAGCCGGGCAGGGCGCGATCCCGCCGCGCGCGCTCCTCGAGGTCGGTCTCGAGCTCGCGCATCCGCCGCTGAAGCGCCTCGAGCCGCGCGAGGAGCGTCGCCTCCGAGACGCCGGAGCCGCGAGGGCGGAGAAAGCGCCGACGCTCCTCCCGCCGTTCCTCCAGCTTGTGTCGAACCGTCTCCGCGTCGTCCGCCAACGCGCGGATGCGTGCGCGGACCCTCGCCGCCTCGCGTCGCCAGAAGCTCTCGCCCCGGGAGAGCGGGCGGGAAGCGGGTCCGGTTGCCGACGCCGGCGGGGTGGCGGGGGTGGAGTTCACACCTGTCTCGTCGCGAAGGGGATGGACGCGCTCGAGGTCCTCGTTCGTGTAGAGGGGGACCGGCCGGCGCGGGGACGGCGGCGGGGCGGGGGAGGGTTCGCGGCCGGGCGTGTCCGCACTCGGACACAGCCCCAGCCAGAGTACGACAAACACAAACGTCATGGCATGCGCCTTTCCGGGAGAGAAGAATGGGAAAGGCGACCCGCGAGGCCGTCAAACACGCTAGCAGCGATGCGGCGGCACGTCAAGGCGGCGGGCGAGGGCGGAGTCCTTCTGCTATCATGCCGGGCTTCGGACGAGGCGACGAAACCGCAAAGAGCACATGCTGAGGGCGATACGCGCGGCCTGGGCGGCGGCGGCGGCGAAGGCGGCGGAGGGTGGCGCCGCCGGGGCGGCCTCCGCCGTGTGGACCTTTCCCTCCGTGCTCCTGTCCGCCTTCGTGATCGCCTGGGCGGCGGAGGCCGCGCAGTTCTTCATGAGCCAGGGGCTCGCCCTGGCCCTGCTCGCCTGGCTGCAAACCCTCCCCGAGTTCGCGGTGGAGGCCGACATCGCCTGGCGGCAGGACGTGCCGAACATGACCGCCAACTTCACGGGCAGCCTTCGGCTGCTCGTGGGCCTGGGCTGGCCGCTGATCTTCGTGGTGGCCACGATCGCCCACCGGCGGCGCACGGGCCGTTGGCTCAAGGAGATCGTCCTCGACGACGAGCACGCGATCGAGGTGATCGGTCTCTTCGTGCCGATCCTCTACTTCTTCGCGATCTGGTGGAAGGCGAGCCTGAGCGTCTACGACGCGGTCGTGCTCGTCGCAATCTACCTGGCGTATCTCTGGATCCTCAACCGAATGCCGGCCCGGGACCACGAGGAGGTGGAGGAGCTCGACTGGATCCCGCGCAAGGTCGTCGGCCTGCGGCCGGGCCTCCGTGGCGCCGCGATCGCGGGGCTCTTCGGCGTCGGCGGCCTGGTCCTGTACCTGGTCACGCATGCCTTCGTCGACAGCCTCAAGGCTCTCGCGGTGACGGTGGGCATCACCGAGTTCGTGTTCATCCAATGGGTGGCCCCCTTCCTCTCCGAGTTTCCGGAGAAGGTCTCCGCCTTCAAGTGGGCCTCCACCGTCCGCCAGGCGCCGATGGCCCTCATGAACATGATCTCCTCCAACATCAACCAGTGGACGGTGCTGGCGGCGATGATCCCCATCGTCTACAGCCTCAGCATCGGCGCCGCCACCCCCGTCCCCTTCGACGGCATGCACCGTGACGAGATCCTGCTCACGATCCTGCAATCCCTGCTCGGGATGGTGCTGCTTCTGAACATGCGGTACTCCGCCTTCGAGGCCGCCCTCATCTTCGTCCTGTGGTTCGTGCAGTTCATCTTCCCCGAGCTGCGGGAGGAGCTGCTGTGGGTCTACGCCATCGCCATCGCCGGCGGGTTCGTCCAGGTGGCGCGTGGTCGGCGGACGATCGCCGCCTTCGCCGAGTTCGCCCGGCAGCTCCGTCGGCCGGGGGCCGGCCTCCGGAAGCCGAAGTAGGGAATCATGGAGAAAGAGCGCGTCCTCAAGGAGATCACCCCCAAGAGCCAGGACTACTCACAGTGGTACCTCGACGTGGTCCTCAAGGCCGACCTCGCCGACTACGGTCCGGTCAAGGGGTGCATGGTCATCAAGCCCTACGGCTACGCCATCTGGGAAAGCATGCAGCGCGACATGGACCGCCGAATCAAGGAGACCGGCCACGTCAACGCCTACTTTCCGCTCCTCATCCCGAAGAGCTTCCTGGAGAAGGAGAAGGAGCATGTGGAGGGTTTCTCTCCGGAGTGCGCGTGGGTGACGGTGGGAGGCGGGGAGGAGCTCGAGGAGCCGCTCGCGATCCGGCCGACTTCCGAGGCCATGATCTGCTCGATGTACGCGAAGTGGGTTCGCTCCTGGCGTGACCTGCCCGTCCTCATCAACCAGTGGGCAAACATAGTGCGCTGGGAGAAGGTGACCCGGCCCTTCCTGCGAACGACGGAGTTTCTCTGGCAGGAGGGCCACACCCTCCACGCGACCGAGCAGGAGGCGGAGGAGGAGACGCTCCGGATGCTCCACGTGTACCGGAGCTTCTCGGAGGAGGTCCTCGCGATGCCGGTGCTCTACGGCCGCAAGAGCGAGAGCGAGAAGTTCGCGGGGGCGCTCCGAACCTACGCGATCGAGGCTCTCATGGGCGACGGCCGTGCGCTGCAGGCCGGCACATCGCACAACCTGGGCCAGCACTTCGCGACCGCGTACGGCATCGAGTTCCTCGATCGGGACCAGCAGCGGGTGAAGCCGTGGTCCACGTCCTGGGGCACCTCGACGCGACTGATCGGCGGGCTCATCATGACCCACGGCGACGACGCCGGCCTCGTCCTCCCCCCGAGCGTCGCCCCCCACCAGGCGGTCATCGTGCCCATCCCCCCGAAAAAGGGCGACTGGAGCGCGGCGATCCTGCCGAAGGCGCGCGAGGTCGCGGCGGCCCTGCGAGGGGCCGGCCTCCGGGTCCACCTCGACGAACGCGACCAGTTCCAGCCCGGCTACAAGTACGCGGACTGGGAGATGCGGGGGGTGCCGGTGCGCCTCGAGCTGGGCCCGAGGGATGTCGAGAAGGACCAATGCGTGCTGGTCCGGCGCGACACGGGGACGAAGGAGCCCGTGGCCCTCGCAAAGATCGCCGCCCGAGTGAGCGGGGTGCTCGAGGAGATGCAGAAAGGCCTCCTCGAACGCGCCCGGGCCTTCGTGGCCGCGAATACGACCCGCGTCACGAGCTACGAGCAGTTCAAGGAGGCGATGACGACGAAGCGCGGCTTCGTCGTCGCCGGCTGGAACGGCGACCCCGCGGTCGAGGCCCGCATCAAGGAAGAGACGAAGGCGACGATCCGGGTCATACCCCTCGAGGAGCGGGAGGCGTCTTGCGTCGTGACCGGCCAGAAGGGCCGCGAGGTCTACTTCGCCCAGGCGTACTGAGCGGCCGCACCGCCGCTTCACACTTCTTCACTCGTCCGTCAGATCGCGCGCGCGCACGGCGGCGAGGCGCGCTGCCTCGCGCGCGAGGGCGGCGGGACCGTCTTCGAGGTCGACCTCGCTCCGTGAGGCGCGCCGCTCCCCCGGGGGATCCTTCGGAGCGCCGACTTGGCTACAATGGGGGCTGGCCGTGTCATGCTGTGGATGTCCTGGTTGGTGGCCTTGACCGCTTCCTCCTGCGGCCCGGCCGAGGAGCGCAACGAGGCGGCCCTCGCCCGCGCCCGCGCGCTCATGGTCGAGGAGCAGCTCGCCTCGCGCGGCGTGGAAGACGCCCGAACGCTCGCCGCGATGCGGAAGGTGCCGCGGCACCTGTTCGTCCCTCCGGCCGTCCTCGACCAGGCCTACGACGATCACCCGCTGCCCATCGGCCACGGCCAGACCATCTCCCAACCCTACATCGTGGCCTTCATGACCGAGGCCCTCGGCCTGCGTGGAGGCGAGACCGTGCTCGAGGTGGGCACCGGCTCCGGCTACCAGGCGGCGGTGCTGGCGGAGATCGCGGCCCGCGTCTACACGATCGAGATCGTGGCGCCCCTCGCGGAGGAGGCCCGCGAGCGCCTGCGCCGGCTGGGCTACGCCAACGTCGACGTGCGGGCCGGGGACGGCTACCTCGGCTGGCCGGAAGCGGCGCCCTTCGACGCGATCATGGTCACTGCCGCCGCCCCTCGCGTGCCGGAGCCGCTCAAGGAGCAGCTGCGCGACGGAGGCCGATTGATCCTGCCGGTGGGAGACGAGTGGCAGGAGCTGGTCGTCGTGACCCGTCGCGGGACGCGCTACGAGGAAAGGCGCGTCCTGCCCGTCCGGTTCGTCCCGATGACGGGCAAGGTGAGGCAGTAGCCTCTCACCCGCGGCACCCCCGGGAGAGCGGCCGCGCCCCCCGCGCGCGGGCCCAGAACGCCTCGAGGGCATCGCGGTGCGGCGGCTGGACCGCGCGCAGCGCGGCGCTTGTGCGCCGCAGGCGCTCCCGCCGGGCGATGGCGGCGAAGGCACGGGCGCAAGGCTCGAGAAGGGCCGGCTCCTCGCTGGCGGCGCGGGTCAGCGCGGGAACGAGGCTGGCGTCACCGATCCGCCCCGCTGCCTCCAGGAGCGCGGGCATGGCGGCCCGGGGGCGAGCCTCGATCGCCTCCCTGAGGTCGAAGAGCGCGATGCGGCTGTCGAGGGCGGCGAGGGCCAGGTGGACCGCGGCCCGCGCCTCCTGGCGCTCCGCCTCTTCCGACTCGTCCCCCGCCGCGTGCGATGCCGGACCCAATCGCTCGAGCGCCCGAGCGAGGGACGGGATAGAGGCGACGCTGCCGACCACTTCGAGTGCTTTGGCGAGCGCCCGCACGGAGGCCGGCGCTCGGGCCGCCTCGAGGGCGAGGTGCAGGTCCTCCCTCGCCTCGCCCCGCGAAGACGTGCCGCCACGCCTTCGGCCGAGCGCCGCTGCCCGCGCGGCGACGACAGGGTCTCGGCCGGCAACCAGGCGGACGAGGAGCGGACGTAATGTCCGGGAGGGAAGGGGCGGGTCCAAAGACGCGAGCGCGTCGAGGAGCGCGAGCCGCAGATCGACGCCCTCGTCCTCGTCGAGGAGCACACCGACCAGTGGATCCAGGGCCTCGATCGCACCACCTGCGTGCACGCGGGCGAGGGCGAGGCCGGCGGCGCGGCGCCGTCCGGCGGGGCCGGTGGCGAGGAGCTCCGCCAGCGCGCGGGCGACGCGCGGCTCGGGGTGGTGGGAGAGGAGCTCCATGGCGCGCAGCGCCACCGCCTCGCTCGGATCCCGCGCGAGGGCCACGAGCCCAGGGATCGACCGGGGGTCGCGGAGCCTCTCCAGCACCTCCAGCGAGGCGAGCCGGGCCGAGGGCGATGTCGCTGCGAGCGAGGCGACGAGCGGCTCCACCACGCGCGGCCCGAGGAGGGTGAGCCGCGCCACCGCCGAGTCGCGCTCCGCCGCGCGCCCGCTGGCGAGCTGCGCCACCAGCGTCTGGATGCGTCCCCGGCGGGATGGTACGATCGGAACGGGTGGCCTTCCTTCGTTCCTATTCTCTCGCGGGTCTTTGGGGACTGCTCGGTCTCGCCGGCGCCGGCGCCGCCGACCCCGCCGTGATCCCGCTCACCCTTCCTTCGGGGCGGGTCCTCCGGGTCGAGGTCATGGTGAGCGATGAGGACCGCGCGATGGGGCTCATGTTTCGTCCCTCCTTGCCCGGGGACCGAGGCCTGCTCTTCGTCTTCGGGGCCTCCGACTTTCACGGCATCTGGATGAAAAACTGCCGCTTCCCGATCGACATCGTCTGGCTCGACGAGGTCCGCCGGGTCGTGCACTTCGCGGAGAACGTGCCACCCTGCTTGAAGGATCCCTGCCCCGTCTACCAGCCCCTGCGGCGGACGTCCTACGTGATCGAGCTGAACGCGGGCCAGGCCCGCCGGGAGGGGCTGAGGCTCGGGGAGGCGGTCAGCTTCGAGCTGCCGCCCTGACGGCGGTGGTCTCGCGGCGCCGCTCCCGGCCGAACAGCCAGGCCACGGCGACACCCAGGAGGTAGAGCCCGATCATCGGACCGGCGAGTGTGGTCTGGGTCACGACGTCCGCCGAAGGGGTGATGACGGCCGAGATCACGAACGCGCCGAGGACCGCCCACTTCCAGGCCCGGAGGAGCAAGCCCGCGGAGACGAGCCCGATGCGGGCGAGGACGAAGATGACGACCGGGATCTGGAACACGGCGCCCAGACCGAGCAGGAACCACGAGTAGAAGGACCAGTACTCGCCGATCCTCGGCAGGAAGCGCATGTCGGGACCGCCGAAGCCCCAGAGAAACCGGAACGTCATCGGGAAGAGCACGTAGTGTCCGAAGAGAGCCCCGCTGGCAAAGAAGAGCGACCCCATCCCGATGAACGGAACCGCCCAGGCCTTCTCGTTTCGGTAGAGGCCGGGAGAAATGAAGGCCCAGATCTCCCACAGCACGAACGGGGAGGCGACGAAGATCCCGACGAAGAACGCCATCTTCATGTAGAGGAGGAACGCCTCCGCCGGGCTGGTGTAGATGAACTGGTCCGTGAACCCGGCTCTCCGAAGCGGCTGTGTCAGGAAGTGAAAGATCTGCTCGTGGAAGCCCCAGCAGACCGCGAAGCCACCGGCGAGGTAGAGGGCGACCCGGACCAGCCGCTGGCGCAGCTCGTCGAGGTGCTCGAGGAACGTCATCTTGTCCGGGTGTGGACGGGCCATGGAATCGAGGTCGGTTCCTCGAACCGCCTACGACTTGGGATCGGTGGCGGAGGGGTCGTCCGCGGGCGCCGTCTGGAGGGCAGCCTCCCGGGGCTCGCTCGCAGGCTCCGCCGCCCGGGGTGTCGCCACCGGCTCCACTCGCGGCGGCTCGATCCGCATCGATTCCCGGATCTTCTCCGTCTCGACCTCGCTCTCGATGGTGCTCCGGAACTCGTTGGAGGCGCGGCGGAACTCGCCCATCATCTTCCCGAGGCTCTTCCCGATCTCGGGCAGCTTCCGGGGGCCGAACACGATCAGCGCGACCACGAAGATCAGGAACAGCTCCGGGCCGCCGAGGGTTCCGAACATGGTCCTGCTCGCTTCACCTTACATCTTACCACCGGCGCGCGAGCGTTGACATGCCCGATTCGTCTCCCTACAGTTAGGTATGCTCCGCCGATGGCCGCTCGCCGCCGTTGCGGCCGGGCTCACGGCGGCCGCGTTGCCCGCCTCCGCCGACGTCCCCGTCGTCGAGCTCGACGGGGTCGTCCACGCGATCACCGCCGCGCACGTGATCCAGGCGATCGAAAAGGCGGACGCGGCGGGCGCGCCCCTCCTTGTCCTCCGCCTCGACACCCCCGGCGGGCTCGACACCGCGATGCGGCAGATCGTCGACAAGATGCTGAACTGTCGCACTCCGGTCGCGGCCTTCGTCGGCCCTTCCGGGGCGCGCGCGGCCTCGGCCGGCTTCATCATCGCCATCTCCGCGGACGTCGCTGCCATGGCGCCGGGGACCAACATCGGCGCCGCCCACCCGGTTTCCGGGCTCGGGAAGATGGACGAGATCATGACCAAGAAGGTCACCTCCGACGCCGCCGCCTACATCCGCAGCAAGGCGGAGCGGCGCGGCCGCAACGTCGAGATGGCGGAGAAGGCGGTGGTCGAGAGCCGCTCCTTCACCGAGAAGGAGGCCCTCGAGCTGAAGCTCATCGACCTCATCGCCAAGGACGTGCCGGATCTCCTCGTCCAGCTCGAGGGACGGGAGCTTCGCCGCTTCGACGGCACCAAGGTGACGCTTCGCCTCAAGAATCAGCGCACGGTGAAGGTGGCCATGGACTGGCGACAGGCCATCCTCTCCGCGATCGCGCAGCCGGAGGTCCTGTTCCTGCTGCTGCTGGGGGCGCTCGCCGGCCTGGGAACCGAGATCAGCCATCCCGGGATGGTCTTCCCCGGGGTCGTGGGGGCGCTCTGTCTGATCCTCTTCCTCTTCGCGAGCCAGATCATCCCCGTCAACTGGGCGGGCGTTCTCCTGGTCGTGCTGGCGATCACCTTGTTCATCGCCGAGATCAAGGTCACCTCATACGGTCTATTGACGGTCGGGGGGCTGGTGGCCATGATGCTCGGAGCCATGATGCTGGTCGACTCGCCGCTGCCCGAGCTGCGCGTCGACCCCTGGAAGCTCGCCCCGCTGATCGTCGTGTTCGCCGGCTTCACCCTGGCGCTCGTGCGCCTCGTCCTGCAGGCCCAGCGGCGGCGGGCGGCGACGGGGGTGGAGGGGATGGTCGGCCGGGAGGGCGTGGCCGACACCGACCTCGATCCCTGGGGTTGGGTCCTCGTGCAGGGTGAGCGCTGGCGCGCCCGCGCCGGGGAGAGGGTGGCGCGGGGCGAGACGGTCGAGGTTCTCTCGGTAAAGGGACTGGAGTTGAAGGTCCGGAAGGGGGCGTGATGCAGCCGCTGACGGTCGTCATCCTTGCCGTCGTCTTCTGGCTGTTGCTGTCGGTGAAGGTACTCAACGAATACGAGCGCGGCGTGATCTTCCGTCTGGGGAAGGTCCTGCCGAAGCCGAAGGGGCCGGGTCTCATCATCGTCGCCTGGCCCATCGACCGGATGATACGTGTCAGCCTGCGGACGGTCGTCCTCGACGTGCCGCCCCAGGACGTGATCACCCGGGACAACGTCACCGTGAAGGTCAACGCGGTCGTGTACTTCCGCGTGGTGGACCCCCTCGCCTCGGTCATCCAGGTCGAGAACTTCCTCTATGCCACGAGCCAGGAGGCCCAGACGACGCTCCGAAGCATCCTCGGCCAGGCCCACCTCGACGAGCTGCTCTCCGAGCGCGAGCGGCTGGCGCTCCGGTTGCAGGAGGTCATCGACCAGCACACCGACCCCTGGGGGATCAAGGTCACGCAGGTCGCGGTCAAGGCCGTGGACCTACCGGTCGAGATGCAGCGGGCGATGGCCAAGCAGGCGGAGTCCGAGCGCGAGAAGAGGGCGAAGATCATCCACGCCTCCGGCGAGCTCGAAGCCTCGAAGCAGCTCGCGGAGGCGGCGGCGAAGCTCCAGATGGAGCCGGTGGCCATCCACCTGCGATACCTCCAGACGCTGGTCGAGATCGGAGCGGAGAAGAACTCGACCATCATCTTCCCGATCCCGATCGACTGGATGAAGGCCCTCATTCGGGAGAAATAGCCGCCGATGGGCACGCCCGACACCGGCACCGGAGGCGACGATCTCACCCTCCGGGGCCGCATCGAGGAGACGAGCGTGCCCGAGCTCCTGAAGTCCGTCCTCGGGAGCGGCGAGACGGGTGTGCTCACGTTCCGCCGCGCGGACAGCACCAAGAGCGTGCACCTGCACATGGGGCGCGTCGTCTACGCCCGCAGCAGCAATCCGGACGAGCGGCTGGGGGAGGACCTCCTCCTGCGGGGCAAGATCACCGTCCGCCAGTATCTCGAGGCGAGCAAGCTCATCGCTCCCGGACGGCGCCTGGGGACGATCCTGGTCGAGCTCGAGGCGCTCGAGGCCGAGGATCTGCTCCCGGCGATCGAACACCACGTCAAGGAGATCCTGCTCGACGTCTTCGGCTGGACGACGGGCGACTACGAGTTCGTGATGAAGGAAGCGGGGGCGGAGGACGTGGTCACGCTGAACCTCTCGATCGAGGGGCTGATCCTGGAGGGGATTCGCCGGAGCCGCGCCTGGAGCCGCATCTACCGGGGGATCGGGGGCGACTACGATGCCGTCCCCGTCCCCACCGGCAACACCGAGATACTGCTCAAGCTCGATCTCACACCGGAGGAACAGGAGGTGCTCGCCCACATCAACGGGCGGGCGAGCGTCGAGCAGATCTGCCAGGTCTCCTACCTGACCCCGCTCGAGACCTGCCGCGTTCTGTGGGCACTGATGGTGCTGGGCGTCGTCCGGAAGGGTCAGCCGGGAGAGGAGGCGGCGCGCGCAGCGGGGATCGCACGGGACGAGCAGGAGCTGGACCTCGAGCAGGTCGTCGAGCGCTTCAACCAGATGCTGAGCCGGATCTACTCCTTTCTCCAGGGCCGCGTGGGACAAGAGGTGGACACGCTGATGGACGAGGTCCTGGCCCGCGTCGCCGGGCAGTACGAATTGCTGTTCTACGGTGTGGACCTCAAGCAGTACGGCCGGGCGGACTACGATCAGATGCTGGCCAACGTCGCCGACCTCCCCCCGGAGGAGCGGCGCCGTCTGATGCTCGCCGGGCTCAACGAGCTGGTGGCGTCGATCCAGCTCGGGGTGCGCCAGGGGCTGGGGTCGCAGGAGGAGGCGGTGGTGTCGGGCATAATCAAGGACGCCTACCGCAGGCTGGGGGTGCCATGAGCTGCCCGCTCGAGGAGTGACGATTTGGCCCAGGACGACTACTACTACGAGATCCAGCTGACCAACAAGCAGCTGGTCTTCTATTTCATGGCCGGCGCCGCGGGTCTGATCCTCAGCTTCCTGGCCGGGGTCATGGTGGGTCGCGGCGTCGACGGCGCGACCGCCGGCACGGAGGCGGCCCGCCCGGTGACCGAGGAGCGCGTCGTCGCCGAGGAGGCGACGACTCCGCCCCCACCGACCCCGGCCGAGATGAGCTATCCCCAGCGTCTGGAGGCGGAGCGGACCGAGGAGGCGCTCGAGCGCTCGCGCCCCGTGGCCTCGAGCCCGTCTCCCGCCCCGCGGGTCACACCGAGCCCGAAGTCGGTCGCCTCGCCGACGCCCGTGCCGGCCCGACCCTCTCCCGCCGCTCCCCGACCGACCCCCTCGCCCGTTGCCGCCGGCTCGCCCGGCGCGCCTCCGCGGGCGCCCGCCCAGTCGAGCCCGGGCTTTGCGGTCCAGGTCGGGGCGTTCCGGGATCGCGCGAGCGCGGACACCATCGTCGGACAGCTGAAGGGGCGAGGCTTTTCGGCCTACACGGTCGCCCCCGCCGAGCGCGGTGGCGGCCTCTTCACCGTGCGCGTCGGGCCCTATCGCGACCGCGCCGATGCCGAGCAGGCACGGGATCGGCTGCGCGAGGAGAAGTTCAACCCTTACGTCATCCGGCAGTAGGGTGGTGGGCCTGAGCACGAGCCTGCGGCGCGAGGGCCTCGCCGCGCTCTCCGGGGTTCTCCTCTTCCTCTCTTTCCCGAAGTTCGGCCACGGTGCGGTGGCTTGGTTTGCGCTCGTCCCGCTGCTCGTCGCCCTCCCGGGGACGGCCGGCGGCGAGGCCTTTCGGCTGGGATACGTCACGGGGGCGATCTCGTCCCTGGGGCTGCTCTACTGGACCGCCTTCGTCGTCGTCCAATACGGGGGCCTCGGCCTGGGGGCGGGTGTGGCGGTGATGGCGGCGCTATGCCTGGGCGTGGCGCTCTTCCCCTCCGCGTTCGCGTGGGCGGTGGCGCGGATCGTCGGGACCTGCGGACCGGGGGGCCTCCTCGCGGCGCCGCTCGCGTGGGTCGCGACGGAGATCCTCCGCGCCCACACGCTGTTCTCGTTCCCGTGGTGCCTGCTCGGGTACAGTCAGCACCGGCATCTCCCCTTCATCCAGATCGCGTCCGTCGCCGCCGTCTACGGCGTCTCGTTCCTCGTGGCCGCCGCCTCGTCACTGCTCGCGTACGTCGCCGTCGAGAGGCGCCCCCGGCGCCGCCGCGCCGCGTTGGCCGGACTCGTGGTGCTCGTGGGTGGGACGTGGGCCTGGGGCTCCGCTCAGCTTTCCGCTCCGCTGCCGGAGAGCGGCCGTATCCGGGTGGGCCTCGTCCAGGGCGGCATCCGCCAGGAGGACAAGTGGGTCCCCGAGAACGCCTGGAGCAACGTCGGCCGCCACGTGGAGCTGTCGGTGCAGGCGGCGGGGGAGGGCGCTCGGCTCGTCGTGTGGCCGGAGTCGGCGGTCCCGTTCCGGTTCGACGGGGACCCCCTGCTCGCGGAGACGCTCCAGGGGCTCGCGCGCGGCCAGGGGATATACCTCTTCTTCGGAAACGACGACGTCGAGGCCCCGGCCGACGGCGTGCCGCGGATCTATGTCGGTGCGAAGCTGCTCGATCCCCGTGGCGAGCTGGTGTACCGGTACCGGAAGATCCAGCTCGTCCCCTTCGGCGAGTACGTGCCCCTGCGACCGCTCTTCACGCTCGGCGGCCGGGTTGGGGCCAAGCTCGTCGCCGAGGTCTCGGACTTCAGCCCCGGAAGCGAGCACACGCTGGCGGAGGTGGACGGACGGAAGCTCGCGGGCTTCATCTGCTACGAGGCGATCTTCCCCGCCCTCGTCCGCCCCTTCGCCGCGAAGGGAGCCCAGCTCTTCGTCAACATCACCAACGACGCCTGGTACGGCACCACCTCCGCCCCCCACCAGCACCTCGCGATGGCGGTGTTCCGCGCGGTGGAGAACCGTCGGTGGCTGGTGCGGGCCGCCAACACCGGGATCACGGCGGTGGTGGACCCCTGGGGCCGCGTGCTCGGGCCGACACGCCTCTTCGCGCAGACCGTCCTCGTCCGGGACGTGCCCTTCCTGGCCGGGAGGACGCCCTACACCCGGTATGGCGACGTCTTTGGCTGGGGCTGCCTCGCGGCGACGCTCGGCCTCCTCGCCGCCACAAGGGTGGCGCCCTTCCGCTAGAATGGCCTCCTAGGAGCCCCTCCCTGAACCACGATCACATGCAGCGCTTCGAGGCGCTGAGCGCGAGGGCCGCGGACATCCGCGGCTATCTTTGAGGCGGAGAAGCTCCGGACCGAGCTCGAGGGACTCGAGCAGAAGATGACAGACCCCGGCTTCTGGAAGGAGCCGGCGGCGTCACAGAAGCTCCTGCAGAGACGCAAGCGCATCGAGGGCGACCTCGAGCTGCTCAAGCGGCTCCGGACCCAGGAGGACGACGCGCGGGTGCTCGCGGAGTGGGCCGCCGCCGGCGAGGACGTCGACGGTGACCTCCGCTCCGCGCTCGACGCCCTCGAGGCGACGGTGGAGGGCGCGGAGCTCCAGAAGATGCTCGGGGGCGAGCACGACCGCGCCAACGCGATCCTGACCATCAATTCCGGGGCCGGCGGCACCGACAGCCAGGACTGGGCGGACATGCTCCTGCGCATGTACCTGCGTTGGTGCGACCGGCGCGGATACCGACGCGACATCACCGACATCCAGGCGGGGGAGGAGGCCGGAATCAAGAGCGCCACCGTCATCGTGCAGGGCGAGTATGCCTACGGGTACCTCGCCGCGGAGGCGGGGGTGCATCGCCTGGTCCGCATCAGCCCCTTCGACGCCAACGCGCGACGACAGACCTCCTTCGCCTCCGTCTTCGCCTGGCCGGAGCTCGACGAGACGATCGAGATCGAGGTCCAGGACAAGGACATCCGTGTCGACACCTACCGCTCGAGCGGCGCCGGCGGGCAGCACGTCAACGTCACCGATTCCGCCGTTCGCATCACCCATCTTCCGAGCGGCATCGTGGTCTCCTGCCAGAACGAGAGGAGCCAGATCCGCAACCGGGAGGTGGGGATGAAGATCCTGAAGGCCCGGCTCTACGAGCTCGAGATGCGGAAGCGGCGCGAGAGGCTGGACGCGGTGGAGGCGTCCAAGAAGGACATCGCCTTCGGAAGCCAGATCCGGTCCTACGTCCTGCATCCCTACCGGATGGTGAAGGACCACCGGACGCGGCACGAGACCGGCGACGTAGACCGCGTGCTGGACGGCGGGCTGGACGATTTCATCAAGGCCACCCTGATCGCCAAGGCCAGGGGCACGCTCGGCCAGGCGGCAGGGGCAGAGGAGTGAGGAGCCCGCGGCGCCGCACCGCGCTCACCCTGGCGGCTCTCGCCGGCGTGCTCGCCGCCGGCTGCCGCGAGCAGAGGGCAGCCCCGAGACTCTCCGCTGCGCCCTCCACCGAGGGCGGCGCGCCCTCGGCGATCCTCTTCGAGCGCGACGTCTCGGGTAACGTCGATCTCTACGTGATCGGCGCCGGAGGCGGACGGGAGCGTCGGCTGACCGATCACCCGGCGGCGGACATGCTCGGACGCTGGACCCCGGACGGGGCCAGCGTCATCTTCAGCTCCAATCGGACGGGGACCTCGCAGCTCTTCGAGGTCGCCGCGGAGGGCGGGAAGCCGCGGCGGCTGCGCGAGAACAATGCGGACGAGTCCCAGTCCGATGTCTCGCCCGACGGCGCCACCCTCGCCTTCCTGTCCGATTTCGAGGGCCCGCCACGCTTGCTGGTCATGAGCCGCGCCTCCGGCGTCACGCGCGACATGGTCCGTCAGGGGAACAACACCATCTTCGGGAACCCGCATTGGAGCCCCGACGGCCGCTTCATCGCCTACTCGTCGAACTGGCGGATCGGCCACCAGATCTACGTGGTCGAGGTCGCGACGGGCCAGAGGCGCCGGATCTCCAGGATCACCTCCGGAGGCTGCGAAGCGCGCTTCAGCCCGGATGGAAGGCGGCTCGTCTACGTGAGCCGGGGCCACCTGGGCGATACGAGCCGTCTCCTCGAGCACGAGCTCGCGACGGGCCGGGAGAAGGTGCTCGTCTCGTGGCCCGCGCTGAACTACGACGCCGCCTACTCGCCGGACGGCACCGAGATCGCCTTCGCCTCGAACGTCACCGGAGATTGGGCGATCTATCGCCAGAGGCTGGCCGACGGGCGGGCGTGGCGGGTGACCTTCGGACCCGGCGCCGCTCGATACCCGGACTACCGGCCGGTGCCCTCGGGCCGGCGGCGATGAGGGCGGGCGGCATTGACCCGCTCCGCCTGGCCCTCCGCGTCGCCGTGGTGCTGGCCGTCGCCACCCTCGCGCTCATGATCTTCGAGAAGCGGCTCATCTACTTCCCGGCCCGTTCCCTCGAGCTGACGCCAAGGGCGCTTGGGCTCGCCTCCGAGGAGCTCGCCCTCGTCGCCGAGGACGGCGTGCGCCTGCACGGGTGGTTCCTGCCCGTCAGCGGCTCACGGCTCACGATCCTCCTCAGCCACGGCAACGGCGGCAACATCAGCCACCGGCTGGACCGGGCGCTGTTCATCCAGTCGAAGCTCCGTGCCGACGTGCTCCTCTACGACTACCGCGGCTACGGCCGGAGCGAGGGCAGTCCGGACGAGGAGGGGACCTACCGCGACGCGCGGGCGGCGTGGCGGTACCTCGTCGAGAGCCGCGGTGTCCCTCCGGAGCGGCTCGTGCTCTTCGGGGAGTCGCTGGGGGCGGCGGTGACACTCGAGCTCGCCCTCTCTCGCCCCTCGCGGGCGGTCGTGCTCGAGTCCCCGTTCACCTCCGTGCCGGACATGGCGCGGGAGGCCTTGCCGTTCCTGCCTCTCCGTCCGTTTGTCCGCACCCGTTACGACAACCTGGCCAAGGTGTCACGGCTGCGCGTGCCCCTCCTCGTGCTGCACGGGGATCGCGACTCGGTGGTGCCCTTCGAGCAGGGTCAGCGGCTCTTCGCGGCGGCGCCGGAGCCGAAGCGCTTCCACCGCATTGCCGGCGCCGACCACAACGACACCTACATCACGGGCGGCGAGGCCTACTGGCGGGCGGTGGCCGACTTCCTCGACTCGCTCCCCCCGCTTCCCTAAGCTGTTCGTTGTCGCCACGCTTCTGTCACTGCGCCCCCTCCGCGGGTGGCACCACATGCGGCTCGGTGCCGGCGACGAAGGCCTCCATGTGGACGCCGGGAGCTCCGGGCATACCCGGGCGGCCGCTCTCGTCGACGGGCACGAAGACGACGTTGCCGGGGATGGGGTACTCCTCGATGGGACGGTCCTTCATGACCGCGGCCCAGAAGTCGAGCCAGATCGGCAGCGCCGCCTCCGACCCGTCCCGCCCCAGCGACTCCCGCTTTTCGTCGAACCCCACCCACACGCCGGCGGCCAGGGACGGCTCGAAGCCGAGGAACCAGGCGTCGGTGAAGTCGTTCGTGGTCCCGGTCTTGCCGCCGATGGGGCGACGGAGGCGCCGGGCGCGGGCCGCGGTGCCGTGCTCGGCGACGCCCCGCAGGAGGCTGGTCAGGATGAAGGCGGTGTCGGCGCGGAGGGCGTCGCTCGCCCGCGGGCGCGTCTCCTCGATGACGTTGCCGTCGCGGTCGGTGATCCTCTGGATGAGGTAGGGCTTCATGCGCAGCCCCTGGTTGGGGAAGGCGGCGTAGGCGGACACCATCTCCAGCAACGTTGCCTCGCCCGCCCCCAGGGCGAGAGGCAGGTAGGGCGGCAGGTCGGAGGTGAGGCCCAAACGCCGCGCGTAGTCGATGCCGTTGTCGATGCCCACCGCCTGCAGGGTCTTCACCGCGGGGATGTTGCGGCTCAGCTCGACCGCGCGCCGGAGCGTGATGGGCCCGAGGTACCGGTAGTCGTAGTTCTGGGGCGACCACACCGTCTTGTCCCAGGGGTTCTCGAAGCTCAGGGGAGCGTCCACGATGGTCGTGGCCGGCGTCCAGCCGAGCTTCTCGATCGCCGCCGCGTAGACGACGGGCTTGAAGGCCGAGCCCACCTGCCGGAGCGCCTGGGTCGCCCGGTTGAACTTGCTGCGCTCGAAGTCGAAGCCCCCGACCATCGCCCGCACCGCCCCCGAGTGCACGTCGAGGGCCACGAGTGCACCCTCCATCCTGGGATCCTGCTCGAGCTGGACCGCCGCCTCCTTCCTTCCTCCCTCCTCGAGGAGCGACTTGATCAGAAACGGGGCGACCGTCCCCCGCGGCAACATCTCCGCCATGTTCGTCTGACGCGTCCAAGTGACGTCCCCCGGAAGCAGGCGGGCACGGTACTCGCCGACCCTCACGACGGCCGAGGCGCGGTCGGACGCGATCACGACCCCGTGGACGACGTCCCCCGGCCCGAAGGGCCAGTCCCACTCCTCGAGGTGCAGCGGGTCGGGGAGCAGACCGTCGCGCAGGAGGGTCGTCTCCGGCCGTACGAACCCCCGCGCCTTCCGGTCCAGCGAGCGGAGACCGCGGCGGAGCGAGCGGTTGGCCTCCCGCTGGAGCTCGGGGTCGAGGGTCGTGTAGACCCGGAGACCGCCCTGGTAGATACGCTGGCTGCCATACTCGCGCTCGAGGGACTTGCGCACCTCCTCGAGAAAATGAGGGGCGATCGAGAGGGGCTCCTTTCGCAGGTGGAGCTGGAGCGGCTGTGCCTGGGCCGCTTCCGCTTCTTCGCGCGTGATGTACTTCTCCTCCGCCATGCGGTCGAGGACGTGATTGCGGCGGTGGAGCGCGCGCTCGGGGTTCTCGACGGGGGAGAGGCGTGAAGGGTTCTGCGCCGTGCCCGCGACGAGGGCGGCCTCGTCGAGCGTCAGGTCGCTCACCGACTTCCCGAAGAGGAACCGACTCGCCGCTTCCACACCGTAGTTCCCGTGGCCGAAGTAGATCTGGTTACAGTAGAGCGTGAAGATCTCCTCCTTGGTGAAGTTCTTCTCGATCTGGAAGGCGAGGATGACCTCCTTGATCTTCCGCTCGTAGGTCTTCTCCGGGGTCAGAAACAGCAGCCGGCTGAGCTGCATGGTGAGCGTCGAGAAGCCCTGGCCGCGCCGGCCGGAACGGACGTTGGCGAAGGCGGCGCCGGGGATGCGCCAGGGGTTGATGCCGATGTGCTTCCAGAAGTCCGCGTCCTCGACGGCCACGATGGCGTTGCGAAGCACGGGGGGGATGTCGCGGAAGGCCACTACGACCCGCTTCTCGATCGCAAACTCGCCGAGAGGGCTGCCGTCGGCGCCGAGGACCTGGGTGATGATGTTGGGCTGAAAGTCCTCGAGGGAGGTGACCTGGGGCAGATCGCTCTCGAAGGCGAGGAAGACCCCGAGCATGGCCCCGGCGAGGATGGCCCCCGCGAAGAGCGCGGTAACCACCACGCGCCGCAGTGTGAGGACGCGGGGTGCGGCGGGGGCCGCCATCAGCGGCAACTATAAGCCGCCGCGCTCGGCGGGCGCTACTCCTTCTCCGGCCGCGACCGCGGCGACGCGCGGTTGGCGCGCTCGCGCGGTGGCGCCGACGGCCGTGGCGCCCGCGACTCCGGGCGCTGCGGGGCGGCGCGCGGGCTCTCGCCGCGCGCCGAGGAAGGGCGAGACCAGCCTTGGCTGGAAGGGGGTCGATTCCCCTCGTCTCGTTGCCGGCGCGGAGAGGCGACTGCGCCATCGGAGCGCCCACCGCGATCGCTCCGCTCGCGC
>Ga0209342_10000146_pt1 | contig 74392 bp, 125 predicted proteins | sample RifCSP16_2_FD_184023 | JGI IMG/M metagenome (GOLD analysis project Ga0209342, IMG submission 184023) | Soil microbial communities from Rifle, Colorado - Rifle CSP2_sed 16_2 (SPAdes) (version 2) | ecosystem: Environmental > Terrestrial > Deep subsurface > Rock core/Sediment | place: Rifle... | reverse complement strand
AATAGTCACATGGGAGTGACAACATCGACGTAGTCGGTGTAAAAAATTTCCAATTCTCAAACATGTTCACTGGACTTATTAGTTGTGGGTCGGATTGACGTCGGTTAACTCATAGGGATGATATGATGTTGAACGTATCTGATTTATCGGATACGTCAGCACAATAACCCGATGTCTACTTTATATCCACAACACTTATGAACAAATTTAACAAGCATTGGTCATCGCCATTGCTTTTACAGTACAACCACGTGGGCCAGCACCGGCATGTCTGGACGATTATCGTTGGGAAATAGCCAATCCCACCCACAAGATGTAATGACAGGGATTCCTCTCCCTTAGAAGGTAGTCTTAAACGAACAGTAGATGTCGCCTGTCATTACATCGTTAAGTACCCTGTGGGTCGGACTTCTATTGGTTATCTTACCGCGACAAAATTTGCGGCAACAATAATTCTGATAGAAGGTTACATATCCACAGGATCTAGCTTTGGTTCGGGTCGGAGCTAATCGATTAACGGATAAACAGTATGTCGGAGGTTCGAATCCTTCCTTGTAGCTCAGTGGAAGAGCGACTGTCATTGCCGAAAGGCATTTTCGATTACAAACATATATCCGAACTACCAAACTTCCCTGGCAGGGAAGATTTCTAGCCAGTGCAACGTATAAACTAGGGGAGGTTGACGAACCTAGTCGGGGCAACAATCCCGCACTGTGAATGTTGCACTGCCTATACGCTTATAGCTCAACGGAGAGAGCTTTAGTCTACGGAACTAAGGATGTAGGTTCGATTCCTACTAAGCGTGCTTAAACGGAGGTCCAGTCGGATGTCTAGCTTATATTCCCTCTGGCCTCCGCTTTTATACCATCGTAGCTCAATGGCAGAGCACCTGCGTATTAGCAGGCCAGCGACGGCTGTACGGTATGTAGGTTCGAGTCCTACCGATGGTACATGCACTGTTGGTATGCCGTGACGGGCAAAGAGGCAGTGAGCAACGTAGGGTTTATGGAGACCTGCCTTTACCTACCATTCATAAGCATATGAAGCCTGTCAAGCTTTACGCTGTAGAATGTTGGTGGGCGTACACCGTTATAGCTCAATGGATAGAGCAAATGCTTCCGAAGCATGAGGTTGTAGGTTCGAATCCTACTAATGGTACGGAACCAGTAAGAGGCTTGGTACATTTGCAACACTAGTTTGCCGATTAGTTGCAGTGTATGGTTGTGGAAGCGTGGGATCTCGTCCCCGGCCACGAAAAGCTTTTAGTAGTATAGTCTTGGCAAACAAGATTGTACTGCGACGCCAGAAATGGCGAGTCTATTGTACAATCAAACGCTATGGCTCTTAGCCGGAGTAACCATACTATCTGAACGCAAACAGTTGGCCCTGTTAAAGGTTAGTCAGATCGTTCGATTGTACTATTCAAAACAGTTTATCTATAGAAGTCATGGAATTAGCTGAGCCATGATGAAACGTCAGCTCTACTGAAAAAACTAAACGCGATCTGTAGATAAGCTATAATACAAGGAATAGGCCATCGCCTTGCTAACCAAATGGATGGCCACCTTATCGGTGAGCGTAGGTTGTGCTGATTGGTCTCCAAAACCGATTATGAGAGTTCGAATCTCTCCACCTTTGCGGATGATGTTGGTATATGATAGGTGCCCGGGGTGCCTAACTGGAGTCATGACCCAGGACACAGATACCTTGCAGTATGTGAGGAGTATGCGTTAATAAGCCAATGTCATGCATCATTATCAATTTAGTGACTCAGAGTGTGGGTCGGAAGAGTATTGGTTATCTGACTATTAATCAGACGATTCAGGTTCGATTCCTGACGAAAAGGCATGGCGCCTAGTCCAAACCCGATCTCATAACATATCCACACTCCATAGCTCCTAGCTGTCCTCTGGGACTAGCTAGGCTTTACTCCAGAGTAGTATTGGGCGGGTTGCCCATCCACACTTCTCGTCCCTTGTACTACTCTGGACTTTACTCCAAGGTAACATTGGAGCCAGTGTTACCTTGGACTTGCGGCCTTATCCTAATGGTAAGGAATCTGGCCTCCACCCAGAGTATGCCAGTTCGATCCTGGTAGGCCGTTCGATAGGCTCGCACCCGCGCATAGAGTTGTCACAAATTCTGACAAACATTTGTGACTAGCTGGTATAGATTATTCTATACCAGTGAGAAAGATTGCCAGAGTGGCTTAATGGGACGAGTTGCTAACTCGTTGAGGGTAAAACCTCCATAGGTTCGAATCCTATATCTTTCGCGTCCAGTTTGTTAACACTGTAACCTTCGGGTTTGTAAAGGTTAACCGTCGCCACGTTTGAGTCTACATAATTTTTGGGCTGACGTTAAAGCGCCTGTAAAAATTCAGTGTAGATGGAGAAATGGTTTTTGGTTCCCAAACTCTAGTTAACAAATCGGAACCATTTTTCTTTTTGCTCCCCTTAATTGGAGAGTTAAAAATGGTGTTTCCCGACGCCAGTGATACAGTTGGTAATGTAATTTCTGTATTTAGCCACGTAAAAGTATTACTGGACGAGCGTGATAAGCACATAACGGCATTACTGAGTGAAATGGATTTGCGCTATCAACAAAGGTATGATGCGCAAATTAAGGCTCTTGATGCTGCACTTCTTGCTGCCGAAAAAGCGGTGCAAACAGCTTTAACTGCTGCTGAAAAAGCTGTAACAAAAGCTGAAGTTGCTGCTGAGAAGCGCTTTGATTCTGTTAATGAGTTCCGTCAATTAGTTAATGATGTTATTTCACAACAAATGCCTAGATCAGAAGCTCAGCAAAGACTTACTTCATTGACGGAAAGAATTGGCAGGGAAACAACATCTCTATCCGAAAGAATGGATAGAGACGTAAGAGGTATAATGGTTTCTATTGATGAACTAAAGAATGACAGCATTTCACGCGCTGGACGAGGCACGGGTCTGAAAGATGGTTGGGGATACCTCGTAGGCTTAATAAGCTTCATTGCAACAGTAATAACTATAATCGTTGCAACGAGGAGTTAACAAATGCGCTTCTTCCGTAGACTAAGTAACTTAGGTATTTGTTGGCAGCACAAGCGTGTTTGGTGTTTTGCTTGTATTGACTGTCAACGTATTCGTTACCAATAAATGTCGATTACAATAGGCGAGGGCCTGTACCGCAACTGAACTAACATAGGTTGTTGTAGACACAGAGATTCGTCCCATGCGTGGCATGGAAGTACATTGTAATCGAAGTGTTAGATGTGTACTGTCACTTGGTGACATAGTGGAAGTCTTAATCGGAAGATGAAGGCCAGATGACAGTACATATGCCAACGTACCCCAATGGCAGAGGGAACGGCTTTAGGTGCCGTAAAGTGTGGGTTCAAGTCCCACCGTTGGTACTGTGTATGATCCGGGGGCATCAGGAAATAGGTTGTGATCCTATTCATTCGCGGGTTCGAATCCCGTCATACACCCTATAAGAAAGTGAGTGTTGATTATGGAACCTGAAAATTGTACAAGCTGTGAACATAGCAGCGATGATCACCGTCTAGATGACACACTCAATCTTGATCCAACTGATCCAGGGACACCTTTTCGGTGTATTCTTTGTTCTTGTCCGAACATGATATGGCCTCACACTACGTAATAAATTGGTCGTACTGATATGGTGTCTGGCGTTGCCTGTAAAGCAATAGCCCTGAAGGTTCGACTCCTTCTATGACCACGAGATCAACCACGGGAATGGTATCTCACGTATGGGTCGGATGAAATCGGTTAACGACATAAGATATCCGATATCAATAAACATATCCATACGCTATAATCAATTGGAGAGTTATGCCTAAGGTAGTATGGCTAGTAGCAGGGGCAACAGCAGCAGCAGCAGTTGCACTAGTTCTAGTCGTAGTTAAGAAGCGCAAAGAAATTGTAGAGAAGTTTGATGAACTAGCAACAACTGCATTTACTGACGATTAGTAAGAATGACGTCATGGCCGAGTGATTAGGCATTGGATTGCAAATCCAATCTACGTAGGTTTGAATCCTACTGGCGTCTCGTGAAAGCATGGTTCAATAGAAAATTTCCACACAAAAGATTATGTATCAAACGTTGGTGTCTACGTGGTCAAACATACGATCACAGATGTTGGAGACATCAAGAGCTTCCATAGAGTTCTGAAAAGAGAAGCTAATGTTATGCTTTCATAGCTTAGCTGGTAGAGCATCCCGTTGAAGCCGGGAGTGCACAGGTTCGAGTCCTGTTGAAAGCACTGAACACATTAGTCATGGTGGTACAGGAGACCTGTACACAACTCTCTCCTTAGGGATCAGTGTGTGAAACAACTAATGTGTTCTTATTATTAGAGTCACGGTGGCTGTAGAAATACCTGAATCGTTCGGCTCCTCCCCCGTAGGATTTCGCCGAACTTGTTAGGTATTAACGTTGGTGGCTGCCATACCAGATGCCACTGAAATGGTATGGTGTGTAGTAGGAGCGGCACAATTGTTGAGGGCTCCCATGAAACCATAAGGGCTGAGAGGTTTCGCTACAACTTAATAATCATATAGGAGCGGAAACAGACTTCTTATTCGATTCCTAGCACTACTGTCTGTTTCTGCACAGTGTTAGGAATCTAATGAAGAGAACCAGATTAGCCGCAATTACTATTGCAGGTTTAATCGCCATTGGCACACTCCTACTAACAGAAACTAGCGCAACCGCAGCATCGATCACAGCACAACCAACGAATGTTGAATTCACAGTAGAAAAGATAAGTGCAGCACAATCAGCCGATGGCTTCTGGGCTAATGTTACAGCTTATCCGTCTATTAATGGTACCTTGTCTGGAATGGCTAAGCATTACTATGGTAAGGCTAGTTTATGGCCCACCATTTACAAGGCAAACAAGAGTAGAGTTGCCGATCCGAATATAATTTTGGACGGCCAACGGTTGTGGATTCCCAAATTAGGTGTTACCGTTAAGACAGTCGCACCGGCAACCAAGCCAAAACCAACGATTAGCTCAGCAAAATGGGTCAACCCACTAAAGGGTGCGGCCGTTACCTCATGTTTCGGAATGCGATGGGGTAGTATGCACCAGGGAGTAGACCTGGCAAAGCCCACAGGTACGCCGATACGTGCGGTATCCGCCGGTACAATATATAAGTCGGGTTGGATTTATTCCGGCTATGGTATCTCGGTGTTTGTTAATCATGGTGGCAACGTATATACTCACTATGCACACATGAGCCGTGAAATTGTCAGCAACGGTCAAAGGGTTAAGGCTGGTCAAATCATAGGCTATGTTGGTGCAACTGGTCATGCGACCGGACCACATCTGCACTTTGAAGTGCACAAGGGACTATGGAATCAGATTAATCCAGCACCTTGGCTTAGAGCACGAGGTATTGCCATTCGTAGCTGCTAGCTTCTAGACTCGCTTTGGGTCGGCAGTAATCGTTTAACTTACATCGCGAGAGAGCCCTGAGATCATACTCTAACACTAGATTATGCATCATTTGGTGGGAGCTACGGAAGATAGCGTTAACCACGGTGGATAGTTGTATAAGTGGGGCCTCATTTACGATTGCGATAACATATCCAAAGCACTCTAGGAGCATCATGTCTAGACGGTACAGTACAAGGGTTGAAACTAGAGAAGTAAGTCAGACAATACAGATTGTACACTATACATGCGATGGTTGTGGTTTAGTAATACCTGACGGTGATGTTGAACTGTCTGAGTTATCAATCTATCTCAATCCTGATCAATGTGTACACCAGCAGTTCCGTCGTGATTATTGTGAAATTTGTTTGCTCAAAATTTGGACTAAGCTTTGTAAACTCATTGGTGCTGATCCTGATGATCTATCACCGATAACCGATGATCATGATTGGTAATTAATAAGAGAACTTATAGCTAGAAGAACATGGAAACATATATAAAGTTTGGTGAAGTGGCCGAGAGGCTTAAGGCATCCGCCTTGAAAGCGGAAGTGTGTAAAAGCACCGTGGGTTCAAATCCTACCTTCACCGCGTAAACAATTTTGCCATGTCACGGGATGCCAACATTAGGAGGCAAGCAAGTGCTGACAAAAGCAAAATTAGTAACAACAGTAGCCGCTGCGTTTCTAGTAGTCGGAGCGACCGCAAACACGCTGTCGTTCGGAGCTAGTGCTAGTAGTGCAGCGACTGCTGATAGTGCCCGTCAGGATTGTCAGGACCGTCTTGATAATCCTGCACCATTATCAGCAGCGGATCGAGAATGGTTAGTTCGTTGTGTCAGTGCATTTACTCTGCCTGAGGTAACACCTACACCATCCCCAACTCCTACGGTTACTGCTACTCCGACACCCAGTCCTACTGTGGGTCCTACCATTACACCAAGCCCGACAGCAACACCAACACCCACAGTAACGACGACCCCAACTCCTACGCCAACAGATCCTCCGGGTCCTGGTCCTGTGTTATTCTGTGCTCCATGGCCAGCGTTCCCGGATGAGAATTGCACTGGATATGTGCATACGGGATTGACGAAGACAGATCTTAAGCGTTGTAGTGAGCAGGATGCCACACCGGCAAGTAACCCAGATAACTTTGATGGTCACTTTGAAAAGGGCAACCTGATTTTTGATGGTTGCATTTTCCAAGGTAGTCAAGGATTTCTTCGGGTGCACGATGTAGCAGGAAACATCACCATTCGTAATTCGCTTATTGTTGGTGCAATCTCACCACATTGGTCAGCAAGCAAGAACTATCGTGGTTTGAAGCTGATAGATGTTGAGATCACTAGTGCCGTTACAAATGCGGCGCCGGTGGCTGATGGTGATAACTACTCTTGTCTACGTTGCTACGTACATGATACCTCAACAGGTATTGGTGGTGGAAACAACGTAAGTATCACGGACTCATACGTGACGCGAATGGTTTACACTACAGGTGCTCACCAAGCGGCTGTTGGGATGAACTATGGCAAGAACATTGTGATTTGGCACAACAACCTAAACTGCTATCGTGCGGTATTTGCTGATCCAGGCCCACAGGGCTGCTCGTCAGCATTGTCACTGTATGATGAAGGTGCAATGGATGGTGTGCTAGTCCGGTACAATTTGCTTAATGCTGCTGGCGAATACTGCACATACACTGGTGGTCCAACCGCTAAGAATGTAAGGTATTTCGATAACAGATTTGGTAAGCTGTGGCATGCTAGATGTGGTAACTCAGGACCAGTGCACTCATGGTATCCAAGCAACGTAGGATACGAGGAATCAGGAAATGCCTACCTCAACGCCAACGGAACAACCACTCCGTTCAACTTCTGAACAAACAATAGGTGTTATTGGCCATCCAAATTCAGGTAAAACTGAACTGATAAAAAAGATTTTGAAGCATGACACCACACCATGGACTAAAGAAGAAATAGTAGATTGTTGGTGTGGTTGGGAATACTAACATTACGTTGGGTCGGACGAGTATAGGTTATCAAGGGTCGTCTAATGTGGCAAGACACACATCGTAGATGTGAAACTTCCGTTCAAATCGGAACCCATGATCCTGCGCACGCCTATATTTAAATTATATCCAACGTACCTTGGGGGTCACGGGCCATTAGGATAGCCACCTAATGAGCGCAGTTTAGCTAACTGTGTAGATAAGGTTCGAATCCTTATACCTCCACTTAACCAAACAAAACTAACACTAAAATATCCCGGAAGGGGTCGGAGAATGAGTGACGTATTTTCTCGCAGCCTTACTGCATCAACACAGCGTGAGCAGGCTCGACTAGATCAGGTTAAGAACAATGCTGGTGGGTTTGTCTTCGCTGTATCAGACAAGGTTAGACTTGAAAGATTCCTAATTGTTGGTACTGAGAAAGGTACCTACTACCAGGATGAGAAGCCTCTTACACGTGAAAACGTGAACTTCCTAATTGATCTAATTGATCGTGATGAGCAGCTAGTTATTGACACAGTTCTGGAAGTTTCAGAATCTGGTCGTGCTTTCCGTAACAAGTACGCTGTCTTTGTAGTGGCGGCACTTGGTAAATATGGTAAGAAGCGTGACCTATCTAGCTTGGTGCAGCGTGTGTGCCGTACATCTACTATGCTGTATGAGTTCGCAAAGTACCTAGGAACTTATTACGGTGGTGGTGGTTGGGGCAAGACCAAGCGCCGTGCGGTAGCTGACTGGTACACCCACAAGACGCCAGACCAGCTAGCCTACCAGGCGGTTAAGTATCGCCAGCGCGACGGTTGGACTCATCGTGATATGTTTAGACTATCACACGTTAAGGGCAGTTTTGTACCAGGTATTGGTGAGTTCATCCTTGGTAAGACTGGCTTTGATAGTGGTGAACACCAACTAGTTGCAGGTTTTAAGATTGCACAGGCAGCACCAAATGTTGAAGAACTTTTGAATGTACTAGAAGCTGTTCCTGGTCTACCATGGGAAGTTGTGCCAACTCAGTACCATAAGGAACCGAGAGTCTGGCATCAGCTTTACCGCAATGGACAGCTCACTGGTCAGGCACTTGTTCGTAACATTACTCGCTTTGCAAGATTGGGTATGTTCAACGATATGGTGTTCGCTCGTGAGATTGCAACCGCGCTCACTAACGAGACAATGATTCAGAAGACCAGACTACACCCTATTCAGTTCTTGCTTGCACTAATGGTGCATACTAAGGGTCAAATTGCTCGTGAGACACAGGGTGGATATAAATACCCTATGGGCTTCGGTGGTCCAGCAGCTTATAAGCCTAAGGACTGGACAACTTCACCAGTAATTGTGGATGCATTGAACGATGCATTCTACAAGTCCTTTAGTTATGTTGAGCCATCGAACAAGAGATTCTTCATTGGTCTTGACGTTTCTGGTTCAATGAAGCAGGCTGCATCAGGACTAGATCTGACTGCTGCTGAACTTGGTGCGGCAATGGTCCTTTCAGTTGCTAAGACTGAGCCATTCTATCTAGCCTTTGGTTTCTCAGATGTAATGAAGGATCTAGGTATTTCTCCTGGAATGCGTCTAGATGATGTTCTGCGAATTACTAACAGTATGTCGTTTGGTCGTACGGATTGTGCACAGCCGATGCTTTACGCTGCCAAGCACAACATTGCAGTCGATACCTTTATGATATACACTGACAATGAGACTTGGTTTGGTGACGTACATCCATTCCAGGCAATAAAGCAGTACCGACAGAAGACAGGTATTGATGCTAAGCTGATTGTTGCGGCTGCATCTGCTACCAACTTTACGATTGCAGATCCTAGCGATCGTGGAATGTTAGACGTAGTTGGTGGCGACGCTAATCTACCAGCACTGGTATCACAATTCTCGGCTGGTAACATATGATTCACGTGTTGTGGGAATACAAAACCGAAGTTGCTCGTCACCCTGATAACCAGCAAGAGATCTTAGATTCTTTAGGTCTACAGGGTTGGGAATTGGTATCAGCTCATCCACTCGCAACCCACATTGGTAGTGTTCGTTTTTATTTCAAGCGTCCTATTGATACAAGGCTGGATGAATTGTATTCACGTACTATAACAACTAGTCTCCCGGGTTAGTGTTCAGCGACTGCACTGATTCCGGTTAGTGGAACGGCTCTCGCCACTGGTGAGAAAAAGGAGAGCCACTACTCGATCTAGCTCAATTGGATAGAGCACCGACAAAACTAAAACATGTGTGTACACACATGTTTTAGACAAAGGGGAGCTGTGGCCACAGTGATCTGGGATGCTAAGTTGGAGGTTGTTGGTTCAAGTCCAGCGATCGAGGCAGTCTATCCTATTTGTTACATAGGATAGGTTAGTGAGCCAGTTAGAGTTGGTCCTTGAAGGGAGACTCAAAACTGCGTTTGACACGGCTGGTATAGTAGCCTTGGGGGCTGAGGCAGCAAAGCTACGATTGCTGATGCTATATCACGACGGGCACGATGAGCGTGCGGCTTGGCATATTGACTCACCGATGGAGCCAAGCACCTTAACACCGTGGGGAAGTTAGCTTATAGATCCAGTGGTCACCACGTTAAAGGGCTAACATGTTGATAGGGGTTAGGTCAACTAAGGAACGGCTAGGAAAGTGTCAGGAGCTTTGCTGCTGGCGAGTCACCAGAGCCGCATGTAGTCCGGGGCCTACGCCGTTCCGACAATGATCAGGAGAAATCATGCAAGGCACTGATGACATAGTGGCTAAGGCCAGACAGATGGGGATGACTGATGAAGTCATAGCTGGTTTCATCGCGCTAATAGAAGATGGTATGGATCAGCAACAAGCAGCTAACTTAATTGTTGCCATAGTGCAGGAACCTAACTATGACGTTCTAGTTACGGTAGGTGGTATTCTGAGCGCACGAGCAGCACAACGTAAAAAGAATTGGAGACTCAAATGAAGAAGATGTCCTACTCTTGTCCGCAATGTGGTCAAGATGAGGTGTATTATTTAGGGGTCGCAATAAATAATACTAGGTTTATACAATGTCAAGCATGTTTTAAGAAGTTCGATGATTCCAACACAAGCTCTCATAGCCCAACGGCAGAGGCATCAGATTTAAGTCCTGATAAGTGAGGGTTCGAATCCCTCTGAGAGCACTTCGTAAAATAGTAGAAACTTTGGAAATTATGGCTAGAAGAAAAGCAATAGAGCAATCACGTCAAGCCAGATCGTTAGCATATGCAACCAGAAACCACCAACCGTGGGAAGACTGGGAGATTGCACTGATAGCCACTGGTGATCTAAGCATCCAGCAACTAGCAAAACGGTTAAATAGGACATTCTACGCAATTAAGAACAAGCGTAAGCAACATAGACAGCCTAGTGATCAAGAGGAAATCTAGCTTGACATTGCTGCTCATGCTTGCTAGGCTGAATGTCAACGACATAGGGGATGTGCAGACGTGCACGCACGGTAAAGTTTGGGCCGGAATCCAAACGAGTGGTTCAAATCCATGATTCCCCACGTGAGTAGAAAAATACAAACTGATATATCTATAAACGAACCTATAACTCTAGAAGATCTACGTTGGTTAGTAGAACAATGTAAGAACATGGTTCCAGAAAGTAGAGTATCTGTTCAGGAACATAAAGAGTACACACCGACAGACAGTGATCAAATGCAGATTACTGTGCACGGTGTAGTAAAGCCATAATAGCTCCCGGCTGGTAACCGGGCGTGGAGAGCTAACCACTCTCCACGATAAAGGTACTGGGCAGGACTCATAATCCTGTTCTGTGCAAGTCCTTTCCAGGGGACCGGCAGCAATAGTATCCTAGTCCTGGAAGACGAAGATTGCGCTGTTCGAGGGTTAGTAGCTCAAATGGTAGAGCGGGCAGCAATGCCGGTGATGAAGGTTCGAATCCTTCCGACCCACGGGACCAGTAGATAGTGCACGATCTATAGGAAACCTAGATGGTAAAAGAGTATGTTAACAAGTGAGCCGTTCTGTTCATACTCCGTTGATTAGAGCCAAAAGAATCCATGCTATACGATCTGGCCGATTAGATAGAAACATGGATGTGAGGTAATTTTCATCACCATCCAACGACTATTAGCTTAACAGGTAAAGCACCATGCTGATAACATGGGAGATTCAGGTTCAACTCCTGAGTAGTCGACAGGTAGTCGTGTTAGACAGGGGATGTAGTTGACGACTATGCATCGCCAGCAAGTTGATCGCTGTCTGGTTCCTCAAAGAGTGCAATGGTATCCATGGAATTGCTAGCGCCAGCAAAACTAATTCCCCTCCTAATACATACGGGATATAGTTCATCGGAAGAACGCTCGCTTTGGGAGCGAGAGGCAGAAGGTTCAATTCCTTCTATCCCGACGTCAGGTGTAGCTTAGACTCGTAACACAGTACGGACCGCATAAGTACTAGAGGTTCAAAGAGCGGCTTCTTATATTATTCAGGTGCGGAACACTGAACTAAGAAGCTGGTATGGGATGAGGTCATGCCAACCTGACACCAGTGGAGATACGATGACAGGAACAACATCTGATCCTAGCGATCCTAGATTAACACGTGGGGCAGAATCATTAGATGGGCCGCCAGTACCACAGGCTGAGGTTTATTTGGTTCTGTCCGAAGAGGAACGTGGTAAGGGTTTTGTTAGACCTTACCGCAACAGCTATGTACACGATTACTGTGGTGTTGTAACAACAATGTCACAATCGATTTCAGAAACCTATGCTCGTGACCCAAAATTTTACGGTGCCACTTACTGTGTTAACTGTCGTGTGCACCGACCAGTGGTTGAGTTTCACTGGGACAATGACGGTCAACAGGTTGGTTCTTGATGGAATTTGTTGTATTCAAGTATAAATTCGCAATTACTGCTATATCAACTATAAAAAGAATTCAACAAAGATGTTGGCATCATGATCCCAATGCCATACCGGTTGTTAGCTATATAAAATCATTGCCACCAATTAATGGTAAGAGGCGATGGGTTTGTACCAATTGTAACAAGGTATTCGACTAGACAGGAAATGGGCTCATGGTAGACAACACGCTGGTATACAGCACTAAAACGCCATATAGTACCATCGAACGTGAGTTCCTGAACAAGTTTACCAGTACAATTAACCGTCCAGATCAGTTGCAGAAAGTACATTCTACCTGGCGACGGTTAGGTAAGCTAGCTCAACAAGGTATGGTAGGTAATAAGTACATCTGAGCATTCGGTCCCATTGAGTATTGGTTAGCTTTGCGCGCTTTCACCGCGTAGGATAGGGTTCGATTCCCTATGGGACTACTCAATTAAACTATAACAAAAGGGATATCATGTCAGCAAATTATATTAATCACATTGCTCTTGTTCTTGATGCATCTGACTCCATGAGAGATTTGTCAAGAGAAGTTGTTCAGGTGGCAGATGCACAAACCGCATACCTAGCACAACGATCTAAGGAATTGGATCAAGAAACTAGAGTTAGTGTTTATGTCTTTTCCGATGCTGTACAGTGCGTGGTATACGACAAGGATGTTCTTCGTCTGCCATCTATTGCAAAGCACTACCGTACGGCGGGAATGACTGCACTGATCGATGCAACTCTAAAGTCACAAGAAGATCTAGGACATACTCCTGAACTTTATGGAGATCACGCGTTCCTAACATACGTTCTTACTGATGGACAGGAAAATGCAAGTCATCGACGTCCATCAGATCTACTCAACCGATTGGCAACACAACCAGATCATTGGACTGTGGCTGTCTTAGTACCTGATCAACGGTGCAAATTTGAAGCTAAGAAGTTTGGTTTCCCAGCAGACAACATCGCAATTTGGGATGCTACCAGTGCACAAGGTGTTGTTGAAGTTGGTAAGACTATCAGACAAGCAACTGAAAATTTCATGGTTAGTCGAACATCGGGTGTGCGTGGTTCCAGATCTTTATTCCAGATGGATGCAACTGCACTAAACAAGGCTACCATCAAGGCAGCGAAGCTTAAGGCACTGCCTAAAACCAAATTCACTATGCTTGATGTTGATGAAGCTGCTCCTATTCGTGAGTGGGTAATTGGCAAGGGACACAACTTTTACCTTGGTATTGCTTACTACCAACTTACAAAGAGAGAATCTATTCAACCACAAAAGAACATTGCTGTACTAGAAAAATCCACAGGCAGAGTCTTCTCAGGTGATCAGGTTCGTGATATGCTTGGTTTGCGTCCAGAAGAAGTTCGAGTTTCACCAGAAGATAATGACAAGTTCGACGTATTTGTGCAATCAACATCGGTGAACCGCAAGTTGGTTCCTGGTACTAAGTTGCTGCTTATCAACTGATATAATCTTGGCTATGAGTGCTAGCCATTGGGTACTCGCGAGGTATTCCATAAAGTTTGAGATCTGTAGTGTTAACTACATAGAACAGCACTCACTAGGGCGGTTAGCTCATTAGGTAGAGCATCGCACCTGCAATGCGAAGGCGATCGGTTCGAATCCGATACTGTCCACATGAGCAAGAAGTTTGATACTATTGAACGTGAATACTTACTTGAAATAAAGCGTGCGGAAATCAAAGGTGATAGCGACCGCGCGTTCGAGTTTTCAATTGGACTCAAACAGTACCGTGAGTTGTACAAGGACGGGCCAACTGAATATGATGATTCAACTATAGTACACGAATAGAACTAGTGGAGTTATAAATGTTAACTGTTACAGCCGATGCGATACGCAACAAGTTCCTGGTAAATGCACACCGTGATACTGATATGACAACGGAAGAAGCTGATGCACTAGCTGACTTTTTTGTTGGTATAGGTGATCACATGTTGGATAAACTAACACCAGTGATGAAAGCATATCGGAGCAGAGTTGAGGATAAAATTCGCAACGATGTAATAGATGAGATTCTGTCTGACCTGCACGTAAGCACCACAGGGCCTATGGTCAACAGGAATAACACACTAGCTAAGATAAAGCTTCACAAGAAATTCCAGTAACACCTAAGAGTTGGCGCGAGTACCGTCACGGCATGAATACCGGCCACAGCTAGGTACGATTGTCATGCTAATCCGAATGTGTTTGACTGTGGCATATCATTCGGAAGTACTCACTTGCGGTTGTATCATAATGGTTAATGAACCACCCTGTCAAGGTGGGGTATGCCGGTTCGAATCCGGTCGATCGCGCGTAAGTTAAGGTGAGGGAGTGTCGACGGGCACGATGGCAGTAGGACTATACGGGTCAGGCGAATGGGTTCCGTCAGTATCGTACGTATGCTGTGGAGGTCGCTAGCAGTAACCTTAACTTACTAAGTTCAGTATAGCCCAAATGGAAGAGGCGGCTGGTTACTCGGCGTCAATGTGCAAGTTCGATTCTTGCTACTGAATCAAGGAGGTAACACATGACAATTCATGTACTAGATGAACCAAAGCTACATGCTCTATGCACCGAAGAAGTTGAAGGCGACAAAGCAATTACATTAGAAGAAGCTTTAGACGAAACAGATGAAACTTACTTTGACTGCGTGAATTGTCACAAAGTACTGACTGACGGGAACAGACATACTCCAGCGCCAAGCGAGGAGTAGGATGACGACCTTTCCTATTGAGTACATTGAGATTTCTACCTTTTGGTCTAAGGTAGATCTCACTGGTCCAGAGGGTTGTTGGCCTTGGACTAAGAGTGTAGTCTCAGCAGGTAAAGGGTATGGCGACTTTAGATTAAGAGGTTTTCATTACTACGCTCATCGTGTTGCATATGAGTTATTAATTGGTGATATACCAAATGGTTTGGTTATCGATCATCTGTGCGACAACTCGATATGCTGTAATCCATATCATATGGAACCTAAAACAATTAATGCCAACGCTTCACGCGAAGGTTTACATGGTATCAGTAAAATAAATTCTGAAAAAGAATTCTGTCTGCGTGGACATCCTCTAACCGAGGACAATCTGATGAACAGTAAGAACAAGCGCACTTGTAAGAAGTGTGCTAAAATCAGACGTGATAAGCACAGAGGCTTATCTTAAGAGAGGTGATGCCACCATGACCGTTTACGGCTGGGATCGAAACTAGTCACTATGATGCACCACCAACAGTCAGAGATGGCATTGACTTTTACACGCACAAGTGTGCAGAGGGTCACCACAGCTACAAGGATAGCGAATACAAAGCCGCACTCAATGCAGCTAAAGGACTTGGTATTCCTGTTCTTGGTGCCTACTATGTTAATCATCCTGGCTCGGTAACTGACCAGATAGATTGGTTTTTACAGATCGTCAATGCTGAAACACCATGGTGGAAAGACGTATCGTGGATATGGCAAATTGATGCTGAGAAGTTTCCGTACATGGATCGCGCTCCGACGATAGCGGAAGTCAACGCGTTCGGAGTGGCCTTGCAGGCCCGTACAGGCAGCCCTGCGTCGTCGATATTTGCGTACGCGCCCCCGTGGCTGTACGGCGATAAATTAAAAGATTTAAAGTATCCTTTATGGTCTAGTAACTACGGAACTAACCCAACAGCACACTATAAGAAGACTTACCCTGGTGACACATCCTCGCGCTGGAACCCTGTTGTAGGTAAAAAGGTAGAAATTCTACAGTATGGATCTATGACAACTATTGGCAACCAAACAACTTGCGATGCCAATGCATATCGTGGTACGCTTGTGCAACTACAGGAATTCATTGCCGCTTCGGAGGATAATATGACACAGGATGAGTTCAACAAGTTTCTTGCTGGAGCCTTAATTGGCAAAGAGGAAATCAATGACATAATTAGAACTCAACTTCGGGCTATTCCGTGGCAATATGCTGGTCGTGGTATACCAGCAGAAATGACCACTTTAGGTGTGTTGAATGGTACATATTTAAACACAGAAAAATCAATAGAAATAGACATCGAAGCATTGGCGGCAGCTATCGTCGCAAAGCTGCCAACAACCAGTCTAACTGTTGACGATGTGACTACAGCTTGTAAGGCTGCATTGAATAGCACCTCACTACACGCAGAATAATTTCAAGCCATCACTACGGTGGTGGTCAATCCCGTATAGTTTAATGGCAAAACCTGTGACTGTTAATCACATGATCTTGGTTCGATTCCAGGTATGGGAGCATGTCAAGTATTTTAGATACAATGCGAATAGTTCCATGGTCAAGTAAATTTGATGAATTAATGGTCTTCTTATATTGTGATGAATGTCCAGATTTCGAACAGGACTTACCTGCTGTTCTTGGTGGTTACTATGTAAGAGGACTTGTGGAAGCTGTGCAGGCTCACCTTAGAGAAAGTCATCCTTTCAGTAGTGAGGTGGTGATATAACATGGACAATGACAGTATCTAAGTCCGAGGAGGACACATGTTAAGAGTTCATGTTTGGTATCACAAAGATGGCGACCACGTTGCTATAGTTGAAGCACCATGGTGGTCTAATATCTATGAGTGGCTAACAGATCGTATATGTCCTTGCTGTGGAGTATCAGGGTGGATATTCGAACATCTTGGAAATAAAGAAGAGAACACAAAATTTCAATCTTGGTGGTATAGCTCATATACAGAGACATTTCACTGGATGAGCAAAAAACAAGAGGAATTGCTAGTACTACCAGTAGAAGCAGGATGTGTTGCTGCCAAGGCAATCTTTAAAAAAGACGAACCATGCTGGAAAGATGGTTGTGAACACTGCTGGCACCTACAAGAGGATGCCTTCGATGGTAAAGGAGACGATGATGTTGTAAGGTAACGTTGGAAGGTCCAACGTGGAAAGGTAATCTTGTCAATGACAGACAAGACGGATCGTTGGGAGATTCAGGTTGCTAAGAATCCTAATCTCCGTATTGAACATCACAATCACCATAACAAAGATTGTGATTTCGACGGTCAGGTCATCAAGTTTTACAGTGACATCACCTGTGGATACAAACCAGCATATGGTTACTACAGTACTCTGGGCAGCAAACTATATGGTCGTCCTGGCGGTTGGCTTGATTCATATGTTCAGGAAGACAACGGTAAGGCACGTAATACCTGGCGCATGCAGGCACGTGATATAATCAAGATGGACAAAGACGATGTCGAGGACGTGGTACCTATTAATCCTCGACATCGTCACCGCGCACTATGGGAAGTATTATAACTGAATAGCCCTCCGTAGCTGAGATGGAATTAGCTGTGCCCTTTTAAGGCATAGACGCAGGTTCGAGTCCTGTCGGGGGGACGTGAAAGTATTTAGCGTAAAACCATTCGGTGCTGCTGAATGGTTGATTGTTTCGGAAGCCATATTTCATGCTATGTTAAACAATGACGGTATTGATATTAAAGATATAGAATATAACACGCAGTTCCATGGCAAGACTATGGAATTTGAAATTTCATATCACCAGCCCAATTCTTGGTCCTAGTGAAAGGATAGAAATGTTACTCGGCGAACTTCGTCGGGCACTAACGCCAAAAATACCAACACAGCCCGAACTTGGGGTTAAGATTGGTGTGTCTAAGTACACTATAGGTAGAATAGAAACCACTGATCCCAATAATTTATTCATGGTCGACATCAAACGTTATTCTATTGGACTCGGCTACAGATTCAGAGCCAGAGCATTCGATCTTAATGGTGAGATAGTTAAGCATATAGTCAATCTTAGAGAAGCAGCCAATTTAACTCAGCGTGCTCTTAGTCGACGGTCGGAGATTTCTGATATATCTAGAATGGAAATTAAAGAAGACATTTGGTACATAACTCTTGGTAGATTACGTGCATATGTTTCTGGTTGTGATGGTGTCTTGGAAGTACAGGTGCTGTCACCAATAACAAATCAGCTCATCGACATAAAGTGAGGAGTGTCATATGGAACATCAACCTGATGGTTTGGTTGATATAACTAAGCTTCCACTCAATGAGTTGTGGAAGTTAGATCCTGACAGTGTTTTGTCAGAAGCGATTAGACGCGTGTCTGACCCAAATGAAGATGGTAAACCAGCACGTGTTATATCCGCATTTAACTCTGCAATATAATCAAGCATGGGGTAAGGGTAGCCCACCATACTTTGGATATGGTAGTCTTAGTTCGAATCTAGGTGCTTGAACGTAACACGTCAAAATGACAACTATTTAAGGAATGAAATTGAGCTGGGAATTTGTACTAGGCATCACTGTTGCTGTTCTTGCTGTTCTTGCTTTTTTGTGGAAGAAATCAGCAAAGAAAGATTTCATTGAGGCAAAAAGTGAATACGATAAGGCTGTGGCAGCAGATACCGCAAGTAGCGACTATCGAGCTTATGTTGATCGCCCATCAAAGAAGGATATGGAATCTGCTGCTGCTGCTGAACATAATTCCTCTAAGGTAGTAACAATTGCACTAGCTTCGTTAGCTGCTATATTAATGTTCTTTGCTAGTGCATACACTGTGCCAGTACGGAATGTTGGTATTGTTAGCACGTTCAACCGTCCTACTGGAGACACCACAGGTAGCGGTTTGCACTTCGTTTGGCCTTGGCAGAGTGTTGAGGACTTCGATGCGTCTGTAGTCACAATCAACCATCTTGGTAATTGGAAGGAAGGTTGTACTACCGTACGTATTGGCTCACTTGCTACTGCATGTGTAGAGAATAGGATCCAGCTACAGGTTACTGAGACTGGTGCACCTAAGTTGTTCCTTGACTACAAGGGTGATTTCAATAATGTTAAGAACAATCTGTATGAAACAGTTATTCAGAACGCGCTTAACGACGTTTTTGCAACCTATAACCCCCTGTCTCAGGTAAATCTACAGACTGGTCAGGTTGGGTTTGATGGTACCCAGCTACAAACAGATGTTAAGAACAAGCTGGTAACGGCATTTGACGGTCTGGTAGATGTCAAGACTGTATCCATTCCACTAGTACACCATGATGCACAAACTGAAAAGAACATTCAGCAGTTCCAGGATGTTATCGCGCAGGCTAGAGTACTAGCACAGAAGAAGACAAACGCCCTGGCTGAAAAGGCCGTTTCTGACCTTCTAGCCCAGGTTTTGACACCTCTTTATGTACAAAACAAGTGCATAGAGGAATCGGTTAAGATGGGAGTTCCGCCGGGTCTATGTTTGGCCGCTGGTGGCGGTGTACTTGTTAGTGCTAATGCCGGAGGCAAGTAGTGACTAAAATTAAGTCTTTGCTACCATTATTTGCTTGCCTAATTGTTGGGATTCTTGCGGTTGCCTTGTCCACTAGTTGTGGGGCCAAAGCAAAGGAACCGTTTAACGATGCTCCACGATCAGGTACTGAAAATACTGAATCAGCCGATATTATTGTCATGCCTGATGGATTCTCGAATGCGGCCACTAAGTGTGATCATGGCAATCGTTTGTATGTACTCTTCCATAGTGACAGTCCCTATGGCGCCATTGCCGTAGTGCCAAATGATCCGACCTGCAAGAAGTAACACATGACAAGTATGCATGCAGTGTTAACTGAGTTGCAAGGTGAACATCGTGAGGTTAGAGTATATATCGGACCTGACGAGGAACACCGAGCTTATGCTGGATTTCTAAGAATGCGAGATCATGAGGCACAAGATTTTGCAGCTAGAATCAACACACTCGTGATGGGTTCGCGTGAGTTCGAACAAAAAGAACTGGGCGAGTAGAACAAAGCATGAATTAATATTGCGCACGGTAGCACAGTTAGTCTGGAGTTTGTTACACGATGACAGAAAACAGGATACTGTGCTACCTGTGGGTTCTATTGAAGAAGCTATCTACGCAGGCACAATAACAATTGATGAAATAGCAGAATATTTTCGAGAAGAATTAGAAAAATTAATATGAGAAGTCTGTAAACTTTGGGTGGGATTACACCACCGTTATCCGTATAATAACAATAGGAGCTTAAATGCGCAAGGTACGTGCAGTTCTAGCAACACTCCTGGTTTCACTAGGACTTGTAATTGTAATTGCGTCACCGGCTAGTGCATCATATTCTGCCTGCCCATCAGGTCGGGCCTGCATTTATGTTGACTCTGGTGGTAACGGCAGTAGATACGATATTTCCGTTGGCGGTGGTGGATGTTCCAATCTTCCATCTGGATGGCGCAACATTATCTCTAGTGCTGTTAACAAGATGACTGGCGGAAATGGAATCTACATTACCTTCCACGACAATCTTGGTTGTTCGAACCAGTTTGGTCAGGGTTCTGTGACGCTTTCACCAAACCAGTCTGCAAACTTCGGATTCTGGCACAACGATGATGTTGAGTCGTACTGGGTCGAAGTCACCTGATAGAAAAGCACAAAGCCCTTCGGGGCGAGCCGACGTACGCCAATTGGTCAGTGCGGCTAACCTTATAAGTTAGTGGTTGTCAGTTCAAGTCTGACCGTCGGTACACATGACAACAAAAAGGAATAAAGATGATACCAGATATTAAACTAGGATGGATGGCAGGAGTCATAGATTTAAAAGGAAGATTTCTGCGTAAACACAACAAGCAACGAGCGACTCCACAAATTATACTATCTGTTGAAAGTAAAGAGATTGCAGTTATTCAAGAGCTTGGCGTACTAACTGGTTTAAAGGCTGACGCAAAGAAACCACAACCTGTAAGAGATTTTATGCGTCGTGGATGTTCAGAACATTGTCCACATGCACACACTCACGTAGGTGAAGTCCCAGTAGAAAATCTTTATCTTCCAGCAATAGCTCGATGGACTGTTACTGGTGCTGGTATGGTTGTAATTGTCAGTAACCTATTGCCATACCTAATCATTGATCGTGACTACGTAAGAATTATGGAAGAGGTCATGGGCAATACACCAATTACGGGTCAAGGTAGTGGTATGGTTGCTACCTCACTGCGTAGACTATCACTGCTAGGTTGGACACTTCCACAGCAATACGAAAAGGTGCTTGAATAATTGAATATGCCAAGCTAGCTTAATGGGAAAAGCACCTGTCTTGTAAACAGGAGTAGAGTGTTCGAATCACTCGCTTGGCTCGTGACGACTCACAATGCAAAATATACAACGCCAGAACCGTGGCATTTCAGAACATTTCAAGTAAGTTGTGGACGAACTATAAAATCGTTCAAAACCATAAAAGAAGCTAGAGATTATATAACATCTGGTATGCCATACAATGAGGATAGTGGATTTTATAGACTAAGCCAGGTAGACACTATCGTCATTGAACAAGATGGAAAGAAGTGTTACGATGCGTAATTATACTCGTCTCTTTTGGAAGAAAGAAGTCGGACTATTTCATGATTTAGCTAGCAACGCATATATGATAATTACGCATGGCATGCACATCACTATAGATGCTGAGCAACTAGATGATTTGGTTGCTGTGGTTGAAGTAGCAAAGAACCACAGGGACCATGGAATACTACCAGATGTGAGAGAACAATAACTAAATATTCTAGCATCGTCTAATTGGCAGGACGCCAGATTCTGAATCTGGAAATTGGAGTTCGAACCTCTGCGCTAGAACGCTGGGAGGCGCCCTACGATGGCCAAACCAATGACGTCAACGGTTGGCTAATCCCTACCCAGAGATCACGGGCACGGATGGGATGGAATGGCAGCATGATTAGTTCACGGGCACCGATCATGGTCTGCGTCACAACTTAGTGACATCGCCCACCGTGTCCATCTAAAAACTTAGGAGACAAAATGACTAGACGTAAGAAGCCAACAATTGAGGAAAATGCTGGTCGGGCTATCCGCAAGGCTGCTCAGGTTCTAACAGATAGAAAATGGATCAAAGGATCACGAGGTACACCTACTGATGGTATGTGTGCCATGGGTGTCATTGCGTTTGCTCTTACTGGACATATAGACGGTTTCAATGGTGATCTTTTTAGAACTGGTCTTGCAAACCAAGCCATGCAAATATTTCAAACCTGGATGAGAACATCAGGTATTAGTGATTCCGGTATTGCAGGCTGGAATGATCATAAGGCTTCTTCTAAGGAAGAAGTTATCCGTGTGATGGAAAAGTTTGCTGATGAATATGATCCTCAGCGGGTATAACTATGACAAATCTTCTCTGTCTGGTTGGGCTACACGCTCGCATACGAATAATGGAACCTAGACAGCCAGTATTGATTTGTAGCACCTCATTATATAGATGTCGACGTTGCACTGGTCGTTGGAACAAGATATTTATTAATCTGGGCCAAGATTCCGGCGTAATGTGGGAGCGAATATCATAATAAGACGTAGAATAATGCTATGGATCTGGGATGGTAAACCAGAGTGGTTAACTAATTATATTTATGACCACATAACGTGGTTGCCAAAGCTACTTTGCGTATTCGCTGGACATCTTCCAGAACGTGACCAATGTGGCATACCAGACCATGATTACTGTCTATACTGTGGAAAGAGTACACCAGGTCAATGGATGAAACCAGTGTGAAGAACTATAAGGTCGCCCGACCGCTACGAGTATGGAAATATCGTGGTTGGTGTTGGCTATGCCGAATTCATAAGACATCAGGATTTGATCTTGCTAGTCAAGAGGAAGCTATGGATGCTGTACTAGAACACTGTAAGGCTACTGAGGAGCTGATAAAAACCCTTGGATGAAATACCTGAACCATACGATCCGATGTGCGAACGATACGCAAGAGATATGACTTCATATGATGGAACATGGGCAGAAGATGAAGATTCATACAATGCAACGACGGAAGAGGAACGTCAAGCTAAGAGAATAAAAGCTGTTATCAGAGAAGAAGGTACTTATAATCCAAATAATGGACACTTCCTCTGTGATAGTTGCTACATAAAAGCGGGCATGCCAACTGGTCCCCATGGTTGGACATGCCCATAATTGAATCCTCATTGTGCGCTAACTGGCAAAGCGACCACATTCAAAGTGTGGTGATTGAGAGTTCGAATCTCTCCAATGAGACATGCCCCTATAGCTCAACGGACAGAGCAGCGCGTTTCTACCGCGTAGGTTGGGAGTTCGAATCTCTCTAGGGGTACTCCTCCAAATATTACTAGAAATGGACAACAATGATAACTCAGATGAACATTAAGCCGTGGTGTAACTGCCACTCAACTGGTAAATGGCAAAAGCAAGATGGTTTCTCACTTGATCCACCATCAGGTCTGTGGGTTTGCACTAGATGCCGCAAGCCTAGTAAAATGAACTATGATCGACTCGTGCTTGGTCTTACGCAAATCCCACAGCCAAAGCAGGAAGAGGATATTGTGGAGATCGAAGCACATTACGCAGCAAAGCAAGAGGTACGTAAAGAATTAGACTGGGCTGACGATGATGACCCGGACGATGGATTCGATTGGGATGACAATGACTGAAATTACAATGGAACATATTAGACAATCAAACCTTATTGAAGGTGTAAATCACAAAACGCAAGACCAAGCTTCAATGGAAGCGTTTGAAGAATTGTTAAATCTTGATGTTACTGAAACTTCTATCAAGAATTTACATTGGAATGTTATGCGCAGTCTGATGAAAGATCCTGGTAAATGGCGCGATTGTTGGGTAGAAGTTGGTGGACGCACATGTCCAAACCCACTATATGTACCACAACTAATGAAGGATTGGATTGAGGATTGCCAAGAGCTTAGTCCAAGAGTGGCACACATATCATTCGAGCGCATTCATCCATTCCGTGACGGTAACGGTAGGGTTGGTCGAATGCTTATGTGGTGCCATGAAATTAAGAATGGTATAGAACCAACACTGATCCACTATGACGACCGTTGGTCGTACTACTCATGGTTTTAAGGAGCAATCCTTATGGTAAAACAAGTTGAACTCTTTAGGAGTGATAAGTCAGCTCTTGTAGACGATGAAGACTACGATCTGGTATCACAGTATAAATGGTATTGTAATCTACAAGGTAATATCTTTTATGCATTAAGAAGTATAACTAAAATTTCTGGTTTAAAATCTATGCAAAAAATGCATATATTACTTACAGGATTTAAAATGACTGATCACCAAAATGGTGATGGTCTTGACAACAGACGTATAAATCTTCGACCAACAACCTATATGTTGAATAGAGCCAATAGCATCAAACGTAGACCAGGATTATCTAAGTACAAAGGTGTAACTTGGTCGAATACAAACAGGATGTGGTATGTAAGAGTGCAAGTAAATGGTAAAAGACAGCATATAGGTTATTATTTATTGGAAGAAGAGGCCGCATTGGCATATGATAGAGCAGCAATAATTGCTTTTGGGGAACATGCTAAACTTAATTTTCCAGAAGTAAAGTGACTGGTTCTAAATTGCAGTACATTGAAGTTGGTTTTCGTAATAAAGAAACAGGTGAGGAACACGTAGTTCGAATTCCTGTCACAGCTATTGTATTAACTGTGTTGGTTGTGCTACTATGTCTCGTCCTTAGCTAGTGTCCATCGATAAACATCAATATTGTTGGGGGCTTGACACGGTGACGGAGATCTGTCACAATCGTATTGTGCTCCTAACGAAATGCCCTTGTAGCTCAGTGGTAGAGCTTCTTACTCTTAATAAGAATGTCGTCAGTTCGATTCTGACCAGGGGTACTTTATTGTTACAACAAGGAGAAAATATGGATACCGGAAGTACAGTTACTACAGTAATCTTTGCACCTATTGACGAGACTGAACCTCTTGTTGTAGAAGAGGAAGTGGAAGAAGTCCTACAGGAGGAACCAGTTGTCGTCTAATGTACATGATCCAGCGCTGGTGCCTAGCACTCTGCGTGGTTTCCGTTTGTGGCAGTTGAGCAGTGCTGGTCTTAAGGCCCTAGTACAAAAATCAATTTGGCCTAAAGATGATCAAATGGTCGCCAAGTGTCTAAACAGCATACTTGGTTCACTTAGAATAAACTGGAACGGGGATACGGTTGGTGAACATGGGCCGGAGGATCAGATTCCTGTCCATGGTTGTACCTGTGGGATTCACGCTAGATACAACCCATCAGATCTAGAAGATCTGATAGGGAATACACCCAATGCGGTGCCAGGCTGGTATGGAGCTACCATAATGGCCGGTGTAGTGGAAGCATCTGGTAAGATAATTCTCGGCACTAGAGGTTTCAAAGCCGAAAAGGCTAGAATTATTGCCCTTGCTCCATTCTTGTTTAGTGACCAGGACACATACGACTCATATGATACACAGAGAAGACTGCGTCATGCAGCAGCAGTATATTCAGCAGAGTATTACAATGACTATGACTATCTAGTGAATAATTATCCAATGGCTGATCTCACCGAATTTGGTATTGCTCCATATCAAGTGACAACTCTTGATATGGAAATGCGTCATGGTCGCAGGCAAAGAATGTTATCAGATCGTCAGAGGATGAATGGATCACATCACCTAGATGCATTTAGGTTTAGCTACCTTGCTACTGTGGCGGCGATGTCAGAAAAAGATGTAAAGAAGTCAGTACAAAATCTCCTGCAAGCTTATGGGAGCTGATTGAAATGTATAGTAATCACGCACTTGTGGAGGCTGTTGACAGATTACGAAAAGCTGAAAAGGAATTTGAAGAAGCAAGAACTGAAGTTGCCGACTTATTAGAAATTGCGGCTAAGACTCAACAAGTAACACGGCTAGCAGAACTTACAAAAATTAATAGAACCACAATCTATTGGCTAATTAGAACTTGGAGTACAAAGAATGCAAACCCAAACAACGGTTATCAACGCAAAGAAAGCACGTGAGTTTCTTGAACTCAATGTACCATTTGAACAAGGTGGATTGGATCTTAACCGACCACTAAGTAGGGCTTTGATCAACAACTACGCCAAAGAAATGCTTAGAGGCAATTGGCGCCTAACCCACCAAGGTATTGCTTTTTCGGTCAATGGTAAGCTTAAGGATGGACAGCACCGACTTTTGGCTATTGTACAAGCATCAGAAGAGGGTGCCTTTGATGGTGATGAGATCATCCCACCACAACCAAAAATCGCAATCAAGATGCAAGTTACTTGGGGTCTAGATGATGACATCTTCCCAGTCTTAGACATAGGTAAGAACCGAACCAGTGCAACAGTATTGGCTATGGCTGGTTACTCGAACCAACTTAAGCTTGCAGCAGTTGGTCGACTTGTATACCTATTCGATAACTACGAGTATAAGTACTGGCGCAAGACTGGAATCACCAACGGTCAGGTTTTAGATACAGTACGATCCAATCGTCTAGAAGAATATATGCCTACTGTAAGCAAATTAACTCCGATAGGTTTTATCGGGTCTGCTGCTGCCGCTGGCTACTTTGTTTGTGAGCGTGCTCTACCTGGTGGAGAGCACGAAAACTTCATTGAGGCTCTAGAATTGGGTGCCGGACTGGCTTCCGATAGTCCTGTACTTATTCTACGAAACTATCTTGGTAGATCACGTAATGCTAAGAACATCCGTCGCGATGCTTACCTGCACTTGGCACTATATATCAAGACTTGGAATGATTTCTGCTTGGGTCGACGGCGTTCTAGCATTTCTTGGCGGAATACGGAGATCTTCCCAAAGCCACTTGAGGCAGCAGAATTGGAAGTTTCTGAATAATGCCAAAATATGACGAAAATGGAGTGCCACGACTTAATACTGCGGCACTTCGATACGCTCTACTTCTATATGATAGAATGTTTGAGCAATCAAAATTAATCCCACCAATGGAACTACTAGATTTGGGATTTCCACAAGGAGATCAAACACCTATCCGAGTTTTTAAAGGTTTTATTAGTAGAGCAGGCACTGAAGTTGGTTTGAGTAAAGCAAACGCAACGCAAGCTAGTACAATCCTTTATGCGATGCGAGCAGCAACAATGCTTAAAGCCAGCGGCGGGCGCAACAATGCGATAGAACATCCTAGCATAGTGTTGCTATCATATCGACCAACCGACGAACAGTTTCTAGAATTCAAAGAAAGATCTGGTCAACTTAGTCAGCGAATTGCCCCAAGCAAGACCCAGTTGGTATTGAACGAACTGGCTGAACTAAAGGATAGAGTTGCAAAACTAGAATCTATAGTTGCTTTGCATCTTCCACCTTCATCAATGTAGGAGACATTGTGGCAGATACTACCTTTGAGGAAGCTAGACGCTGCCCCAGATGTGAACTTCCTGGTAAGGAAGTTGGTACAGTAAAAGGTCCACGTGGTAGTTCTATTCGAACCATCATGTGTGAAAATAATCGATGCAGTTGGAATGCTACCACTTGGGTTGTACAAGTAAACGCAGATGGCAGCATTCCTCCACCTGTAACCAGTAGACCAAAGAACTTCCCAACACTACCAGAACGGTCGGACGAAGCTGTTAACAGCTATAATCAGTGGCTACTGGAGCAAACACTAAAAGGCGGCGAAACACGTCGTGGATGAAACTACGATTGAAGCTGAAGGGTTGCTATTATCTGAATTATGGCAAAGGTTTAATCAACAGCGTATTCAAGCGCACGTCAAGCCAGCCGTGGCTAACGCATTTAAGGGAATAATCAAAGATGCGTTAGCCACGGCTCTGGTTACTAAAGAACTACCAGAAGAATGGACAGACACAGAACGCATAATCGTTGTAATGACTGATGTAATGGAAAAAATTCTTAACTTTGGAATATATCTGAAGGAAGTTAATTTCGACTTGGACAAACTATCACCATGTGATTGCAAAGAACCTTAAAGGGAGGTGAATCATGCAGCTTTATCCATTTCAAATTGAGTGTGTTGATAAGCTGGAAAAAGTACAGGCAGTACTTATAGGAGACGATATGGGCCTCGGGAAGACTATAGAGGCAATCGTCTTGGATGTTAGAAGAAGAGTGCAGTTTCCGAATCACCATTTAAAGACAATAGTCGTGTGCCCACTGTCTATGGTATCTACTTGGACAAAGGCATGGTTCCAGTGGGCACCCGACTTGCGTATTCTACCAATTAATAACAAGGATCGTAGTCACTTCGTGGATGAGCTATCTGATGATAACTATGATGTGTTCATCTGTCACTGGCCAATTCTTCGTAGAATTCCTGAGTTGGCTGAGGTAAAATGGTTTCACGTTATTGCTGATGAAGCACATGCAATGCAGAACCGTAAGTCAAAACAAACAGTAGCTATCAAGGAAATGCAAGCTGGTTACAAGAGTGCGCTTACTGGTACGCCAGCCTTTGACAAGCCGGACGATCTGTGGAGTATTCTGCATTGGCTGTATCCCAGATATTGGTCTAGCTATTGGAAGTACTACAATGACCACATTATTTTTGACAACTACAATGGCTACAAGACAGTCATTGGTGTAAACAATCCAGAGAAACTCCAAAGAGAGATGGCGGGTTTTTATGTTCGCCGTCGTAAAGAGGATGTTTTGTTGGATCTGCCAGAAAAATATTACACCGAAATTCGCGTTGATCTTCACCCATTGCAGCGTCGAGCATACAACTCAATGAAAAACAATATGCTCGCATGGATTGGTGATAACGAACACACCCCTGTGGTGGCACCAATCGTTATCGCGCAACTCACCAGGCTGCAACAGTTCGCTACCGCGTTCGCTGAGGTAATTGAATATTCCAAGCGTGATGGTAGTATAGAAGAAAAAATGATTCTCTCTGAACCATCAAGTAAGCTCGATGCAGTCATGGAGGTTATAGAATCCACAGGGCAACAGGTAGTCGTGTTCAGCCAATTTGCTCAGGTAATTGAATTACTGGCGAAACGGCTGGAGAAGAAAGGCATCACCTGTGGAAAATTTATCGGAGCAACCCCCACTGATGAGCGCGCAAGAATATTATCGTCGTTTCAAGATGGTAGAATTCAAGTATTTGCTGGAACTATTGCCGCCGGTGGGGTTGGCATCACGCTCACGGCGGCGCGTACCATTATATTTACTGATAGATCATGGTCTAACGCCCTCAATCTACAGGCCGAGGATCGACTACATCGCATTGGTCAAAAGTCAGCGGTACAAGTCATTGATATAATTGCCAACGACACGATTGATGCTCGTCGTATTAAGGTAATTCAAAACAAATGGGCCTGGATAAAAAGGCTAATTGGTGACACAAATATTGATCCACAAATGGAAATGGATGATGATTTAGATGTCGCTGCCTAAGCATTGTGGTCGTTCTTCCTGCGAAGTCTGCGATGAAGGAATAGCAAGAGCAATGGAAAAGCAACGTGTAAAGGTGACGTGGGAAATGGTTAGCGCTGTTTCCCATCCACAATTCTATAATGGTGAGAGTCCAGCATATAACCCAGATAAAATTCCCGATGAATACTGGAAAACAATAATTAGTGAACATGCCAGTATGAGTCAATACAGAGGACTAATGGACCTAGTAAGAGCAGGTGAATATATAAGGAATGTTAGATTGTATGTGGCTGAAACTAATATAGTTTGGAAGGAGGTAACTCCAGATGATAACACAGGAACTTTGGCGTGACTTTATTCGATCATTCTTCAAGATCGACAACATGTCGGATGATTGGTTTGAACATATAGTTCGCAACTGGAACCCACTGAGAAACGAATCTGGTTGCGATTGTCAATACTTTTGGGCTACCGATCCAATCGTTTGTGAGGGATACAAGTCTTACGTTGAGCACAAAGTACCAATCAGTGAGGCAGACGATGTGTCGGTATTTGATGATGAACCACTGGGTCATAATAGTGAGTTGTACTAATGAATGATTTGATATTCAAGATTGCTATAGCGGTATTGGCATTGGCAATGGGAGTACTTATAGTGAGTGCGATAGTAAACATTATTGGAGTAGTGAGCAGATGAACAACACAGACATAGCCTTCCTGAGATTTCTTGGTTGGCTGCTCACTGTATTAATGGTGACCAACTGGGTCCTGGCCAAAATTACATATAATGAAGCTCCTGCGTATTTACTATTTATTGGGTTTGGACTTGGATGGTACTTGTTATGGAGTACATCGTTCATACGCAATAAGGTTAAAAGCTGGTTAAGTTTATAGATAACAAGAAAGAAAAAGATTGGCTATCAATAGTTATCACTATCATGATATGCATTTATGCGATGTCTCTGATTTTAGTAACATTCGGTGCATTTCTCAATCAAGCCACTTGCTGACAAGATCATGAGCATGTACGTTCCCATTGGAACAGATGTGCACGTACATACTCAAAATTTTGTTAACTAGGGAGAAACATGTCTAATGTAGCTGATCTTAGTGTTCGCCTAATAGGCTGGACACAGATTGATTCCGACCTTATGCATGAATTAACTGGTTGGAATACAGACGCTGCTGGTGGGCAAGCACTAGCAGAGTTTGCTGGTCGAGCTTGCTACCAATCGTGGTCAAAACCAAACCCTATTACAGCAACCAACAAAGGTTATCTCGCTAGGATTCTTAAGCAGCAACATGAATCTGTACTAGAACATGCAGTAGCTACGTTCTATGTAACTGGCGTCTCTCGATCGTTGTTAACGGAATTAGAGCGTCATCGACATGTCTCACTCTCAGTGCTGTCACAGCGTTACGTAGATGAATCTGATGCATCAATAATTATACCTCCAAGTATTAAACTCATTTCTCAATCAGCTCTCTTATCACTAAGCGATGTGGCCGAAAGAGTTTTGATTTCATACAAACACATTGTGAAAACCCTCACCGATCTTGGGCTTTCTAGAAAGCGTGCCAGAGAGGCCGCCAGAGCGGTGTTACCAAACATGACAGAGACAAAATTTGTAGTAACAGCTAACGTGCGAGCATGGCGCGATCTATTAAAGAAGCGTTGGCACGAAGCGGCCGATCTAGAAATCCTAGCGTTTAGTGAAATCATACTAAATGAGCTTAATAGACTTGTCCCAAACATGATGCAAGATTTCCCTACTAAGCCGTTTGGTTATGATGATGTTACTCTCTGACAATGAGATATTAGGTCACATGGATTCTGATGAATTGTCAATAGAACCCTGGAATCCCAGACTGTTGCAACCTGCAAGTATAGATTTGCGCCTTGGTAACAAGTTTCTGGTTTTCAACAACCACTTCTATACTCATATTGATCCATCTGTAACCCAACCTGGCATGACTTCTGAGATAATAGTAATAGGTAAGCCGTTTATTCTACATCCGGGCGAATTCGTACTAGCTTCTACGCTAGAAGCAATAAGGATGGGAACAAGTATTGCTGGTATGATCGGTGGGGTATCCAGTCTGGGTAGAATTGGACTATTGATACACTCGACTGCTGGATTTATTGATCCCGGATTCAAGGGAAACGTTACGTTGGAATTATCAAATGTATCTAGACTTCCAATAATGCTCTGGCCAAACATGAGAATTGGACAATTGTGTGTACTAAAATTGTCTTCACGGGCTAGGAATTCATATGGAAATAAAGAATTAGGGTCACACTATCAAGATCAATCGGGACCAACAGCCAGCAGATCATGGGATGGTTTTTGGCACAACGATTTGGATGGAACATGACATTAGTAGTTGAACCAGAAATCCAATGGTATCTAGACAGACATCTATCACATCAGACCCACAACTCTACTCGGCGTGCGTTCCGTAGTTGTCGACGTCGTTGGTCCTGGGTTTATCGGGACATGTATCAGCCTGTTACGCAGGCAGCACCGCTAGAGTTTGGTATTGCTTTCCATGAGGCAATGGAAGTGTTCTACGAGCCACGCACGTGGGGCTCAGCGCTAGAAATTCGTACTGACCTAGCCTTGGTCGCGTTCCGACGTAAGTGTAGTGCTCAGCTAAAAGAGTACATGAAGCTAAACCCTGATCCTGATGTAACTGTTCTAGACTCATACAAGGAACGTCTTGAATTGGGTCTGAACATGATTCGGTATTACTGCAACAACATGTCACCGCACTACGATCGTCGCTGGACTCCAATTCGGGTCGAGGTATCCTTTGAGGTACCAATCAAGCATCCTGATACTGGACAGCAATTGTGGTGCAAGTGCAATCCATGTTGGGTGCGATGGAAGAAATCTAAGGATGGCATAGAACATCACGACAAGTGGCAGGAAAGCCTACCTGAGGAAGAACGAGAAATAGGATTAAGTGATAAAATATATCGTGAGGTTGTATGGGATGGACTTCCAGTAACATATGGCGGCAGACTCGATGCGTTGTTCCAAGATGAGCTTGCAAGATACTGGGTGGCTGACTGGAAAACGACAGCTAGGATGTTAGATGAAGATGCGGAGGCATCCTTCTTGCAATTAGATGACCAAATTGCTGGCTACCTGTGGGCTCTTGAGCAGTATGGTATTCACTGCGCGGGCTTCATCTACGTCGAGATTAAAAAGGCTTTCCCACAGGCACCAGAGGTACTGTCACGCAAATACAAGGGACGCATAGTATCAACAAATAAGCAATTCCTCACTACGCCAGAGCTTGCACTCAAGTCAATCCAACACCATGACCATGATGGCTGGCAAATGGGCTTGTATGATGATTACTTAGACTGGCTCAAGTTTGAAGGTCCAAAGTTTACTCAGCGCCATCAGATCCATAAGAATGAACACGAGATTAAGATGGCTGGAGAAGTTATTGCTCGTGAAGTTCTGGATATGATTAATGATCCTGCTATCTACCCACAACCTGGTAGATTTTCCTGTAACTGGTGCCTCTTTAAGCAACCATGTCTAGGAATGAATATGGGAGAAGATTATCAGTACACACTTGATACTATGTTCGTCAAGGAGACACAATACTACTGGGAGATCAAAGCGGCGAGTACAGAATGAACAAACCAACAAGAACATTGAACTTATACATAAAAGAAGTTCATCACGAAATAATAGATAGAGCAAAGGTGAAGGCGAGATCTAAAGGGCTTAGTCTATCGTCAGTTATAATTTCTTTGTTGGAGCAATGGGTGAGCATCGAATGACTGAACTTAGATCATGGGAACACTTCACCCTACAGTATGCTGAGCCATCAGGAAGATATACAACACCATTTTGGATAGCGCGAAGCGCATCAGATAATGTTGCTGATGGTCTAACTCCCATAGATGCTCTGGCAAATCTTGTTGTTGATATGAGTCAGGAGATAACTAAGTTAAGGTCGCAATTGGATGCCAAGAGTAGTCGTAAATCGGATCAAACCCGGTGATGGTGACGAGCGGCATGGTACCGATAATGCTTACAACAATCACAAGTGTCGTTGTGTACGATGTAAGGAGGCTCATGCTACAGCTAAGTACTATCTTAGACTCTACCATCGAATGCGAACAACATTGGAGGATGGCGATAAAAGGCATGGATTAAATGGATACAACAACTATGCATGTCGGTGCCATACATGTTGCAAAGCACAGAGTGATGATTTAAAAAAGAGAAGAGGCACCAGTGCAACTATATCCTCATGACCTACGCTCCATTGCTGATGCACTGGATAAATTGGCTAATCTGCCAAGCGGTGTAGATATAGCAAGTTTCGACCACCATCAATTGTCAATTGGAGTTGGTAAACTTCCAGATAATCAAAAAGGTGATGGTACGTCTTACTACGTCACATCCATACGAGATAAAATTGGGACAAAGCCACCAGTTATGCGAACCCCATAAAAATCTAAGGAGCACGGTTATGGTGTGTAAGGCTTGTACTGGTGTTGTTCATGATGGTAAACCAAAAAACTGTCGTGGTGGCACGTGGTGCGATTGCGCTCACAGACTACCAATCGAAGTAACCAAACGAGAGGAACCAATAGATGAGCAACCTGTTCAGTGATGACAAGGTGCAGGAAGATCTCCTGTTAAAAGAGAACGAGATTGATCTAAAAGATTTAGATGCATTTCTGTGTGGTCCATTAAATCAAATCGGTGAGGATATCAAGATGGAAGAACCAGAGATCTTCAACAAAATGGTCGAAGAAAACCCAAACGTAGTTTTGGGAACAGAACCTACCACTGAACTTGAAGATGAAGACGATGATGATTATGATGAAGACGAAGATGATGACGAAGATGATGACGAAGATGCGGACGACGAAATTAAGTAAAATCGGACATTGGGTCGATCGATAGAATTGAATTGCTTGACTCTTGCGCCACAAGATCCTGCGATGGTAGACTGGACTACCTACTAAGAGTGAAAGATTAAAGTAGCAATTCGGACAAAACGCCTATTAAGGATTTTGGATGTCTCTAGCTGCCATCGCAGGATTACCAGTTGTCAAAGTAGCGGAACAACCAATAAGCATCAACATGCTTGTGTATGGTGAATCCGGGGCTGGTAAAACCACATTAACCGGATCAGCGGATGCGGTCCCCGAGATGCGTCGTGTGTTAATCATTGACGTTGAGGGTGGTACTCTTTCGCTTAAGACAAGATTCCCAAATGTGGAATCTGTACGTGTAAAAACTTGGGCCAAGATGAGTGAAGTATACAATGAGTTGTATGCTGGTGGCCATGGCTACAACACCATTGTTATCGACAGTCTGACTGAGACACAAAAAATGTCGATGGACCAAGTAATGATAAGGCTTGTAGAACAGCATGAAGAACGTGATGCAGATGTCCCCGGCATCCGTGAATGGAACATTAACATTGAACAGACTAGGAAGTTTGTTCGTGCATTCCGTGATCTACCTGTAAACACTATCTTTACGGCACTAGCTAGAACAGACCAAGATAAAAGAACAGGGGCCACCCGACGCAAACCATCACTATCAGGAAAAGTAGCGGATGAAGTTGCTGGCTTCCTTGATATCGTGACTTATCTGTATACCAAGGAGGTTGACGGCGAAAATAAGCGGATGCTACTGTGTGGAGCTACCGAAGGAATTGTGGCCAAGGATCGCACAGACAAACTACCACAGGTTATACAAGACCCAACAATGTTAAGTATCTGGAATGCAGTCAGGGGATTGACAAGCGATGACAACACCGTTGAAGGTTAATTTTACCTCAGAAGAGGCTACCTCCGTTGTACGTGAGGTCCCACCATCTGGTGAGTATGTAGTCAACATTGTTGAAGGCGAAATCAAGTCTGTAAAGCCCGGACGTAAGAACGTCGGCCGTCCATTCTGGCAGCTACAGCTAGTCGTACAGGATGGTGCGTTCTCAGGTTCGCGCTTCTATGCATCAGTAATGCTCTTTGATGGTGCACTCTACTCTTTTGCTCAGTTGATGCGAGCCCTCGGTTATGACGTAAACGATGGTGACTTTGAGGTTCCATCACTAGAAGACATCATTGGGAAGACAGTAAATGTTAAGGGCTTTAAGCGCCCTCCAACGACGCTAGATGATGGTACTAATCTACCTGAGCGTTTTGAGATTAAGGGATACAAGACATCAAATAAGCAAGGTGCTGCTAAGGCTGCCACCTCAAGCATTCTTCCATAGTCCGTGATGTAGTACAATAGACAACGGCTCGTCAACGACGGGCCGTTGTCTATTCCATCCTAAAGGTAGGTAGCCTATGTACTCCACCTTCCAGGATGCAGTAGAACACACAACAGAGCGGCGCAAGGATTTTTTCAAACTGGTCTTTGGAAATGAAACGGGCTATGTTTGCATAGCATATAAAAGTCACCTCGACCGATCCATGCGTGAGAAGTACTTTGAGTACCCACAGCAACTGGATGATATGTGCGAGGATATTGACACAAATTCCAAGACTCTCACACACGTTTATTTCTGTCCACAATTACTAAGTACCAAGAAACGCATTAAGGAAAACGTTTCTAAGTGCACTGTATTGTGGTCTGATCTAGACACCTGTAATCCACAAATGTTGCAGGTCCCCGCTTCTATTGTGGTTCAATCCAGCGCAGGAAGATGGCAAGCCCTTTGGCGCATGCAAGAAACCATGGTGCCAATTGAGGCTGAAGCGTTAAGTAGAAGAATCGCTTATTACCATGCCGAGCATGGTGCCGATCGTAGTGGTTGGGATTTAACCCAGCTACTTCGGGTTCCATACACACCTAACTATAAGTATGGCGATCTAACGACGGCACCCATAGTCGTTGTATTAACTACTACCTCTGCGCTGTATAGACCTGAAGACTTTGTTGATTATCCAGAATATGATGCCTTAAAATTTGCTTCTAACCCAATGCCCGTCCTGGGCGATGCACCAGAAGAAGAACCAACAGAAATACTACAGAGATATCGCACCACGCTAAATCCACAGGCATTCGGATTGTATGCACTAGAACCAGAAATGGTTGAGGACTGGAGCAAACAACAATGGAAGCTTGTTAACATTTGCGTCGAAGCTGGAATGACTCCAGCCGAAGTCTTTGCAATTGTCAAGAACGCAAAATGCAACAAGTATGCTCGCGACTCCAGACCAGACAGCTCCCTGTGGATTGAAGTTAATAAAGCTTTTGTGCTCCACATGCAATCTCACAATATGGTACCAACACCATCAACAGTCATTCCAGATTTTATCACTGATGAAGAAATCCGTATGGTGCAAAGACGTGAAACATTTGTTGAACGCTATATAAACTGGGCAACCTCACTGACAGACGCTGCACCACAGTATCACCAAGCTGGCGCGTTTATTATTCTTAGTTCAATCGTTGCTGGTGCAGTGCAACTACCAACTTCATTCGGCAACATAAGACCTAACATGTGGTTCATGTTGCTTGCCGATACCACCTTGACACGTAAGACCACCGCTATGGATATTGGTATGGATTTGCTCTACGAGATAAATCCAGATGCGATTATGGCAAACGATGGTTCGGCTGAAGGTATTTTAACAGCATTAAAGAGTAGAGCTAGACGTCCATCTATCTACTTACGAGATGAGTTTACTGGACTTCTAGAAGCCATTGCACACAAAGAGTACATGGCAGGTATGGCTGAGCATTTTACCAAACTTTATGATGGTAAATCCATCAAGCGACTTCTTCGTAAAGAAGAGATCATAGTAAATGATCCTGTCTTTATTATCTTTGCTGGTGGAATTAAAACTAAGACTCAAAACCTGCTTACCGAGGAGCACATCAATAGTGGATTCATTCCACGGTTTGTCTTTCTTACCGCCGTAGCTGACCCAACCAGAGTTAGACCTGTAGGTCCACCGGCCGTGGTGAATCTAGAAGACAAACAAAAGATTAAAGATGAGCTATTCGACATCTATGATTTCTTTAATCGTGAGCGTCTGATTCTAATGCCAGATGGTAAAACCCAAGCTCACATCAAACCAGACTTTGATGCGCGAATGACACCACAGGCATGGGCTAGATATAACAAACTAGAAAGCTCATTAACTAATGCTGCACTTGAAACGGGTGTCCCACATCTTACTCCAGTATATGACCGACTAGCCAAATCTATTATGAAAGCAGCTATGCTGATCGCGGCCTCACAAGTTCGCGATGGTGGTAATATAACTGTAACTGAAGAAGATGTTATTCATGCAATTTACTACGGACGTCACTGGCACGCTTATGCTAGTGAAATTGTCAGTGGTGTTGGTAAGAGTCCAGATGAGCGTACCATGGATGCTATTATTGATATGGTAGTTAAGTCAGACAAGATTGGAGTTGACCGATCAGCAATAATGAGACAGTTTAAGTTGGATGCCAAACGTGCTGATCTCCTACTTACGACTATCGTACAACGTAGGCTTGTCATGGTAATTCAACTGGCCGGACAACCTAGATACGTTGGGACTTGAGATGTCATATATAGGTGTTAGAGTAAAGCATAAAACGATTAAAGCAGAGTATTTAATTACGATCAAGTTACACGGACCATTAGATACTTTTGTCACTGATCCGGCATTCTTGAAGAAGTATGTCTTGGAAAGAATGAGGACATACAACTCCACCTTCGATATGGTCGACACTGCCAACAAGCTAGCAGATGACCTCGTAGAGCATTATTGTGATGGTAACATGTTGGTCTGGGCGGAGGTGGAAATTAACTCCAACAATGAAACAATATACAGTGCTAGCGCAGCAAAGGTAGATGAAGAATGTCAAGTATGACTCATGCAATAGCTAACAAGCCTGGTGGAGATTATCTAGATACCAGGTATTACAGAAGATATCTACACACCAGTAAGCATTCGAAATCTAAACAAGACTTCCAAGCCGAGGTTTTTGAACTTTTGATTATGTTGCTAGCACCAGTAGCTATCGCGATTGCCTACGCAGGTGCAGTAGTTGATATGATCAAGATATTCTTATTCGGTAAGATCTATCCTATCTTTGGATACGGTTATGGGAAACAAAACAGAATGGATCTATGGTCTGTGTAAGAACTGTGGAGAACGATTAGCACCCAAACGGGTACGTCAATCATACAAACATCACGAACCAACAAGTGAATGTAATGAACCATGGCCTGCACCTGGGCCGCCTTGTACTTGTGATTTTCCTCATTATAATTGCACTGGACATAGATTCTTTTCTGACGGAAGTTGTGACTGTATTCTACATGAAGGGCAACTTCATTGGAACCTATAATGAGTGCCATGGATTTGCTTAATCTATATGTGAATTTTGGTCTCAATCTGAGAAACAGAAGTGCCCGTACACATTTCTCCATATGGCTCTTGAATTGGATGCACGTTGTTGGTTTGGACAAATAATGGCCATTAAGGCAATTGAAACCAGTTATGGTGGTTGTAGATTTAGGTCAAGACTAGAAGCACGTTGGGCAGTATTTTTTGATACTCTCCACATTGAATGGCAATATGAGCCACAGGGATTCGCAACACCATATGGACTTTACTTACCAGATTTCTGGCTTTCAGTCTACCAATATTGGGTAGAAATAAAGGGCGAACTCCCAACACAGGAAGAGTACAACAAACTTGCATATGTGAAGGAACATACTATCGGAAGTAAGGCTTTTATATTTGCTGGAGACATACCAAGAAATCATGACAACATAGATTTACTTGATGCATGGAATGCATGCATCGAATGCGGAAGAGTAGATATTGTTAGAGCCGGATGGAAAACATATCTAGGATGTGGACATAATTATGATTTAAACTTAAGAGAAGACATAGAAGCGTCACCAGTAATACAATTAGCTTACAATAAAGCTCGATCCGCCAGATTCGAACACGGGGAAAGTGGATGAAGGAAATTGAGTTAACAATATTTGGTGTATATGCAACACTAAATTTCCCAACTGTGGGTGAACAGTATGCTAGGAGATAGTAATGGGATTACCTAAAGCCCCATTGGCAAACTGTGAATCTTGTCCATTCGAGAAAGCCCCGTTCGTGCCTACGCAGAACCCACAGCCAAGAGCGAAGCTAGCAGTATGTGGTGAAGCACCTGGCGCGTACGAAGCTGCTAAAGGTATACCGTTCACTGGTCCATCTGGTAGACTGCTGGACCAGGTTCTTACACACCATGGCTACAGTCGGGCAGATGTGATGGTAACTAACATTTGCTTATGTAGACCAGCAAATAACGATGATCCACCTAAGGCAGCCATCGTGGCCTGCAAGCCCAGGCTTGACGCAGAGCTGGCTGAGAGCGGCGTGGAGAAGATTTTAGCCGTGGGTGGTACCGCAGCCTCGGTGCTAATCGACCCGAAAAAGAAAATCTCGTCCTTACGTATAGGACCACCCAAACCGTACATTGAGAATTCTGAAGTTAGTGTAGTTGGAACCTGGCACCCTGCCTACTGTCTTCGCGCGCCGGATGCATTTCCATCGTTCGTTTCTGACGTTGGCAAGCTTCGCGGAAATAGGTACGACGTTTCCGCCTGGGTGCCGGCAAAATATGTAGTAGTCGATAGTGAAGACAATGCTCTACAGGCTATCGGACGTTTGTGGTTAGTCGATGGTCCATTGGTTATCGACATCGAAACTGGATTCGATAAGGACGAAGAGTACGAACACTCAGATCAACAGGACTTACTTTGTATAGGTATATCCTACGCTGTTGGCAAGGTCATTGTCATTGGATATAATGCTTTACAATTTGCCTCGGTTATAAAAGCATTAGGTCAAGTACTTGCTGCCAAGGAAGTTGTCGGACATAATATTAAGTCCGATCTCGCTGGACTGTTCCCATTGATGGGTGCCATAAGAGCAGCCGGTGATACCATGCTGCAATCTTATGCTCAGGATGAGCGTCCAGGCTTGCATGCCCTAGAGAAGTTGGGCATTGAAGTACTTGGTACTCCACCATGGAAGCAAGCATTTAAGAAATTATTGAAAGATCACAAGAACTATGCTACCGCTCCACGTTCTGCATTGTATTTATATAATGCCGAAGACGTGCACGTAACTCGGACCCTGTGGGATTTGTTCAACAAGAGAATGAATGCACGTGAACACCAACAGCACGCATTCCTGGTTAATGCAGCTAACGCAATCGTTAATTTGGAAATGGCAGGCATCAGCTTTGATCTTGATTATAGTCTAGAATTACAACAACTACTTCAAGATGAACTTGATAAACTAGAGACTGAGATTTCTCTAACTACTGGTAGAGATCTCAACCCTCGTTCGCCCATGCAGATTTTACGATGGTTTACCGAACAGGGTATACATCTCAAAACAACCCAGGCCGATGTTATTGAAACTCTTAGTGCTAGGATTCCTGATGGCACAGTCAAAACATTCATCCATCAGCTTTTACTTCATAGACGTCGTACTAAATTAAATGGTACCTACGTCAAGGGCTTTCAAAAAAGACTTCACAAAGGGAAAGTCTATACGACATATACTCTACATGGAACTACCTCTGGTCGCCTTGCGTCGAAGAATCCTAATATGCAAAACATCGTTCGGGACAAGAGAATTAAGCATCAGTTTACCGTTGAACATGAAGATAATGTACTTATCCAACTGGATTACAAGCAAGCGGAAGGTCGCGTTATCACAACGCTGGCGCACGACGAGTATTTAGCTAACATCTTCCGAGACCCAGAGCGCGATATCTTTGATGAACTATGTAACGACATCTACGGTGCCGGGCAATGGGTTAAAGAGAATCGTGTTAGTATGAAATCCATTTTCTATGGTAACGCTTATGGTAGAGGAGTGGCCGCAATTGCCTTGGAACTACAGCAGCAGGGTTCAAAGATTACGCTTGAAGAGACTAGAACTCTTATGCAGGAATTTAACGCTCGCATTTCGAGCGTCATCTCATGGCAAGCTGCTGTCAAGCATAGAGTACTCGACGGACAAGACCTTACAACTCCATTTGGTCGTAAAAGATCCTTCTGGCTTATTACAGACCAAAATCGAACCGAAGTTATCAACGAAGCCCTCAGCTTTTTACCACAATCAATCGCTAGTGATATCTGCGTCTCCGCTCTTGTTAAACTGCAACCGCGACTACACAGCCTTGCTACCACCCGGCTAACAATTCATGATGCTCTTATCTTCGAAACCAATAGAGCCAATCAAGAAGAAGTTATTGAGATTGCACGGCAAGAAATGGTTGCGGCTGGTTTAATATTCACAGATTTTGTTCCATTCGTAGTTGATGTTTCTACTGGTTCTAGATGGTCGGAGCTGTAATGAGTACTTTATTAAGCTTCAGTCTAGACCCGATTATTATAATATAGGAGAGGAAATGTTCATGACGCCAATACGGCAACTAGTAGTTGAGGGTTTAGAAATCTATACCGAAGATTGGATGGGTAGACGTGAATTAATAGCTACTTGCCCAAATGAGACCATTCATACTTGGTTGGTTAATTGTCTAGTAACCTATCACAAGGTGAATGTAGTACCATGGACCGAGGAAGAGAATGCACAATAGAACTGAAAAACAAGTAGCAGCCGACAATGCAATCTACAATGCCATTCAACAATGTATGCAGGCTTATGGAATTGATAACGCAATTCTCGGTGATTATCTAATTGTAACTGCGGTAGAACGCCTCGGTCCTAATGACACGGTATCTACTGGCTACCCAATGTTTATGCCAAATGGCGACATTCCTTGGTATCGTATCCAAGGATTACTAGACATGGCCAATTTTCAAATAAATAATCAAATTACCACTAGGACTGGTGATGACGAATAGAGTTGTTCTAGCTGTAGTGGGGGCCACCAAATTTGATGGTGACGAAACTGCAACTGACGTAGCACGAACATTCATTAATGATTTTTATATCAAAGCAGACAAAAGAATTGACTGTGTAATTTCTGGCGGTGCAATTGGTATTGATACGCTAGCCATTGAACTTGCTAAGGAACATGGATTCAGCTGGCAAGAATTACTACCTGCAAACAAGCGGTGGGAACCTAACGGTTATCGACAACGCAATATACTTATTGCCAACGCCTGTACTCATCTACTATGCATTCAACATTTCAAATCTAGAACCAATGGTTCTGGCTGGACTGCTGAGCTTGCCAGATCACTGAGTAAAGTGGTATGCAGAATGATGTGGAATGGTGAGAAGTTGGTGGTAAATCGTGAGCGTAGAACATGATGAAGAAGCAGAATGTCGCAATTGTCACCTAACTGCCTATCGCACAAAGGCGTTTGGTTGGGTACACTTAGGTGAATCCACAACTCCACCGTGCCCACAGCCCCGACCAATTCCACGTGAGTTTCCAACTACTAGGTGGAACGGCGAACGTTGTATTGCAAAACGATGTCTGGTAGAAGTAGCGGATACTAATGCGTTTCCACAATACTGGGCCAGATATCTTGTTGGGCAATTAGTACGAGCAGTGGAAGTCAACTACAATAACCACATCTCATATCTTTATGATGAAGATGGTAAGGGCTGGTACAAAGTGAGTAATGGCGGTGGACCAAGATTGCCACACGCTAATCTGATAATTGAAAGAGTAGTTGAGTACTATGACTAAACACACATACGTTTTTGCGAAGAATTATGATCACTTCCGTGTTTGGTGTCGACAACATGAAGTATCACATAACGATCATACCATTCACTTTGTCAGTAGACCAAGCCAACTGTGGGGTTTGACCGAGGACCATGCCCGATTTGCTTTCTATGAAACATGGCGTGAACATCCTGGGGCCGGAGAATTTGCACGTTATGTTCAGAAGATTCAAGCCATCGGTCCAATTATTAAGGAGGCCAAGATGGAACCAGTTAATGGTCTATTCACCAAGACATTCTGGAAGCGCACCGCAGAACGTGTTCTATCAACCTTTGCTCAGGCAGTATTAGGTGTGCTGACTGGTGGTGTGTTCATCCATGTGGATTGGAAGGTTCAGGCCATCACTGTTGGAGCAACTACCTTAGCTTCTCTACTTAAGAACATAGTTGGTAGTCAGCTTGGTGGTAACAGTGCTGATCCTAGTTGGGTTGACACAACGAAGGAGGATAAGAATGTCGACAAGAAAGCCGAAGCCGCAAGTAACTAAGACTGTGAATGGCGAAATTCTCACGGCTTTGTGCAAGAACTGCAAGTGCTGCCTAGCTAATGATGGTCACTGCTGGACTGATCATGTTACTAAACCCATTTCAGAACTGTGTGGTTGTGGGAGCTGTGAAGCACAGGTCAATGACTATAACGAACGTGATGCACAGCGGATAGTTAACCGTCGAGTGTTCTATTCCACCAAGACTAGGGATATGGTTTAATGATCAATGGTTATGCCGGTGTTTATGACGTCAACCCATTAAGCTCCGTAATAGCATTTAGATGGCATCAAAGTCGCAAGACTGAGTGTTTAGAATGGTTAACTGTTAATGAAATTAGTTACAGTTATATGGAAACTATTTCATCAATGCTCAATAAGATTGAAATTGATTTTGCTCCAAAGGGAACTACCATTGGTGAAATCACGCTCACTATTAACGTTAATGGTTTAAATACTAAGGTCAAACCAGGTCAGTGGATTGTTCTCATAAACGGTGTTGATGCAACAATTATTGACGATGACTCATTCAACTATTTATTTCAGGATGCTATTCAATGAGTGTTGATCTTGCGGCCTTTGATCCTGGAGTCACCACAGGTATCACTACTCTAACTGGTGATAAATACAGATCTTTCCAAATGAGATTTGATGATTACCCAAGCCCGCATGATATGCTTTATGAGTCATGTGTTTCATTACAACCTAAAGCCATTGTCTATGAAGCTTTCCAATTCCGACAAGGCCAAACAGGTGCAGTATTTACAGGCGTTGAATACATAGGCATCCTCAAACTATATGCCCAACAGAAGAAAATTCCAATTTTTGAGATTTCTCCTAGTGATGGTAAAGGGTTTTGGGACAACACAAAAATCAAGTCGCTCCACCTGTGGGTTCCTGGTAAGCCTCACGCCATGGACGCAGCTAGATTATTACTCAGCTATCGAATGAAGAATGATAAAAAATGGTTCAAAGAAATACTTTATGTTCTAAAAGAGCAACTAGGATGAGACACAGAAATGGGCTGGAACCATAAAGGTTCCAGCCCACTATTTATCTATAAACTAGTTGATTGTGGCAATTATATCTATTGTTGGAATTCTTGCATTTATATCAGAAGATAGTGTAACTATAACTGTATTATTATCTACTCTAGATATTACGTCTATCACCACTGGTGGACCTATAGCAGAAAACGTATCAACCAGACCGACGGAATCATTGATCGTGATTAATTTTACTAGTGCGATTAACGTCGTATCGGTAAGCCCAGCATTATCTGTTTGTGTTATGATCTTTACCATTTGTGTTATGAACGTATCTGTTAGACCTGAACTGTCTGTCTGTGTCACAGTTTTTGTTAATAGTGCTGCGAAATCATCAATTAATCCAGAGGAATCCGTAAAGGTTCTCGGGAATGTTGATGAGGTCGTAGTTACATCAGTGAGACCACTACTATCTGTATTAACTTTTTGGATGCCGAGAAGAACGTTATCAGTTAAACCTGAACTGTCACTTTGTGTAATGAGCTTAGCTAGCTGGATAGCAGCAGTATCTGTAAGACCAGAACTATCAGTGACTAATTTTTGTTGATTGAAGACAACCACATCAGTTAATCCAGAACCGTCTGTGATAACCTTTTGAACACTGAAAAGTATATTATCTGTCGGTCCAATGTCATCAGTCTGAGTGACAAGCTTAACGAGTTGAACAGATACATTATCTGTCAGTCCAGAATCATCTGTAAAAGTTCTATTAATAGTTAGTAGTACTATTGGTGTATCAGTCAACCCTACATCGTCAGTTCGTATGAGACTCTGAGTAATCAGTACGTTGTCTGTAAGTCCTGTAGAATCTGTTTGCGTAACCGTTTTGGCTAATTCTAGTGTTGATGTGTCTGTAAGTCCTATAGAATCTGTGCGTTCAAGTGTTTGAGTAAAGAGTGCGCTGTCAACAAGGTTTGCGGAGTCTGTGGTAACAAGTGAGCGAGTAAGTGCTAGATTGTCAGTAAGGCCAGATGAATCGGTACGTTCGAGGTTTAGTGTAATTAGTATATTGTCAGTGAGACCTGTGGAGTCAGTTTGAGTAACAGGAAAAGTAGTACCGTCACCTTCATTCAAGATGCCTAGCATCTCTAGTGCGGCTGATGAAGGTGTGGTATATGTCGGTGAGCTGATACCATGTGCTTCAGTGACAGGAGCGCCCGCGTTGTCCCAACGACCAAGAATGTATGTAGCTCCAGAACCTTGCTGGCTAGCTACGGTCGCACCACCAGGTATCCACGTAGGACTTCCAACAGCATCTACGTTCCAATCACCAACAGCCATAAAGACGGCGGAGTTAATACCAGTACGAGCCATCGACACGGTCTGCGTGGTCAAAGAAGCAGCAGCACCACTAGGACCAGCAGAGCCTCGTACGACGGTAACTCGACCATGCCACAACCTGCTGGGATCGGATGGAGTACAGGTGACTACTATGGTGCCGCCTGTAGCATCAGGAGCGGTTGATTGCAGAATACGAACGTGTCCGCTGCCAGTTCCGTTGTCAGTCTGTTGAGTATAGGTTAGCCCTCCACCAGTGAGTGGATATGTCTCTCCAGCACCATTCTGCTCGGCAATGATCTCTATGACCAAATAGTCACCAGCAGCAGTCGTGACCGAGCCAAACGCCCTAGTCCCTGCCGCTTCTGCTAAATCAACAGCATCAGGAAACGTCGGTGGATCGTAAACAGGCAACTCAGTCGGTGGTACAATCAACCGAGGTGGACCATTGACAAGTAGGGCAGCCCGACCAACGGGCACTCGTAGAAGATTACTCACCGCCGGCCATACCTTGCCGCGACCAGACTAGGAGTTGCACCAGGTGTGAGCTCACGCAGTCTAACCGTTGCCCCCGCCCCACATTGGCTGGTGGCGTAGGTAAACCCGATGGTAGGAGCATTAGCGTTACCAGCCGTCACAGCAGCATCACCAGAGTACAAACCGCAGTCGTTGCCACTGCTAGACAACCGTTGATTACGAATTGCAGTAGCTCCGAATGTGGCCGACGTCTGGGTAATTGTGAATGCTGATACTGCACCAACCGCGTCGGTGTCGGACGAGTGAGCAATTACAACCAAATCACTAGCGGCGAGCGCAGATCCCCACGCGCCGCACACACACGTGCGACCAGTGCCATGAGCTGCATCTGTTCCAGTGACAGCTATAGGATTGGCCCATGCACCTAAAGTGCCGGCATAGACAGACATCCCGCCGCCGGTGGCGCTACCACCGCTGTTGGTGATGGTTACATTAGAGGTGCCCTCGTTACCAAGGAGAACCTTCCACCATATGCCAAGACGAGTCAGCCCGACATCAGCACCAGTAGTGCCGGTGCCACCCGTAGTATTTACCACTTGCTGCCAACCTGATGGGTCAATTCCCCACGTGGCCGTGTCTGGTTTGACTGTCACCATTAGAATCGCCAGTCGACCAGCAGCCGTGCCAACATGCGCCACCGTTGTCGAGGTTGACCCTTTAGCAGTAGTGGCCGCCTCGATTCCAGATGATGCACTGTGTGAGATCGACACGACTTGCCTCCAGGCTTAGTCCCACTCGATATAGTAGTCGCAAATCTGCCCGGTTCCAGTAGGAATGGTGATTCCGACGCCGTTAGCAGTGCCAGATGGAATTGTTAGACCATTAGCGAATGTCCAGATAACTCCTGAACCAATTGCCGCACCGAGAACGGCTGCACGGACCAGGCCGGATATTGCCCCGTCCGCAGTATGTCCAGCAAATCCAGTAGCCACGGCAACATGAACTGGGTCACCCAGGGCTATTTCGGTCAGTCCAGCTCCAACTCCAGTCGCATTCGTAAATCGCGCAACACCTACAGCCACAGCAGTCGCGGTCGTATTGAATACACCAATCTCGTAGATGATTGGTGTTACAGCGGTTGTGGCAAAGATAGATGCTAACGCGCGCACGTTTGTCCCTGCCACTGTTGAGCGGCCGGCCACCGCGAAACGGGCCACTAGGTTGCCACCCCCACCACAATCAGCCACACCCCATCAGCAGCAGGCCCAGTCGGAATCGTTATCACCGTTCCGACAATTGTAGCAATCGCAGCAATGGTAGTGCCAGTATCACTGACAATTCCAGCTCTCTTGACGACTTTAAAATGGGCGGCGACGTCAACTGTATCAGCAGCAGTGACATTTTTCAGTGAGTACAAAGCGGTACGACCACATGCACCATCCATGTAGACCATCTGGGCCTGATCGTTCGTCAGTAATGCCATGGAACTGTCCTCTCATTAAGTTGTTACACACCAAGGAATTTAGCATTCCACGTGATCACGAGCGAGTCTGATGCTGTCTTGTTGATCGCAGTGAATACAACTCGATGAGCTGTGTTTGCGGCCGATGTGGTGGCATCTGTACCAGCGTCGTTCACGATGACAGCTTCGGTAATTGCTGCGTTAGTAACATCGCCAGCGAGCCATGATGTCTTATATTGACCATTCACACCAAGACCAGCACCAAGGTTTTGCACTACTGGCCATGTCGCATCGAATGCATTGTTCGATCCAGAAATATACGTAACCAGAGCAGCGCCAGCGCCAGCCTTGGCAACAGCAGTGACACCCGTACCCAATTTCATACCTGTCATCTTTGTCGGCTGTGCAGGAGCTGCTGGCGTGACCAAAGCAATTGCCATACCAGCGTAGTATAGATCACCAGCGTCAGTGATCAGATTGTGAATCATCTGCTCATACTTGATTTTGCCTTCCTTATCGAACAACTGGATGAGGACGTTATCAATGAGTTCAGCCCTATCCCCACCATTATCAGTCAAACGTCGCATATCTGGTTCAACAACATGGATCTTGGTTACATCGATCATGGTCTTGTTACCTCCGGGCTCAAGGCCGCATCTCCTTCCAATACTCTTAAAGTATTGGCAGCGGTAGTAAATACTTCTAGATCGTACACACCAGTGTTCCAGGTCAAGGCTGCTGTTACAACAGCATCGACATTGATCATAACTATTCCAGCAGGTCCATTTATAGTTATCATACCATTAATTGTTGATGCTTCCAGCAGAACTATACTAGAATCTACTGTCGATCTTATCTGCATCTGAGCAGAATAACCAGTGAGCACCATAATAGTACCGTCGCTATTCTTCACAGATATATTCAGAGTGAAAACAGAACCCTGTCTAATAACAATATCGTGCTTTGTTACTAGACCTGTAGTTATTGTCATATTTCACCCACAATAGTCTATTGGAAATGGTGGGGGTGGATTCGCTGATCGCTGCTTATCAATGAGATCCACCGTAGTAAAGTACTTTATATAAGCTGCATTCATATCATTGGCTGTTTGTGCATTGTGTCGCTGACCAGCATCATAGATAGATCTGAATAAATCATGAACTAATTTATTGTCTAATATAGCAATATCTTGATTGTTGGATGTATATTCAACGTGAGCCTGATTATATCTAGTTTGACAATCGGCAAAGCTAGTTTGTCGAATGAAAAGGATAAGAGAGATAATTACTGTAACAGCAACCATTATTCGGAGGAATAGTTCTACCGAATCACTACCAAGCCATTTTCTGGTATCAAGGGCCATTATTCTTTTGTCTCCCTCCTAAGAACCAACTTGCTACGCCTACGCCTACCCCTGCCCCAACTACACCAAATATGATCGTATATAATATGGCTTGATACAAATATGTCATTGTTCTGACTCCTGCGGTTCCGACGGTGTTGTCTGCTTCGACTTCCTCACCAAGTTACTGATGAATGGCGGATTCAAGGCCAACCAAATAGCACCTGGCACACCCCATAGTGCAGGGTCAGGTAGAATACCTCTGACGAGATATGTGAGCATATATACTGCCCAAATACATAGTGCGGTAAGCATCACCGCATTCTTTACCCACCTGTACACTCATTCCTCTTACTTCCGAGACGTAGGGATGTAGACACCTCTACAGATACTAAAAGCCCTCGAACCAAGATAAATCTATCCCAACTATACTAGCTACTCTAGTTCTTACTGTACCAGCACCGGTGGCGCGTCGATGCCTAACATTTAAGAGTGTTGGATTACCATTTGGACTTGCACCATTTGTCAATCTAGATCGTCGCATAACTATATCAACATATGCTGGTCCACCAGCTGGTGTGATTATAGCTTCCACAACTTCTCGACTCGTGTCTTCCTCAATGATGGAAATTTCACCAGTAGTTGAAGCATCATTGAAGTAAACAAGTCTGAATCTTAGGTGTGGATGATATTGATACCACTCTAATCCAGCAATATCCGAGTAAGTACCACTTGTGGTTGTGGCTAATACTTTGTCGGTAAATGGTATAGAAAAATCTGGAGCGCTAAAGCCTCTACGGGCGTTTAGACTATCAGCTATTAATATATCACCACTTTTATCATAAATCTCAAAACTAGGAAAAGCGAAATCCGGATCAATTATACTTCCATCAACTGTGCCCATGCGCATTAGTGATGCACCTAGTATTGGCGATCCATCTGGATACAAATAATCAGTTGACACAGTTTCTGATCTACTAATTACGATAGCCATTCCTTCTTCACCATTAATAGATATATTCGAGCCAATATTGATTACACCTTCAGTGTTAGTGGCTAAAGATTCAAACACACCTGGACGAAACCAAATAATAGATCCACCATTTACAACAATACCACCGGTACTAATACCAGTATTAGGTATTTGTGGAGTTCTCTCTAATTTAGAGATCCTACTTCTTAAGTCCGCAATTATCTTCATTAGATCTGGTTCATTTGTCCTATACTTGCCAGGCATGGTTACTCCGTTTCGTTATCGCCTTGGAAGATTAAATTATATTCTTCCGAATTCTCAGTAGTTGGTGGATTCAATTCCCACTTTACAATTCGACCAGGAAAATCTAATTCGTCTTCATTTCTAGCGTCTTGAATGACAACCCTAACGGTATCACCAATACCAAAATCACCAAACTCTGGTGTTTCATCAGCTTTCATACTAATTTTTAACATTGTCATTGGTGGTCGTCTAGTTATACCCTCTTGAGTTGCTATTTTATCAATTGTAGAGAATGAGGTGATATCCTTACGTGATACAACTTTGTCCCATCTTGGCCAACCCTGAGCAATCATTTCTTCATTTCTAGAATATCCAACTACCATCGTATTACCTTCGCCAGAACCAACAACTTGTACATGAGTACCGGCTTCGGACATGCTTTCGACTTGGTAGTAGTTCAGTACTGAACCTGGGTATTGGTAGATTAGTGAATTAGGTCCTAGTGGTGATCCTATAGTAGGATATCCTATTACCAAATCTTTTCTATAAGTAGATCCACTCCGACTGCATGATATGTACCAATCGAATCCATCCACAGCATCGGCAAGTTCAGACATCAACTCACCAAATATTCTTTTATCTGTGCCAAGAGCATTAATGAATTTGTCTGTGGAAGTGAATGTATTCGATGGCACAATTATATTTAGATTACCACCAGGATATAATGAATCATCTTGCATGTCAAGCCACAGTTGGCGAAAAACATCAATTTGATCTCCAAATAGAGCGAAATCGTTTTCCAACACTCGATAATATGGATAATGCTCAAAACTCAACCCAAACATCTGAATGTTTTTAGCTTGACTTTGATAGGTACGACTCCAAATAAAGCCACCCCAAATAGCTACACCGTTTCGTTCACATATTACAAACGAACGGCCTGGAATGGTAGCTTCTAACAAATCTCTATTTCGTTTGCCAGTTTGATCTAACTTATAAGAACCATTGAACTGTCCACCGATATTAAGTTCTAGATCAAGGAAGGTGCCAAATAAATCAATTTCTGCGATAACCTCCTCGGTCCGTAGTGAGCCAAAGTAATACCGGTACTGAGCCATTGTTATCCTCCAACAGGAGGTTCTGCGAACACCTTATAATCCCAAATGCCCCCAGATGTTACTTCGTCTATCTCACCTTCGTTTGCTAATCTACCTTCGTTAGATTGTGCAGTAAACAACTTTCGTTGCTGATTGTAGTCATAAACCCACACCCAACTATCTGACAGCCTAACCAAGTAGAAACCGGCAACATATTTAGAAGTCATTCTTAGAGTGTGGTATGGACCGTATCTGCACAATCCTGTATATAGCGCTTGTACGTTCTCAGACATAACTACTCCTAGAAGTAAGTTGTAACAATTACTAATCCACCGCCGCCGGTACCACCTGTAGCGGCAGCACCAGTGCCTGCAACTGATCCACCCCCACCGCCGCCACCATATACTCCACCAGTGCCACCCGCAATTGATTGACCAGCAGAAACGGTAGCGGTACCAATACCGCCACCACCCATATGCGATGATCCGCCAGGGCCTCCAGTTGATAATTGTACATCGCCATAGGCATTGCCTCCAGCGCCACCTCTGGTTAAAATTTGACCAGTTGTACCTATACCACCAGCAGCACCAGCAGTACCATACGAAGCTGCTGATCCAGTGGAAGTAGCACCGCCAGACCCACCGGCAGCTACAACACTAGCACCAAATGATGAGGTATTACCGGCATTACCAGCACCACCGGAAACACCAGCACCACCAGCACCGACAGTGACCGTTACAGTAGCTGCTAAAACGCTAGCATCTAGAATACTCTCCGCGTAGCCACCGCCGCCGCCACCACAACCTTTGGAATGCTGACCAGCACTAGCAGCAGCGCCACCACCGCCAGCGCCGCCACTACCTTGAACCTGTACATGAACAAATCGTGCTCCAGTGGGCTTGTTCCAACTTCCACCAGCAGTAAACACTTGAACATCTGGTAGGATAATCCCAGAAGCGGTTCCAAGATAGGTTCGCTGATCAGTTATATTGGCATTAGTGATGCTAGCAGCAGCAGCCGCCACCGCAATATCAGCCAGTTTTAGCCCATTTGCAGGTACTGCTGGCGCAGTTGGAGAACCAGCAGGAGTACCAGCTACTACCACTAGGGATGCCGTATCGACCGCGCCAGAATACTGTGAGTCTTCTACCTTAAAGACTACAATATCGATTCGAGGCAAGGTGGCATGAGCAGCAGTAACCGATATTGTCAAGTCGGCATCATTCATTGCTCCGTATGGACCTTGAGTACCATTCTCAGTACCAGGTAGCCAGGCAATGCCAGACTTTACAATAATGGCCATTGTTGGTGAACCAGTCTGAGTAACTTGAAGTTTGTTACCAAGATGCTGATTAACACCTCCTGCTGGCACAAGTGATAGAGCAGCCCTAGCTGGACCCATCATCCCACCTAAGTAACTTCTCATCTGAGAAGCAGTATGGGTGGCGCCCGCATTTTGCAACCAGCCTGGCGGATTAACGACAGCCATCACTATCTCCAAGCATCTCTATACTCAATCAGTACGGTGCCAGTACCAGCACCGCCACCAAAAACAACAAATGTGCTACCAGAATTAAACAACCACCAGTTAGGTTCTTGAAGTGCATTACGTCTATTAATGTTTCCATTCAATGTTACAGTTCTATTTGCTAAATCAATGGACAATGTATCGAGTGCACCAAGTTCTATAATAAAATCTAGTGACTTGCTATCGGTAACATTAATTATTCGTGGGTTAGTAACTGGTCCAGAAATAGTCATAATAGCTGGTACGGGCCTATTGCCACCAACCACCACAGTACCGCCCGTAACTGGTACAGTTGCGCCGAAGCTTAGGTTAAAACCTAAATTAAAGCCAAAACCAGTAGTGGCTGGACCACCAAATGCAATTGTAACTGCCTGAAGTAAATTGGTATATACCCTCGGATCTTCTGCATACATCAAGAACTGAGCTTGAGTAATACCAAGTCGACGTAGCTGTTCCCAATCATATCTTACACCCCTTGGTTTGACGAAGATAACTCTTTCACCAACACCAGGTGGGTAGATGTAAAATGGAATTGGTACAGTAGATGGAGCAAAATTCGCTTTTAACGCATCTAGATAAACCTCTGCGGTGGCAGAATCAGCGTAAACAACACCTTCGAGAATTATATCTCTGCCCTTTTCAAATTCAGCATCCATGTATCCACCATCGACACCCTCATGATCTCTAATAGTTTCACGAAATTCCGGTGAATCGAGGCCACTAACATGAATAATGTCTACATACGGTAATACTGAGTCAGCATTGAGCACAACTCCGGTAGCACTGAGCATGAACTCTAGTTCGTTAACAACCATTACATTCTCCCCGCGAAAAGCCAACCTAGCTCAGCAGCTTGCCGACGTGGACTTATTTCCTGAGTATTGATTGTAATTTCTTGGTGAATATTTTTGCCGCCAGCACCAATTGCGCCACCAGCACCAAAGCCGGCCATACCAGCTACCGCATTGTTAGCTCTATTGATTAGACCAAGTTTACTTATCATACCATTAGAAAGCATTCTACTAATATTCTGACCAGATCTGAATGGACTACCCTTACCTGATAGGGGTCCCATTTTGGCTGGTGAGTGTGGTAAATGGTCGGCAACCTGCTGAGCCGCTGCTGCGGCAGCCTTTGCAATAGCACCTCCGGCAATTGCCTCCTTCATTCCACCAACCAAACCATTAATTATGTTTTTACCGGCATTCCAAAGCATAGTAGCTGCGCTGCCAAATACCGCTACAATGCGACCAGGAATATTCTTAATATATGCTACCAAGGCATCAAAGGCAGTAATGACTTTTGCTTTTACTAGATGAGACTGATCACCTAAACGCCTAAACCAGGTAATGACATCTCGAACTCGATCGACGACCCAAATGACAGCCGCAGCAATAAGACCAAAAATTGTAATAAGAGCGGCTAGGGCACCTATTAGTGCACTACCACTAATCAATATGGTTAGGGCTATAAATAGTAGAATTATCTTCATTATCCACTTTATAAACCAAAGCAAACCAGCAACAACCATGTCAACAGTTTCTTTATGTTCATGGTACCAATCAATCAACTTTTCGATGATTGGAATAAGGAATTGCTTGATCAGCATACCAAAAGCACGGAAAATTTCCATTGCATATTGTTGAATATCACGACCTAGTTCCTTAAGTGCCGGTAGCCACTCTTCCCAAATCTTTTTTGATAGTGCATCTAGTACCGGAATTACCTTTTCTCTAATAACTTTTTGCAATGATTCTAGTACGGGCTTTAGATGTTCATCAAAGGCTTTCTTAATGCCCTCAAAAGTTGGCTTGACAACTTCATCCCAAACAGCTTTTAGACGCTTAAATACCTCAGAAACCCTATCCCGGAAATCTTGACTCTTTTTATAGGCGGTTACAAAATAACCACCCAGGATAAGAAGACCCGCACCGAGCGCTCCAACGGCAGCAATGGCAATCAGTATTGGTGCACCAACCACCGCAATAGCGGCAGCAAAAGCTAGAATACCACCAACAACTAGTAGTAGCACACCAACAACCAACGAGAATATAGCGAATATTGCCAAACCTTTTACAATAAACTCTTTAGTAGCTGGACTAAGCTTGTTGAACTTGTCTAGCATTCTACCAATAAAATCTATGATCTTCAGGAAAGTCGGAATTAATGCTTCACCAGCAGCAATTTTTACAGTCTGCCACTTGTTCTTTAGCAACTCAGACTTAGTTGCAGCGGTATCTGCCATAATTGCATAGGCTTTTTCGAATGAACCAGTCTCTTTGCTCATTTCATCAAAAATAGTTTTGAATAATTCAAGGTTTCCTGGCGTCAATAGCATGTTCTGTAGGAACCGTCTAGCTTCAATAGTTCCACCAGCACCCTTGAAGACTTCAAGAATCTTAGCAATTCTATCTGCCTTAGGCAACTTCATAATTGCAGTTCTAAATTCGCCAAGAACATCAATTAATGGTCTGAAATTACCCTTTGCGTCAACCGCGTTAACACCAAGTAGCTTTAACTGTTTTACCGTCTTTGGGTTGGACATGGCATCAAAGGCACGAGCCACAGCAGTACCAGAACGAGCAGCCGAAATACCCATACGAGTAGTAGCAGCCAAAGCTGCAAGCATTGTTTCAACTGACTGACCAGCACGAGCCGCTGATGGAGTAACTAGACCAATACGTTGGGTCCATTCCTCGTATGTTCCAACACCCTCCTGCACTAGTTGGAATTGCAAGTCCATAAGATGGTTAACTTTAGATAATGGCAAATGGAACGCGTTTAGAATACCAATGGTGGCTCTAGAAGCAGATTGAATATCTGTTTGACCAGCAACAGCAGCCTTAGCAAAAATCATAAGAAGTTTTTCAGCATCTTTGGCATTGACTTCCATTGAGGAGAAAATATCGAACAACGCTGTTTGAATTTGTTCAAATGGCACACCAATAGCAGCAGCAACTCTAAGACCAATATCTTCAATGTCGCGTAGTGAAACTGCAAATTTATCAACCTGTGTTCTGGTTAGCGATGATTGTTTTTGATAGTCAATTGCAGATTCGATAAGACCATGCATACCAACTAAGCCAAGTACACCAGCAACCGTCATTGTTGTACCCATAGCTGCTGCTGCGGCTGCTAAACCACCAAACGTGCTAGATAGTCTTTGTGCCGAAACACGATGTTCTTCCATCGTGGCTCGGGCCATTTTCTCTTTGGAGATCTGACCATCCATCGTTTGCAACTGACGCTGTTGTACCAGCAAATGTGATCTTGACGCACCAGCTAATCTATCTACCGCCATTTGCTGTTGTAGTGCTGATCTGGCAGCCATCAAATGTGCTTGTCTTACAGTATCTCCAACTTGACGAACATCTCGGGAAAAGCTTCGCATAGCCCGGGTACCTTCATCCCGTGCTTTGAGTACCAACCATAAATCGCGGGTAGCGCTAAATGGCACGAAGATTCTCCTCTAACGACCACTTCTGGCCCGTGCGTTTGTCTTTGCCTCTTCCATCCGATCATGCTCGTAATCGCATACCATAATATAGTTTAGTATGGTTACAAATAATGCATCCTGATCAAATAATCCACCAGCACGAGGAAATGTATTAAATTTTTCACACATACGAACCATGTTTAGGATTGCAATAGTTTCTTGAGCTACCTTCTTAGCACTAGGTACTAAGATAATTTTGCGTAGCTCTTGCATTAGTTTTTTACTGCATCTGATTCCTCTGCTGCATTAAAGTCATCGATGACCTTACCGATCTCAGTACCCACAGGGGCATCAAGTTTAGCTACATCTCGACGATCTTTAAAGTTTAGAACTCTACCATCCTTATCTTGTACGTTGTGCTCAACAACTAGGTTAGCAAAATCCCAAAACGCAACTTCCTCAGTTTGAATGTCCATCTCACCGCTGAAGTTCTTGCTATTGTTAGCGTCGCTACCTACAATAAACTTAGTAGCCATCGCAGAACGTTGTAGGGTTTCACCGTAGTTCATCCTACGTACAATAACATATCCATCTGGCGGAAGTGTCAACAATGGCAACTTGTCAGACACATTATTAACTATAACACCGATAGGCATTTTTCTTGCTCCTCTTACTGCGTACTTACGACCTACATACTTACCAAAATAATAGGCAATCAAGATTTCTATAACATGAATAATATTCTGCCAACTCAGTACGTTTTCCTTTTCGAACATATTGCCTTCTTATGGAATAATGTCCTCTTGCGTTTTTATAACAAGCTGCCAAGACTTACCAGTACCATCAATGACATTTTGGTAGGCAATGGATGCACGAACCAGGTCGCCCTGACCGCTCAGGTTCACCTCGAACGTGTCTTTAATTGCCACCGGAGCCACGATCGACACCGAGTTATTCGCGCCCTTGCTAGCGGTCAAAGTTACACTTTGCGCAGTTACATTTTTGAAGTTGTCATAATCAACACGTGATTCAAAGTCTCGATCCATTGTCATCGTCGAAGACCGCTCACCATACTGAATGAACTGAGCCCCACGTCCAGTAGACTTTAGTCGGAACTGTGGAGTTGCGTTGTCTTCAACTGAGAATTCAAAGGTATCAGTGTCAAGCACCGTGCTACCCGTTGGAATTTCAATAGTATACTGCCCAGCTCCGAACGGCACTGTAGTAGGCCAAGTTGGTATTGGTACTGCTTGTACCGCTTCATCCCTACCCATTAGCGATGTACCGAAGTTGAGTAATCCTTCTTCAATGGTAAAGTTGAAGTTAGAAGTACAAATGCCGGTGTAACCAAACACGATGCCATTACGTACGATTGTTAACGACATCGTCTTATTGGCTACCGCGGCCGAGGTCGGAGTAATAGTATAAGTAAAGTCCGGCGCCGATCCAGTTTTGACAATAGTTGTTCGATTAGCCCAGAGGAAGTAAATTAGTACATCCTCCATGGCTTCCATACTCAGATCACCCTCTGGGTGATAATTGCCAGCCACTGCACCAATTATATCTGCTGACTGACGAATAGGTCGACGCCAAACAGTTTCATTGGTAGAGTTAACTGACTCACTAAGGAATGGGAAGAATTTAGTTGGAGCTACATAGGTACCAGGTGTTACCGCAGTATTAGTTAGTGGATAAGCACCAGCAGGTGACAACGAACCAGTATCTATGTATGTTACCACAACACCCACAGCCACCAGGAATAGCTCAGATCCTGAGGCACCAGCGGCGGCCGTGCGGTAAATACGATATCCGGTTGCGCCAGTTACAGCAGCCCAGTTAACAGTATTGGAGTTAGTAGCACCAGCACCAGTAGTAACTGATTGCTCATTGCTGACTGTGGTTTCTCCATTATCATTAATCGCAGTTACATAGTACCGATATAGTGATGCAGTCGGTAGAGTACCACCAGACGTCGAGGTTGTGGCAGTGGCTTGTACTGGTGGTGGCAATTGTTCAATTGCCAGTCCAGCTATACCACCCGCACCAATGCCAATGGTCACTAGTTTCCTCCTTCCGACTCAGTGTCGATAACCGCAGTTACTGACACAAATGGTGGAAAGTTTGCCCCACCAAGTTTAGGCACATTATGTATTGTTTTGAACATGTGCTGAGCTTCAGCCGTGACATCTACTGGCTGCCCAGCCGGTAATAGTCCTATACCGTCTACAAGCACGTCACGGTCGGACTCAAGCACGAAATGCATGCTACTTCCTTAACTAGGAGATAGATATGTCTTGGTCTTTCCTAAGAACGACATTCGCACTGATCTGAACATACTATTGTTCGCAATTTGGGTTTCGCCTCGGTCAACATCAGTAACAAAACCGTGAATAATGAGGCCACCAATGGTAGTATCAGTGTGAATTAGGTTTTCTAGTAATTTACCTCTGGCATCACAAGCCCGACGTTCTGTGGCTTCATCGCCAACTTTGCTCCAGTGTAGTTCTATTATAACCATTAACCCATTTTCAGTTCTACCACCTGGAGCAGATACACCAGCTAATTCCCGTCGATGTCCAGCAGCAGTTACCACCGCTGCACTAGAACGAGGAATTACATTATGATTTCCGTATAATACATCATCAAGTTGGAGATCAGCCTGGTTAGACACAATTAAGTTATAGATAGCTTCTGCTACCACAGTGTCGTCATCAGTGTGTGGACCAGTCATATGCCTAAACCATCACTTCCAGATCCCCAGTATTTTTCTACCTTCACCAGCATGAAAGCTATGAAGATACCATGAATTTCTGTCACTTCTGAATCTGTTAACCGTAGGAATGGCCTCGCTGGCATTCTTTGTACACCTTTGGGTCGTTGACTAGCATGACTCCACATTCCTTCTGGGAATGCCGAACTGGCATTAAGAAATCCAGCGACTCCAGTCATTCTAGTTGCTGATCCCTTTTGATGGTAACCAGCATATGGAACCTTTTGTGAGAAATATATAGATCGAAATTTAAGTATATGTGTTTGAATTTCCCAGTTGTTTTTTCTACCTGCTGCCTTTTTCAATACTCCTGTTTTGTCAAGAATAGGTCCTCTTGGGTAGCCTTCATATAGACGATTTTTTATTGTTCTAGACGAAAGTTTTTGCCATTTTGGTCTACCTTGTTCAATGAAGTTCTGTTTTATTGATGGAATGATGACTTCATCTAACGATGCTTTCAAAGCCGGTTGAAAACTCTTAAAACTCATTCCGAGTTTATCTATTCTGGTTGCATTTAACCCTGCGCCACCATAAAATTTACCATGATCATCGATTAGAAAATGCATCATTCCAATGCCGGTAGCCCGAAAACCTCTACCAATACCCGCACCACCAGGACCAGTACCAGAAATTGCCGCAGCTATAGTACTAACATTAGGTCTAGGAAATCCAGGTGTTTTAGGCATTTAAAACACTTTACCCATAGAGAACTTGGCTGGGCCTAATGATGGATCATCAAATGTTGGTTCCTGAGCCGAAGATGCATCATTAGGATAGAATGACGGCACACCAGAACCACCAGATGGCGGGACACCTGGAATATCAATGGTTCCATCAATTAGACCTGTGATCAACATTTCAGCGTTAATACGCAGTAACGCAGCGTAATCATTGCCGTCCTGCTGGTTTTCACTGTATTGTCTATCGTAAAGCCAAGCAACGTAGCTCTTTGCAATAATGACCTTGACCACAAGTGGAGTACTTGCAGGATCAAGCCAGGTAGTTACATCGTATGTTGTTGCTAGCCGAGCTAGTACCTCGGCTGTAATTTGACCCACTAATGACGCATCAAGAGTGGACACAGCCAACTTTGTTGACTCTGCCCACCCTTGAGCGTCAGAGGGAGTAATCAGCATACTCATTACTCCTCAATTTCTACTACTTATCAGCAGGCTTTGACGTTTCTGTCGACTTGGCAGGAGTAGCAGGCGCTGCAACGGTTGCCGCAGGAACTACTGGTGTAGTAACATTAACGCCAGTAGTAGCGGTTACTGTCTCAGTAGTACCAACAGCAGCCTCAAAATCCTCATGTGGTGCTGCTTCTGGTTCCGCATCAACTGTACGAACTTCTACTGCTCCAGCTTCGTGCAACTCTAATAGAGTCTCACGAGAAAACTTTGCGACATCAATCTCAGTACCTGCAACGAAGAATTCTCCAGCATCATTTCCGACTTTAATGTTAGTTACTGCAAAGAGCTTCTTTGGCATAATTGCTTCTCCCTTTCAATTAGGCGATGGCCGCTTTGATTAGGTAACCAGCAATAGCCTTACCAGCGTCCGCAGAACCAGTATCACCTTGCGCCACCAGCTTTAGGTCATAACGACGCGCAGCCCGAATAAGATCAGACTTACGTGGTTCCTCGCGCCAGCGGTCGACATACTGCGTACCCCAAGTATACTCATATCCAAATGCTGGAATCTTGAGTCCTGCTCGTGGTGGCACCCATGCCATTACAACATCTTTACCCCATAGGTAACCAAGGGTAGGAGTTGCACCAAGGTTTGCTGTGTTGATACCAACACCAGGAACAACAACCGAGCTAAATCCAAGCACAGCAGCTAGAAGCTCTGGGCTGAAGATGGCGCGCTCACTGTACTTAATACGCTCTAGGAAGTCCGGGTGGTCTTCTAGTGCGGTCATAACCTGGTAAGGCACCACTAGGGTGTTAGGCTCCATGAAGATACGCGCGTGCACAGCAGCCTTACCAGTACGCAAATCCGAAATAGGATCAGATGTTGCGTAGTTGGCAGAGTTCCACTGTGCGGCACCGGCAAGAGTTGTGCTAAGAGTAGAAGCATAGTTACCAGTTGTGGTAACTAGGTTCTTAATAGCAACCTCACGGCCGAGCATGATCTTAGACGTAACCATCTCAGTAGCATCGCGGTCCGGTGCAAGAGGAGAATCTACATTCTCCCGCTCCTCGTCCGTAACTGCAATCTGAAGAGAGTGCTCACGTGCATAGTAAGTGTCAAGCGAGACCGCAAGTCCAGAAATCTCGTTTGCCACTGAACCTGGCGCACGCTCATCCTGCTCCGGCAGCCAACCTTCGCGGCCAAAGATGTAATACTTGTCAGATTGCTTTACTACCTTAACGCTCGGTAGCAAACGTTCTCCGACTAATCCGTTATTCGGCCAACCAACACTGATCTGGGTAAGAACCTGATCAATGTGTACGTTGCCAGAACCGGTAGGATTGTAAGCTGGCATTTACCTTTCCCTCCCTTCAAAAACTAGATGATACGTCCGTTGATACCAAGGAAGACATCAATAATGTCGCCAGCAGCACCAGCAGTCTGTAGCGCTAGACCCTGCACACGGTTAGAAGCAGTAACAGCAGTAATTGCGCGTCCTGTGGTGTCTGACATGATTTCGGTGTAAACTGTAACAGCAGCACCAGCAACCATCTTAGAAATGCCACCCATGCGAACGTTGGCAACAGCCTTACCAGTTAGCACCTTCGCCGCATCAATGTTTTCCTGAACCACACCTAGCACAATTGTAGTTGCCAGCACATTAAGGTCAATGACGCCCTGAGAACCACCAGTCTTGACAAACCGATAGTTTAAAACACCAGCAGCCGCCGAAGTGTTATAGGTGGAAAGAACTAGATAGCCTTTGTCCAGGCCGATGTAATTAGCCATTAGCTAGCCACTCCTTCCATTAACTCGTGACGGTAGCGACGGTATAGTTCTGGATTGTCATTAGCAACGGCTTCATAAGCATCCGCAGCAGAAATCTTACGCTCTTCCCGAACTCTAGTAGATAGTTCTTCGAACAGCTTAACCGCAGACTTCTGGTTGCCATAGTTAACCGTAGCGCCAGCACGTTCACCTAGTTCCACTAGGAACGAAGAACCGCGCTTCATCTCAGTCATTAGCGTCCAGAACCGCTCACTAAGTGCGGTTGGCATTTCCATTGCAAGTTCAGCCGCAATCTTACGCGCAACCGGCGTAAGCACAATCTTGGAACGGTCGAAATCAGAAAGCTTACGCTGTACATCAGCTTCCTTAAGTGCTACTGCACTCTGGGCAGCTTCAACCTTCTGAGCTTCAACGTGCTTGATCAAAAGTTCAACCATTGGGTTCTCTTCTGCAAGCTGCTTTAGCTCAGGAATCTCTCGAAGGCTAGGAGTAGGCTCTGGTGTTGGAGTTGGAGTCGGTTTTCCTTCTGCCAACTTAGTAGCAACACCTTCCACAATCTTCTTAAGATCATCTTCGCTTAGTGGCATACCATTCCCTCCCTTCAAGGCGTCAACTTCTTTGCCAGTAATGGCAGAGACGAGATCAAAGGCAATATCAACCGTAGTTTCACTTAGGTTGACTGGTACCATGTTCTTCATGAATGGTCGGTTAGTCAGTGCTCCACCGAACATTACATCCTTGTGCTTGACACCCTGGTTGTCTTCCCACTCATCCTCAAATTCAGATGAGAAGTAGCGCCACTTCTTTTCTGCAATAGCAGTAGCAGCATCATTGGTCCACTCGACAAACAGCCATACACCGTCTGATCGAGCTTCACCCTTCTTAACCCAACCAGCAGCAACATCCGCGTTGTTGTGTACGAAGTTGATACTTGGGTCAATTCCACGAACATTGTTATTAACATTGTCAGCAAACCGCTTGGCTCGCTCTGCGTTAACATCAATAGTACCGTAGACTTGATGCTTAAAGCTACCAATAGGAAGTGCATGTACCCAAGATGACTTTACGCCATTTTGCTCATCGAAGGCTAAGCCTGCGACGTCAACGAGATAACTAGCTCTCGTCATCTGTTATCTCCTTATCCTCTTTCATCATCAGGTCGAGGATTTCTACGTCGCGCCACCTCAGATGATCTACGATGAGTGTCGACGAGACTGACTACGGCTTCATCGTAGGTCATCCGCCCACGCTTGGCAATCCTCTTAGCAGTCTTTTTTATCATCATTTTGGTGCGCTCCGACAGACTTATGACAGCTTTCTGACGCACTGATTCAATCGATGGTTTTAGCTGTTCCAGCCGCTGTTGGCGTGCTGACACAATGCCGTTCTGCCGCATCTACTACTCCTTTCTTCACTTACCACCAGAACGATCAGTTCCGGAATTACGCTGAGGAGTACCCACAGGTGGGCTGGCTTTCTGGCGGGGAAGCCCAACTCTGGGTGGTCCTACATTACTAGCAAGCTCATCTACTTTGCTATTCCTAGAACTGGGATTACCATCACCTTCACCAGAGCTAGAATCTCCCGGTGCTTGTGGCATTGCAATAACTCGTGCTGTGCTAGGATCTGCTGGTGGTAGATCAAGTTCAGTTCTTAGGAAGTCCTCTAGCGGGTCATCAGGTATAATAGCTTGAGTACCAACCAAGTTGCGGAAAGCAAACGACCAGGTACGTAGATCTTCATTTTCACCAATACGACGGGCACGGAGAGTTGGGTACTTACCCCGACTAAAGTTAAAGTCTACTAACTGCCTAATAACATATCGATTGAAGGTATCAGCAATAGTAGAAGCAATGTATCTGGTTGCTTTGTAGAACATGTTCATTGAATCTTCTTTAGCATTTGCTTCTCGATAGAACGGTGCTAGAATGTTAGCCATAATCTGATCATTGTGGTGTTCAATTGATAGCATACAATCCACTGGCTGCCCTTCAAGTTTCGCAAACTCCACAGTCCAATTCTCTGGCAGCGTTATATGTGCTCTTTCATTCGTTCTAAGATTTCTACCAAGATCCTCAGCCAATTGACGATCGCTTGGACTATACCCAAGAGGTAGTTTAATAATGGGGACACCAATTCCGTGCCGCTCTTTTTGAATGGCGTCGATTTTATAAAGGGTGTCCTTATAGAAGTAGTGCTTGTAAGCTGACCTGAGAATGCTAATTCCACGCATATCGCCGGCCTCTTGTTCCAGAACAAAGACAACTAATTTCTCAATAGGAATTGCAATAGGGTTCCAACCATTAGCTTCGGTTGGGTCCATGACAATTCCATCAGGTCCACCAGCGTCATCATATATCCACTCTTGAATGTCAAGCGGGTGCCGAGGTGCCAATTTCTTTAAAATAATTCTACCATCTGAATCTAGTCCATATACCTTCTCAAGTGGTAGATATCCATACTCGCACATCAATAGAGCATCTTCCAACACCCGATGCCATGGCATATTTAGCTTCTCAAACAGATTTTCTTCAACAAATTTGGCAATGTTAGTGTCTAAAACTGAATCAGATGCAGGTTCAACAAACCAGCGCGCCGCCATAACTGGCGTCTTAAGAAGCCGAAGGGCGCCACGAACAGTACCATCGGCCCGCTTCATATCATAGTAGACCCGAATACCAAGCTTATCTCTTAGCTCACCAACCCGCTCCTCGCGCGTCCAAGCAGTAAACGGTGATGGCGAACTATATCCCATTTCCTTGAACGCAGTACTGGTTGACATCTTAGGGTCGCGCTCGGCCATGACAACATATGACCCATTCACAGGGTCATACACCGAAGACACCAGATCATAGTTACCATATGCCTCACTGAGGGTCATCTGAGCAACTTTCTGCTCAATCCGACTTTCGATGGCAGCAATAATATCTTCGTTAGTATCTGGCATAGTTAACTCCCCTCAGTAATCTTGCTGCTTACGTACAACCAAATAGCGGTGATGACGCCAAGTGCTATGAAAACCCCACAGGCAAGCCCAACAACGAACTCTATCATGAGAACACCATATTTTGGGTAAAGTAACCCCTGTCTGGAATATCTTTCATTTCGTTTGCGTTGACAAACTCCGACAAAGACATCGTAGATCCCAACTTGAAAATGTGCATAAGTCCATACCGCAATGCGTCTAGCGCGTGGTCGTCGTATTTCTGCGCATCTTCACGCGGGTTTCTTGGCTTACCAGTACTCGGCGCCGCTGCACGGTAGTTGTTGAATTCACGAATTATGTCGTAGCAGGAGTGGTCAACGAACAGCCAGGGCTCATCCACCGGCGTCTCGAATTCATCGGACGTGCCCACGGTACGGGTCGACAAAAAACCTTTGACCAAATCTATGCCTTCTCGCCAGTTATCCTTAGATTTTGGATCGGCAATGCATGGCCCAAATCTCGCACAAACAGTAGCAACAGCTTCTGGATCGGCGGCATCACCGAAGCAAAGGTTAATATGGTAACCAGGTGGCTGCTCTCTTGCCTGCATTTCTTGAAGGAAGGTTTCTAGTCTGGTGTGAGTTTTGTAGTGCATCCGCCAAATGTGTACTCGGTCCATTGGATCAACTTGAAACTCCACTGCCGCCATCGGGTTAACGAAACCCCAGTCAAAGGCAATGTAATTTTTCCACAACGGATTAAACTTAGTAGCCTTAACGTGTGTCTGTTCATCCCACTCAGAATAAATCTTACCCATGAAGGTTGTGAAGTCAGCCGCAATTTCCTGCTGAAACCATTCATATGGCATTGTTCTCTCAAGGAGCTTAATTTCCTGATCGTTTATACCATCTGGGTAAATATGAACATTTTCCCAAGATGGAAAGCGCCAGCTTTCATATTCCTCAAACATTGGATTCTGACCCAACTGCCACAAGTCATGAATCCAGTTCTGTCCTTCCGGCGTGGTGCTGAAGGTAGCCGAACCCTTAGTATCAGTTAACGCTGGTCGAATAAATCGATCCCAAGTTTCCTTAGTATGCTTGGCTGCTTCGGCCATAATAACATAATCAAGACCATCACCAACCAACGTTTCCGGCCGGTCAGCACTGCGCACTTCAACTCTAGTATTCCATGGGAATTCAATATACATATCGCCGGCACGCTTGTTGAAGGCTCTTTTAACAGATTTTTCTTTACCCAAGCCTAACTTGACAATCATGTCATTCCAAATAACTCGGAATTCCTTCTCGCCAAGGTCATATGTCGGCCCGACAATCCACACCAGTTTGTTTGGAATCATCAAAATGGGTTCGGCTTCCCGGGCGCCCATTACTGTTTTTCCGAATCTTCTTCCACACACTGGAATTTTAAATCTAGCGGTAGAATCATGAAACATTCGTTGGCGGGCGTGCGGCTCATACTTAATCAGCTCGAAGTATTTTTCCTTCGAGACCTGCCGCACTGCCTCGCCGACCATAATTTTCCTCATCAATTTTTACATTGGAATATAGCATGGGTAAACTTGTGCAGTCGGAGTAATCCGACGAGGCAGCGCTGCAAAGGTCTGACTGGTATGACCAACTTTAGCATTAACGGTTTGCCCAGCCACAATTCCAGTAATTATTCCTGGCCTGACCAAAATTTTCGAACCACTAACATAGAAAATTTGAATATGACCTAACGTTTGTGCAGTCCAGGCCATTAACCATCACCCACTAAATCTTCTGGTATTGGTTAGCCCCAAGTCCAGGTAGAATACCAGTAGACTGTGGGTGACCAGCATATGGGCTTCTAAAGGAAACATTAAAATTGGTGGCCGGCGCAGCGCCAGATGGAGTATCAGCCGCAGTATCAGTATACAGAACGGTCGGTGCAGTAATAGTAGACATTAACAAGAATGACCCACCAGTTCGCCCATAAATCTTATAAGACGTCGCTCCTGCCACTGTCGCAACAGTCAACGCCACCGAACTAGTAGCCCCGGTCGCCACGTAGCTGTTCGAAGCGGCAGATAGTGCAGATTCAACACCATCTTTGACATACGTATTTTTGTAGGTATATGTAGCTGCCGCCAAAGTTCCACCAGTACCACTACCAACAGCAACAGGAGCGGCAGGGGCATCACCCTGACCACCGCTTAGAACAACTGCCATTGATTCACCTTTGGCATTACGGTGAATAACATTATCACCCCGAAAGGCACGCTTGACTGCCATTTTACCTCCATCGATGATCTTGAATATTGTCAACAACGAATGGTAACCCCCACAGGCAAGTGGGGGTTACCATTCTACTGCTGAATGTACTTTTCTGCTTCTGATACAACTTTTTCGTAGATATCGTCCCAAGCGTGCCGACCATCGACAACAGCCTGACGTTCGGCCGGTCCCATGGTACGTTCAACTATATACCTGGAAGCGTTAAAACGCATTGCCTCCGACTCACCATAGGTCGCTATGTGACATAGTGCCATCACCGCGACTGGTAAGTTCTCTTCCATTAGCTTCTTCGCGATTTGCTGTGGGGTCTTATCATTACCAGCAAAAGCGCGTTCCATTGTCAAGTTTTCCAAAGCTTTAATTGGATTCCAGTCTCCTGGCACTGGCCCGTCCTGAGTAGCCATGTTCACCTCCTTAGAGACTCCAGTATCAGGATACAGCATAACAGAGCTACTGTCGACATAAAGTTTTGGATCTTGTCAGTGCTGTGACACTTGTAGCAGAGCTCAAAAACGGCTCGGGGCCAAAAATCTCCGGGGTTTCATTCATTGTGTTTAAATGTGAAGAATCTCCAACACTTTTTTGGACTTTTCTTTTCAATTTTCTTCGGGGTTCCGGGGTTTGTGTTTTTGTTATCATGTAAAAAATCCGACACTTTTTTGGATTTTTCAATTGATCTTCAGAGTGTTAGAAATCCAACACTTTTTTCGATTTTTCTTTTTAAATTTCTCCGGGTCTATAATTTATTATCATGTTAGATCTCCGGGGTTCAGCATCATGTAAAATTACTAACATTTGAAAAATACACCTATCATCATGTAAAATTACTAACATTTGAAAAACAAACCTATCATCATGTAAAATTACTAACATTTGAAAAATACACCGATTTTCGCGAAACCTACCGGAATGTCCGATTTATGTTGATATTTCGTAATATAGTTAATCTTTGTCCTGATTTATGCCGATATATCAGGACATCCATTTGTCCTCATATATGGGCTTAAATCGGATAAATCAGCCTATATGCGCGTATATACATTATAAGGGGGCAAATCGGACAGGGCGGGGGGCGGCAGGGCAGCGCCCTACTATATGGGCATATATCGGACATATACGATATAAGGTATATTTCAACACTCTCGCGCCGGCCAGCGGTCGTGCCCGATTTATGCGCATATATCCGGCCAGTGACAAATTTCACAGTCCGCTATATCCGGACATATCATCATAATACGGGCAGGCTGTGCCCGATATGTGGCCTATGCCCCATTAGCCCGAATACCCACAAATGTCCGATTTGTCGGTATTGTCGCGATTGCCCTGGTATGCCCTGTCCGTTTTGCCCTACTATATCAGGATATATCGTACTAAGGCCGACATTTGCAGTCCGACATTCCCGAAATGTCCGGATATATGACCATATATGCACCAACTATTATCCGCATATATCGGACATATCCGATATATGGACATAATAGGCCCATGCTATACTTGAAGTAGGTCAAAGGGCGGGAAACGGTACTATCGGACATTCCCCAAATATCCGACAAGCCGGTGAAATCCCTCCAAATCGTTACTTATCAACTCAACAGTGGAGATATCCGGACATAGCGGGAGCTATCCCGCTAAACCTCACATGTCCCCCATATCCGACATGTCCGCTCCCCGGGCAGAAACGGACATAGGAGACAAAATGGACAAAATGGACAATTCATACGAATTGTTACGAGAGGTATGGACCGTGACAGAATGGAAAGATGGGGCAATCTTCGCAACCCGGCTAGAACGGACAGAATGGGTCACATCGGACGTACTGGATGGAAACAGGCCAAAGGAGACAAACCTCATCTATGCCGTAATGTCGACAAGCTACACAGGACCGACAATCAGGACCAAAAAGTCCTAAAGTAGGAAAAACGGACATGTCGGACATAGGGTACATGTGAGGCAAATGAGACTTATCCGGATCTAAGGGTGTATGTCCTCCCAAATCCAAGTAAAATGGACAAAGGAGACAATCATGGACGCTCAGTACTATTTGGACAAAGACGACTTCCGGGTGCAAATCGGGACAGTTGTGGGATATGAGGAGAATTTCCTCACTCCCGACAATGAGGACAAATACTACGTAGTGGTCAGATTGCCCAATTTGGGCAATACGGTCATTATGAGCGAATGCCTCATAAACGACAATGGTGAGGCAACCGACATTCTACGCGAAGCGACCATAGAGGTCGAACCGTGGAAAATCGGCGCGATCTAGTCAAATAGGTCGTAAAAGGACATACACCCCTAAATCCGGATAAGTCAGCATTTGTCCGGGTTTGTGATGGTATGTCCGTTTCGGTTTGCACAAAACGAACAAAAGGAGCATATCATGTCAGATCGTACCCAAATTGGACATGTAGGGCAAAGTGTTGTAGATGAGCCTTTTTCCTACTTAACCACCGCAGAAGCCCAGAAATGGGACAATGAGGACGTTTTGGTACAACTGGTGCAAGTTCACTCATTTGTGGCAACTTTCACAAATGGGTACCAGGTGTCCAAAACGGACAAAGAGGGCAACAACCCTCAATTGGTACTAACCACCTCAGATGAGGAGGAAGCAGCCCAAATGTGGCTTAGTGAGGCATTTGGAATGTAACTGACAAAGCGGACATACCATCACATACCTGGACAAATGCGCGCATGTCCGGATAAATGAGCATATGTCCACCCATTTAGGACATGGAGGACAAAATGGTAGATTTGTGGGCAGAATGGGACAAAGCCAGACTAAACGCAATGAATCACAAGGAAACGTGCGAAAGGTGTCACAGCAGGGCAAAGTGTGACACAATAGTGCATTTGCAGACAATCACGACAAATGCCCAGCATGCGTTCAAAATGTCACTAACCCGCATTTAACCACCCAAAACGGACATATGCTCTTTTATCCGGATATGCGTAGATTGGGTAGATTTGTACTGGTATGTCCGCTTCCCAGCAGACAAAACGGACATAGGAGACAAAAATGGGCTATTCAGGCAAACACCGCAAAGTTAGCGTTTGGAACATTCTAGGACGAAAGCGGTCAAACCTGTACACACGACTCGAAAACCTCCCAAAAGAGGTAATTTGGCACAAGACAGACGAATACGTACATTTCATGCCAAGAGTGACAAGTGAGTACATACCAGCAGGATACAGCCTAAACTAGTCAAAACGGACATACCAGTTCATATCTACCCAATCTAGCACTTGTCCGGATATTACCACTGTTGAGTGGATTTAGTGGTGTGACAAATCTCACAAGATCATGTCCAGTTTGCCCCGAATATACGGTAAATCGGACATATCCGTCATATCCCGCTAAATCGGTACAAAACTTGCCCTGCTATAAGCTGGTAAATCGGTCATATCATGATAAATCAGCCCAAACTAGGCGAGAGTAGACTGAAAGTAGCAAAAAAGCACCGAATCGGACAAAAGACGGCATTAGATACCAAACCGGCTGGGAACGGTAGAAATCCGGTGAAACCCAGTCAAACCGTTACTTAATAAGTCAATAGTGACAGAACCGGACAAAGGCACGAAACTATGCCTTTTGGTTTGTATCGGTCTAAACGGGTATGTCCTCTCAAAACGGACAATGGAGGACAAAATGGGACACATCGTAGCAGCAAGGAAGTTTTATGACAATCCTGACCTAATGGCCATTCTGGTCAAAGCAAGCAAACCGGACAGGATGGACAATTGGTACTATGTGGAGATAGTGCGCATATGGGGCAATGATCTCATTTGGGTGCGAATCTGGCATTCAGCCCACGAATGGGCAAATGCCTTCGAAGCATTCCAAAACTGCACGATCTAGTACATTTTCGGACATACCCGTCTAAACCGATACAAACCAGGACATTTCCGGGTCTATGTGCATATGTCCGTATAAAATCGGACAAGGAGCACAAATGTACGTAAACGTGGGCGCAAGAGATATTAACACCAATGCGGACATTCCAACCAAAAAGGAGCTTAAGGGTAGAATCGCCACGTACCCGACAAAGGTGGAATTCTACGTAACTGACGCATTTGGACCAAACGCAGGCAAAACGGTCATGATGGACAATATGGACATTGGTATCAAATACACCGTTGTTGGTCCAAATCCGTACACAAGTCGCAAATGGTACGCAACAGTTGAAAAGCTCCCTAACGGGACAATCACTGTAAAGTAGCACAAACCCACTCAAAGCGGACATATGCATTTAAACCTGGAAATGTTGGTCTTATCGGTAGAAATAGGACTTACTACCTCCTATCGGACATGTACGATAAATGTTCACAAAGGAGACAAAATGGATGATTCATACGAATTGTTGCGTAAAGGGACAAAGCGGGCATATGAGAAGATAATGGAAAAACTGCACATAATGGACATTTTCGGCATTCTGGACATGTGTGGGGAACCTGACATGTCGGTCATCGAGTACGAAACGGACATTGCGGTCAAAATGTATCAAATCAACCGAAACCAGTACCCAAGGTACACCTGGTAAAAATCGGGCATGTCGTACATGTCCGACAGAAGGTAGTAAGTCCAAGATGCACCGACAAATTCGGACATGTCAGGACAAATACCGACATATAGGGACGGATACGGATACGTCCTCAAGAATTGAACATTTCCGAAGGAATCGGTGACTCCCTGACAATACGTCACAAATCCGGACACATATGGACAGGGAGGGGTAAATAGGGATCATCTGGTCTATGGGGGTATGTCGGGCAAAACCTGACAAGGAGCACAAAATGGACATTTGGGCGCAAATGTGGCCAAACCCGCATCCTTCGGGCAAAATCCACAGGTCAGTAGTTAAGGGACTCATGCGACTAATCGGACTGACTACCTCATTCGAGGCAATCTATCGAATGGTAGACATGTCTGGCATTGAGGACGAAACGGACAAACTGGCTACTAGCAGGGCACTTCGTGACATTAGGAACGCATGGCGCAATTCGTACGATCCTACTCGAAAGGCAATTACCCGCTAAATCCGCACAATGCCCAACATACCTCCATAAACCAGATGATCCATGGTATAGTAGCTCTAAACCGGCATGTCCTACCAAATCATCCTTTGGAGGACAAAATGGACGTTAACGCCTTTATGAAGCATTTCGGACAATTGGTGGCAACCTACACAAAGGCCACATTTGATCTAGTTAGTGCAGAAAGCGACGAAAGCCGCATTGAGGCAGGAATTGTAGCAATTGAGACATTGCTGCACATTAAGGAGGATGTTCGCTTTATCGCCGAAAAGGCAGATTTCGCCTCACTTACCAACAACTAGTACAAAACGGACATGCCGGTCTAAAGCTACTATACCAACACATATCCAGCTCTATCCTACCTTGTCAGACAAAGGTGGGCAAAATGAACAATAGTGATGAACGCGACTATGCGGAAGAAGAGTACAATCGCCGCACAATGCGCGAAGAGAACGAATCGGGCTATTGGGATGATAGTCGGGCAAAGTGGATAAACTACGACGAATGGGATGGTATGTCCCATAACACCCAATATGTGGACGAATGGGAAGATCAGGCTGCTCTTATGACAAGAGCGACAGATCGGGAACAACCCTCAAAGCCTCCCAAATCGGACATTCCACCACAAACCGTGACATAGTAGCAAAACCTTCCAAATCAGCACAAGGTAGGTTAAAGTTGGATATGTGTGGACATGTACGGATATATCGGGGTATGGGTAACTATATCTCGAAAGAGGACAAAATGGGATGGTCTGTATCATATCAGCCGATTGATGACGAAAGTCTGACAGGTACCCCTTTGGGCGATTTCGACACATTTCCGGAAGCAATTCGGACATTAAAGACACATGTGGAGAAATTGCTCAAAGAGGACGATTCGGATGAAAGCCTTATGTACCTCCTAGAGGACATCAAGGACATATCAGAAGATCCAGGCATTATGGGCGATGTGGACCAATGGGAAGATTGGGACTTTTCCACTGAAACTACTGCATACTACGTAGAGTCCTACTAAACCCCCAAACCACCCATACCCCGTTATATCCGTATATGTCTAGTTTTAGACTGCCATGCCCTATCAAAAGGGGCAAACATGAGCTTAAAGGTAGGAACCATCGTAACTAGGCAGGATATTATCGAAAAAGTACAAATGTGCGAAACAGGTACATGTGTGGGCAAAGTGACTAAAGTCATCCCATACATTACCGAACCGGACAATCCCACCATTGTGGTAAGATGGTGGGAATCATGCGAATACCACTCAAATCGGACAAATGTCGAATTCCATTACCTATCAGAGCAATTGTTGGAAATCGGGCAAATGTTCTAAGTACAATAAATCAGGCATGGCAGCCTAAATCTGGACATATCAGGAGGAATCATGATGAATGTACCACAGTACGTAAAACATGATGTAACAGTGCAAAAGGTACAACATGGCACTTATGCCGCAACTTGCACATGTGGTATAAACGCCACAACTGGCAACAAACTATCAGCAATTGGTAAAGTCATCATACAACACGATAAAAAGGACAGAACAAATGTGATGCAGGTCACATACTAAAATGTCGGATTAGTACCATATGTCCACAAAGCGCGAGCTATAATGGACGTAGCGGCAGATTCCAACCCAAAACGGACAGAATCAACCGGCAAATCGGACATTTAGACCTAAACAGTGACAGCACACGACATTTCAGGTAGAAATGGTGCAGGATGGACTATTATGCGGATTAGAGTCGAAATGCCTCGAAAGCCGACATTTTAGCCCATCCTATGCCATCCCTACCTGAAAGGGGCCGAATAATGGCTAGTCGGACAAAGCCGGTTATACCACGAACAAAAGCAGAAAAGGCAAGAATGTGGGCAACCGTAACATTGGTGATA
>Ga0209342_10000144_pt1 | contig 74557 bp, 66 predicted proteins | sample RifCSP16_2_FD_184023 | JGI IMG/M metagenome (GOLD analysis project Ga0209342, IMG submission 184023) | Soil microbial communities from Rifle, Colorado - Rifle CSP2_sed 16_2 (SPAdes) (version 2) | ecosystem: Environmental > Terrestrial > Deep subsurface > Rock core/Sediment | place: Rifle... | reverse complement strand
CGGGCCCGTAGTGGGCGACGGCGGCGGTGGCGACGGCCGCGACCGCTATGATGGCTAGGGCGCACACGACCTCGCACATCCCGTTGGGGTCCGCGTTCCCCACGGGGTCGTTCGTCGCGTAGGCGTACCGGTTCAGGGTCTGGGGATGGGCGGCGACGCCGTGGATCGGGTCCAGGCCCTGGAAGCGGCCCGTGGCGGGGTCGTACTGCCGCGCGCCGAACCAGTAGAGGCCGTCGTCCGCGGGGGCCTCCTTCCCGAGGTACTTCTCCTCCCCCTGCCCCGAGAGGGGGACCTCGACGCCGAAGGGCTTCCAGGCGGCCTCGTAGGCGGCGCAGTACGTGCCGCCGCAGGCCGCGGCGTCGAGGCGCGTGGAGCCGAGGGGGTCGGCGAACGTGTAGCGGGTGCCCAGGTCCGTCCCGGACCGCTCCACCACCGCCAGGCGCATCCCGCCGGCGTAGACGTGGAACCGCTCCCGATCGGGGTTCGCGAGGTCCTCGCGCTCATAGGCGGGTTCGCTCCCCAGGAAGGCCGTTTGGGTGTGCTCCACGCTCGGCCGGCTCGTGACGACGCGCCGCCCGAGGGGATCATAGAGGTGGTCGGCCGAACGAACCCCATCCCTCCAGGTGGTCCGGAGCTGCCCGAGAGGGTCGTAATCGAAGTCCCACAGAGGACCGCCGGGCTCCTCGCGGCGACGGACGTTCCCGTCGGCATCGTAGGCAAGGAACGTGTCCGGGTTCCCGGGGGGGCCGTACGACAAGAGCCGGCTGTAGCTCGTCGTCGGGTCCGTCTCGAAGTCGTATTTGTACTCCGTCCAGGCCGTTCCCTCCCGGGCCGCAGCCCGGTTTCCCGCGTCGTCGTACGCGAAGCCGAGGTCCCACCGGTTGGACACCTGGGTCAGGCGGCCCGCACCGTCATAGGCGTAGGACTCCGTCGTGGAGCGCATCACGTCCTGGATTGCGCTCACCCGGCTGTCCTCCCTGTAGCCGTAGGCGAGGTGCAGCAGGTCTGTGGCTACCGGCGTGCCCTCCTGGAGCCACGACGTGTCCGCCTCGGCCCAGACCTGGCTCACGCGCACCGAGCCCTCCTGGATCCAGTGGAGCTCAGGGCCGAAGGCCAGTTTGTTCACCTCCTCCTCCGTCCAGGGGTCCCCCGTCCGGGGGTTCGTGGGGAAGGAGATGGTGTAGAGCGAGTACGCCAGGCCCGTGGGGAAAGGGACCAGGGGATAGCTGTCCATCCCGAAGTCCTGGCTCGCGGAGCTCCAGATCCAGGCGAAGAAGCCGAGTCCGGGAGCGGTGCCGCCCGATTGCGGCGTCGTGGACCTGGCCCACATCTTCAGCGTGACCTTCTCGATCGCCTCCCCCTCGACGAGGGGCGGCAGGTCCGTCATCCTGTAGGTGTCCCTGGCGTTCCCGCTCTCCGAGTTCGCCATGTGGGTCTGGGTCGCATAGACGTAGTCCTCATCGTCGCGCACCGGCTCGTCCACCTTGTCGTAGTTCTGGTAGGGCGAGTCGTCCGGGAACTGGCACCATTCCGGATTGCCGTTCGGAGCCTGGGGGCGGATCGCATGAGTGGTCCGCAGGATGGTCGTGGACGACTCGACGGCCTGGACGCGTTGGTCGCTGGCACGGCCGTCCGTGTCGTAGAGGTACCGCGCGGAGAGCGAACTCGATGCGGTCTGCCGGGTCGATGTTCTGAGTCTGTCCGCCTTGTCGTAGTCCAAGGTAACGGCGTCCGAGAGTCCTCCGAGCGACCAGGACGCTTCGCGGGTCCGGTACAGCCCGTCGTAGTCGTACTGGACCTCGAAGCCCTCCGGGTAGCCGATGCGCTCCACGTTGGAGGCCCCGTCGTAGGAGAAGGTGAAGGGGAACGAGCGACCCTCCGTGGTCATCGTCTCGGTATGGAGGCGGTCCCTGGCGTCGTAGGAACGCACCACGCTGGCCTGATCGCTGGACACGGCCTCCAGATTGCCATTCAGGTCGTAGGAGTGCGTGATGGTTGATCCTGGGATGGAGCTTGTGGCGGGAACGACAGCGTGCCAGAGCCGCCCGAGGTAGTCGTAATCGTATCCGATGACCTTGTGGTCGCGGGTCTCGAACGACTCCAGCCTGCCGTCGGTCCGGTAGGCGACGACCTCCTCGTACCGCTGGAAGGCGGAGTCGACGTCGGGGTAGAGGGTTCGAGTCTGGCGGTTCAGATCATCGTACTCGTAGTCGGTCCGCTGCCCCCGGGAATCCACGGCGAACTCCAGGTTCCCGGTCAGGTCGTATGAGTAGGACGCTGTTGCGGGAGTTCCCTGGGGGCCTCGGGGAAACTCCCGGACCTGAACGAGGCGTCCCGCGTCATCGTACAAGCGGTCGAAGACGTCTCCTTCCTCACCCGTGACCCGGACCCGGTTCTCGATGTCGAAGTAATCCACCGTGCCGTACGTGAAGCCGTCGGGGTTCACGTGTCTCGTGGGACGCCCCCTCGCATCGTACTCGGTCCGGTAGGTGAGATCGTCGAAGTCGACCAGCGAGGTGACGGAGTCCGTGTCGCACCAGTACTCTACCGTCGAGGAGGCGAAAACCACGCCATCGAGCAGGCGATCGACCTGGTGCGTGCGACCGAGACCGTCGAACCAGGTGCGCTGGAGGGTCCTCTCGTTCTCGTCCTTTACGGTGAGGCTGTCTTGGATGTCGTCGTAAATGACTTCGACGTCTTCCCTGACGCCGTCGCCATTCGTGTCGGGGTGCACCAGTCTCGTCAGCCGCCCCAAGGCGTCGTAGAAGTACGAGGTCGGGTTGTCCAGGGCGGGGTTGGCCGCGTTCGTGTTCTTGGGGGTCGTCTCCGCGCTGATTCGGCGCCACGTGCAGTCCCAATTGTAATGGGCCTCCACGGGTGGGCCGCCGTTTCCGTTCGGGTTGACGACCACCCTGCCCAAGGACTCACCGCCGCACGCGTCGTACACCAGGTCCGTCTCCTGCCCTGCTTCGTCCACGAAGAAGTCGGGGCGCCCCATGCCGTCGGGCGTGGAGAAGGTCCGGATCCACCCGCCATCGTGGCCCACCTTCCCCTCCCGCGGGAAGCCCGCGACGTCGAACCGGTTGAAGGACTTCAACTGGGGGGAGCTCAGCACCCCGTCCTGCCAAGTCATCGAACCGGCGGGCCGGTTGTGGATGTTGACGCCGACCGGACTGTAGTCAAAGTCGGTGGCCTGCAGGGCGTAGATGTCCCCTCCCCACACCGGCTGAAGGAGGTGGCTCTCGTAGACCACGGCGCCGGCCTCGGTCCGAAGTTGGATGTATCCCTGAGTCGGGAACAGCGAAATGCCTCCTGCACCGAGGTCGAGCATCACCAAGTCGTCAGGTACGCCGGATTGAGTCGCGGTCGCGATCGGAGTGCGTGACTCATCCAGGAAGACCGCGGTGTAGCCCGTGGGCACCTCCCGGAGTCGGACCCCGGCAATGGCGGGGTCGGCTCGGGCCGTGAGGTCCCAGAGCGCCCCACCCCCCCCAAGGTCGTAGGAGAATCCGTCAGGACCATCGATCGGGCAGTTCAGGAAGGGCACCGTTCCGCGACAGGGGGTGACGAGCATGTTCCATCTCCCCGGCTCCGGCAATCGAATCCCCTTCGCCTCCCAATCCGTTTCGGGGTCGGCCGGGGGCGAAGCCGGTCCCCAGACGGCTCCTATCCAGCTTGGCGGTGGATACGAGTCGGTCCAGTGGGCACGGAACCCAACGAATTCGGACGCGGACGTTGGGTACACGTATTGGATAAAGTAGTCGGAGGGGTCGATGGGCCAAGCACTATCTGCAACAAAGTAGTGACGATGGGGTCCGCTCCGCCGCGGGTTCTGATGGTAGTTCATGCCCGAAACCGGACCCGGCGGACTTGCCTCGAGGAAGACCCACGGCCGGCAGTCAAAGGCGTAGCAGGGGTCGGGGAAGAAAGGCCGATTGAGCCACGCTGGGTCGAGATCTGAGAGGTCGTCGGCAAACGAGCCGCGGATCAGCGATGAGTCCCCGTACCCGGAAGACTCGCGGGAGATTCCGGCGAGGCGCACAGGGCCGACGTTCCCGCCAGGGAGCCGCGCCTCGTAAGTGAAGTGGTCGCCACCAAAGAGGAAGAGCTGGGACTGGAACTCCCGCTCTCCCTCTCGATCCGTGAGGACCAGGGTCATCGGCGGGGGGATGCCGAGCCCCGGATCAATGATGTCGTAAGGAGGCCCGCCGTAGGGCCGGTCCCACCGCACGGTCCCGAACTGATCTACAACCGTCACGCGGTAGCCGGAAGGGATGTCACGCAGCACAACTCCGATTTCGCGTGAGATTTGCAGTCGCTGGAGCCACACGGTCCGGCCCTGGGGAACGCAGCACGCCACGACAGCCTCGAACTCGTCCACATGCCCAATGGCTGGCGGCATCGGAACTCCCAACGCGGCCCGAGAAGGATCTCCATCCAGGAAGACGTCATAGATCCCCAAGCCGTGGGAGACACGGAGTGTCAGTGTGTACCATCGGTACGGTGTGATGTCGTTGGTAACCATGCGGTATCCAGGCGGCGGCAGTGCGGAGTCGTAGACCCTGAGGCTCGCCCCCTCGATCGAGACGGAGGCCAGCATGGCCGAACCACTCATGAACCAGAACTGGATCTGTGCCGCGTCGACGGTCCCTTCTGAGACCATGAACTGGAGGGCCATCTCGTAGAGCGGATTGCCAGGAGAATCGACGCTTCGACTGGATGCGGCCACGCTCCCTCCCGAGCCGGACAACCTCAAGGAAGGTGGGGTTGCGAAGTAGGCCGTGTAGTCCAGGCCGGCGTCACCCGTGAGATCCCAGTCCAACAACCCCTCCTCCCGATCGCGGAAGTCCTCGTAGTGGGCCTGACCCGACATGGTGCGGCGAAGGACGGGGGGCAGCCAGAAGCTGTTCTGATGGATCGTGTTGACGAAACTGGAGGCAATCTCCCTGCCCGTGGAATCCCTCTGATGGACAACGTTCCCCCAGTCGTCGTACTCTACCTCCGCAGAGAACGAGGGGTCCGCGGAGCCCATCTCGAAGTTCTCCACCTTGCGGACGACGCCGTCCGCACCGTACCACATCCGCGTGCGCCCCAGCTCGTTGTCGGCCTCGTCGAACTGGATCACCTGGGTCGTCTGGCCTGCCAGGGCCGCGAACGCGTACCGGGTACGACCGACAAGCGAGCCGGCGCAGATCCGATTGAGGTCGGCGTACACTGCTCGGCCATCCACCACGTGATAGTACGTGTCTGTCTGACGCACGACCTCGCCGAATCGGTCGTAGATGGCCTGACCCACGGAGTAGAAGGACCGCGCTTCGGTGGAGACGAGATCGACGGCGTAGTCGTAGTCGAAGACCGCGCCAGATGCCAAATGGACTTGATCGAGCAGGTAGGGGCGCGTCAGCAGGTAGGTGCCATCCCGGTCACGGTCAGTGTACGAGTAGCCCGTCGTCAGGCCGAGAGGATAGTCAACTTGGGCCAAGTTGCCTGCCGGGTCGTAGCCGTACGAGGCGATGGTCGATCCTCCGTACGTGACGGTCATGACCCTTCCCCCCGAGTAGTCGAGCCAGATTGAGTGCCCGGGGGAGCCTACCTCGTAAACGGACTGAAGCGAGATGGTTCCAGGGCGGCCCGGGGCTTCGTTGTAGTAGAACTCAATCCGATTGCCGTGGGTGTCCTCCACAAAGGAGAGGTGGTAGGGGGGGCCCCAGAACTGAGCGTCGTCTTCGTCCTCGAACCGGTACCGCAAGCCGGAAGACAGCCACAGATCCCACACCTCGTGACCCGACTCGCTCGAAGCGAGCATCCGGAAGGGGACACCGAACTTGTTCACCCACTCACTCCCCTCGAAGGCGTAGAGGTATTCCTGCCCATCGCCAAGGTGAAGCACATCTCGCCCCATCCAAGGGATATCGAACGTCCATCCCTCTCCCAGCTCGAAATAGGGGCTGGGGGCGTACAGGTAGGGTTGACCGGACATGAAGAACCGCGGGGGTTTCCAGAGCCTCGTCAGGGCCAACCCCAGGGAGGCGCGCCCCGGAAGGTTGAAGTCGACCTGCCGCACCACGACCTGCCCGGTCCCAGGGTTGACGAAGTGATCGAAACCGGCAAGATACTGAGCGAAGGGCATCAGGCCATCACGCTGCCAGGCGAAGCCTGACGCAGCGCCGACGACAGCTGGGAGCGGGAGGGACCCGAACCACACGCTCGAGATCGTCGCCTCCGGGTCGGTCGTCTCAGTCCATACGACGGAGGCCGAGGTAAGCTGGCGAGCGGGTGCAGAAACCCCCGTGGCCCTAAGAGGCAGGCCGGAAAAGGCCACCTCGGGCGGTTCCCAGTAGCTCCAAACGGGTGAGGCTTTACGGGAGTAGTACAAGCTGGCGGGGTCGGCGTTCTCCGTGAAGAAGAGGTGAAGGCCCCCGCTCAAGTCCGCACTCACGGAGGGCCACCAGGCATCATACGTGAAAGGGATGCTGACGGGGACACCAACGAGGTCTACTGAGATTCGGACATACCCCAAGTCCCCACCCAGAAGCCGGTAGACCATGTGCACGGCGTCTTGCCCATCGACGACGCCGGAGATGAAGAGTGGTTCCGGCGACAAGCCGGGGACCGGGGCGGAAAGACTGGACCACGATCCCGAATAGCGCCAGGCCTCCAGGCGAGAGTCACCCGCGACGCCCGGGGCCGGGGGGACGGCAGTGACCAGGATGAGGCGGTCGCGCGTAAGGGGGAAGAGCTGGGCATGGCGGCCCGGGAACGAATCGTCCCAGGTGCCGTCGTTGTAGACTTGGACCACACTTGAAGTCCAGGCTCCCATGTTGACATCCCACCACCGCACGGGAACCGCGACCCAGACCACGCCGCCTGGCCCGATGGAGGCAGATATGGGCCCGGTGATCACCGCTGGGTCGGCCTGGTCGTCCGTGAGCACGTCGATGTATCCAGGGGTACCCCAATGAATCGCTCCTCCCTGCACGGCACCCTGAACAAAGTGAACACTATCGGAGTTGTCGATTGGTGGGATGTTTGCCCATGCCACGAGCACACTGTTTCCAGCATTATAAACGTCGAACATACCCACGGGATCAAGGACCGTACCGCTGAGCCCTGGAAGGACTCCTGAGGCAATCCAGGAACCCTGCATGATTCCGTCCGGGCTTCTCATGTAGACGAGGGCGTCCCCATCAAAATAGAAGGCCCAGTACCATCCACCGGCATAGAACACCTTCCGTTGAGTGCTCCACTTGGTCGAAGAAGCCGAGGCCGATCCGCCGATAAGCGTAGGATCGATGTTCGAGTCGTTGGGGGCGAACTTCACAATCACGGCAGGTGTCGGCAGGCCATTCCCGTTCCGGACCCTTCCCGCGTGAACCGAGGCGACGCCCTCGTCGGACCAGTTGAGGTGAATCCAACGGGTCCAATCACGCGAATCGTGCCCGTTGCCGACATTCACCGCAGAGAGGGAACGACCAATCTCGATCGGTGGGTCGAACGCGCTGTAGTTGATGGTCGGGTCCGAGCGGTGTCGAAGGTGCTGGTCCGTCGTCCACACGGTCCACGCGATTTGATAGCGACGGAGGTCGAACTCGGGAGAGGGCGTGAATTGCACGACGACTTTCGGTTCTCGCCGATCTGGAAAGTGGTAAACCGTCGTGAGGACACCCTGAACCACCGCCCCTCTCGTTACGTTCGAGTCGATACGAAACGATGTCGGACTGGCGGAAACTATCGACTCCCCGAGCTCGGTGGGAGGCGCCGACACCAGTGCGAACCGTGAAGCGGAGGAGAGCAATTCTCTTGCCAGATTCCAAACGATGAGGCTCTCGGGCGTCGACTTCGGGAACTCATAGACTCCTGTCTCCTGATCGTACACGAAGCCATTCGTCGTCTCGAGGAACCCCGTCGACTCCCGGCCCACCCCGAGCTCTACCGGAGGGTGCCTTCGCGGGGGTGAGGCTCCAAGGCCTCCGCCTGGAGGCGCCGTTGGACCACTCCCGCAGGTCTGGGTCGAGTCATCATCCGGCGTGGGTTCTCCGGGGCTGGGGCCCGATTGAAACTCGGACGGACCCGGTGAGAGAGCCGCTACAGCTGAGGGAACGATCAGCAGACTCGGCAGGAGCAGGAGGGCTGAAAGGAGGACGGCAACACACGTCGGCCGACGGGCACTTCTGATGACTCTTCGCCTCATATCGTGAACGAGAACAGGTGCCGTTATTCGAGGACTCGCTATGGACGCTCCCAGCCCGACGAGGTTCGACATGCCGCCTCTCCTCCCACGCTACACAGCGTGCTGAGTCTCGGGAAACGTGACCGAGGGCTTAACCGTTTCCGTCCGCTGCAGGAGCTACGCCTCCGCCAGGCGACGCAGGAGGTTCGCCGAGGCCTCCGCGCCGATCGTCCCGGCGGCGACCTTGCGCACGAGGTCGTCCGCGGCCGCATCCCCGAGATAGCGCCGGAGACGGAGGTGGAAGGCGCGGAGGTCCTCCACGACGGGCGCCGCGGGGAGCGCGAGCTCCATCCGGGACAGGGCGTCCTCCCCGAAGGTCCGGAGGAGGGTCCGGCGCAGGCCCTCGGAGAGCCCGGAGAGGTCCGGGAGGGCGCGCGGGGCGCCGGCGGACCGGTAGACGCCGCGGGAGACGCGGGACACGGCCCCCTCCCGGGCCAGGCGTGAGAGGATGGAGGCGAGGATCTTCCCGTCCACGGAGAGGTCGCGGGCGGCCTGCGCGGCGGGGACGTCCGCGGCCGGGTGGGCCTCGTAGTAAGCGAGGATCCGCTGGGTCACGCTCGGGCGCCTAGGCATCGGAGGCCTCCGGGGGGGCAAGGGCAAGCAGCAGGGAACCCGAGGGGATGCGGAGGACGTAGTCGCGGTCGCCGACGTGGAGCTCGATCGCCTGGTCGCGGGACATCGAGGGGGCCGCGCTCGGCCGGAGCTTCTCGTGCTCCAGGCGCGCGAGGAGCCGGGCGCGGAAGACGCGGAGCTTCCGGCGGGCGGAGCGCTCGATCTCGCCGATGCGGTCCCCCGGGTAGAAGCGCCGGTACCGCCCGTCCGTGATCACGACGGAGAGCCCGGTCGCGACGAGGCGCGAGGCCTGGAGGCGCGCGGCCCCCGTGCCGACCCCGGCCGCCTCGCTGAGCTGGCGCAGGGTGAGGCCGGGGCGGGCGACGATGAGCGAGAGGATCGGGGCGGCCCCGAAGCCGTTCACCGTGGCGAGCGCGGAGACCTCGGCCGCGTCGAGGGAGAGCGCGAAGGGGTACCACAGCTGGGAGCGCCCGGAGGGGAGGGACCGGAGGTAGCGGGCACGGGCGAGCTTGGCCACGTGCCACTGCACCGTGGGGCCGGACATCCTCAGGGCCGAGGCGACCTGGGCGAGCGAGGAGCACGGGAAGAAGCAGAGGTGCTGGAAGATCCGCTGGCGGTTGAGGTTCATGAGGACGGACTCCTCCTCCCCGCCGAGGGGGTCCGCCGGGAGATCGTCCTCGAGGACGAGCGCCCGGAGCGCGGCGCCGATCCGCCGGTCAGCCATCGAGGTCGTACTCCTCGAGGATCATGTCGAGGAGCTCGGAGGGCTCGATCCCGCGGAACGTCTCCGACGCCAGCGTCTCCAGCGTCCGGTGGATGCTGTTCATCTCCACGGGGGTGAGGCCGCGCACCGGCCTCGTCCGGAGCGCGTCGACGCGCCGCCGGAACTCGGCGTCCGCCGACGGGGCCTTCGCCGGGCCCCCCTCCTCCTTCTGGCGCTGGAGGTAGAGGCCGGCCCCCTTCAGGATGCCGTAGGGGTGCCACTGCCTCGAGTGCTTGCTCGAGCGGCACTTGATGATCTTCAGGTCGCGCCGCTCGGGGATCTCGTGCGAGCGGTAGCGCAGGTGGACCACGTTGTCGGCCAGGTACATGGGGATGATCATCTCGGAGCTCACGACGTCCCCCATCTCCCCGTGCTCCTCCAGGGTGCAGAGCACCGTGCCGATCTTGCGCGTCTCCCGCAGGAGGTAGGCGACGAGCTCGCGCTGCTCGTACTTCTCGCGCACGGACCAGAGCACCGGGGTGAGCGGGTCGATGACGATGCGCGCGCTGTGCCCCTCCCACTCCCCCACGAGCTCGCCGAGCTCCTTCTGGATGAAGTTGGAGAACTGCTTGCCCCCGGCGTCGACGAACACGAGCGAGCCGTTCTCGAGGCTCTCCTCGACGTCCTCCCAGCCCATGAGCTTCGCGTTCTTGATGTTCTCCGAGGGCGTCTCGTCGAGGGTGATGAACACGGCGTCCTCGCCCTTCTCCAGGCCGCGCCGGAGGAACTGCGTCGCGAACGTGGTCTTCCCCGCCCCCGGGGAGCCGACGACGACGGTCGTGGAGTGCTCGATGATCCCGCCGTCCATGATCTCGTTGAGGCCGAAGACGCCGCTCTTGATCTTCCGCAACGCTCCCGAAGGCGCCCCGGCGCCTCATAACGCTTCTCCCGTCGCTCTCAAACCCTGACAATCACGTCACCCTCTGGTCCGCGGATTTGGGGCGACGGCGACGCTGCGGCGGCTGCCGCACCCGTGGCAGCTCAGCTCCAACGAGGGCCCGCCCGGGGTGTGGCCGTCCGTGACCGCCCAGTGGTGTCGGCCGCAGCGGCAGACGAGGGCGACGTCCGCGCCGTCCTCCAGGGTGAGCGTCACCGCCTCGTCGAGGCGCCAGGAGACCGCCCGGAGGGCGACGGCCGGGGGGAGGGCCATCGCCGCCGGAAGGGCGCGCGGGGGCATACGCCTTCCGGTGGGGGGATGGGCCCGCTGAGATTTGAACTCAGGTCGCCAGCACCCCAAGCTGGTAGGATACCAAGCTACCCCACGGGCCCAGTCGGAGCAGCGCGAAGAGGCGCCCCCTTAAGAGCGTTCCCCTCGCGCTCAGAAGGGGAGCACGTCGGCCATCAGGTCCACGTTCGCGATGAGCATGCGGCGGCAGCAGTAGCGCTCGAGGCCGAGGGCATCGAGGATCGCCTCGGGCGACTCGCCGCCCTTCGCGCGCTTCACGTACTCCTCCCAGGCCGAGGCGACGACGCGGCCGCAGGAGAAGCACCGTACGGGGATGATCATCGGCTCACCGGTAGGACTTCTGCCTCTTCTTCCTTGCGCCCCGGCCGAGCGGCTTCTTCGGCAGCTTGCGCCGCGTGTCCGGGACGATGAGCGTGCGGTCGTACTCGCGGTAGAGGGCCTCGAGCTCGGAGTCCCCGAGGTAGGAGACGAGCCCGCGCGCGATGGCGGTGCGCGCCGCGTCGGCCTGGCCCATGACCCCGCCCCCGGAGAGGGCGACGTCGATGTCGAGGGTCTCGACCTTCTTCCCCGCCAGGCGCAGGGGCTCCAGGATCTTGAGGCGGGAGAGCTCGGGGCTGTAGATCTCGAGCGGGACGCTGTTGATGCGGACGAGGCCGCGGCCCTTGCGCACGCTCGCGCGGGCGACGGCGGTCTTCCGCTTCCCGGCGGCGATGACGACCTTCATCCGCCCCACTCCGAGCCGAGGTTCCGGGCGACCTCGGCCAGCGTGACGACGCGCGCCGTGGTGATGCGCGAGGCCTCGGGGAGGCGCTCGGCGGTCTGCGCCTTGAGGTCGCTGGGCATGCCGACGTAGACGCGGAGGCGCTTGAAGGCGACGCGCCCCTTCGGCTGCTGGTAGGGGAGCATGCCGCGCACGGTGCGGCGGACCAGGTTGTCCGGGCGGCGGGGGTAGAAGGGCCCCTTGCGCTTCTGCGCGCCCCGGGCGCGCCGCTCGCGGTAGTCCTGGAGGATCTGCGCGCGGCGGCCGGTGAGGACGGCCTGCTCCGCGTTCACGAGGGCGATCTCCTCGCCCTGGAGGAGGCGCTTGGCGACGATGGAGGCGAGCCGCCCGAGCGCGTGTCCGGAGGCATCGACGACGGTGACCATCATCCCACGATCCGGACGTTGGTGCCCTTCGGGGCTTCCTTCGCGAGCGCGGTCAGGTCGAGGACGCGCCCGCCGGCGGCCTCGATCTTGCTGCGCGCCTTCGCGGAGACGCGGAAGGCGGCGACGGTGAGGGGCACCGTGACGGCGCCCGTCCCGAGGAGGACGCCGGGGACCGCGCAGGTCTCCCCCTTCTTGGCCGTGCGGGCGAGCCGGCTCAGGTTGACCTCGGCCCAGTTCTTGCGGCTGCGCTCGAGGCGCTCGGCCACGTCGCGCCAGATCGGGGCGCCGTGGTCGCGGGTGGCCTTGCGGAGCTCGTCGACGGTGCGGACAAGGACCGGGTTGTCCTTCATCAGATGACCTGGGAGGTCGCTCCGAGCCGGGGATTTGATATAAACGTTTGGGTGGGCTGGCGTCCCGGACGGCCGGGGGCAGGCCCGGAAACGGAAGATTTTTATAGAACGGATGAGAAAATAATAGATGGTCGGGTCCTGTAGGAGCTTTTGATGATCCGGTTCGGTCCTTCGGGGATTCCCCTGTCCTGCAAGGGGCGCACCCTGCGCGACGGCCTGGAGGACGTCCACAACCTCGGGCTGTCCGCGCTGGAGGTCCAGCTCGTCCGGGTGAACACCCAGGAGCGCCCCGCCGGCGAGGAGGACGAGGGGCGGAAGGTCCGGGAGATCGCGGACGAGCTGGTCGTCGAGGTGCGCCGCCGCGGCCTCGAGCCCTGGCGCACCGGGATCGACACGGTGATCGAGGCGGGGGACACGCTGGTGTCGCTCACCTCGGGCGTGGCGGCGGACTACATTGAGCTCAGCGACCTCGGGGAGCTCGCGCGGGACCTCGACATCGAGCTCTCGCTCCACGCGCCCTACTACATGGACCTGGCCGACGCCGACCACCTCGCGCAGAAGTCGATGGACTCGATCCGCTGGGGCGGCCTGCTCGCCGAGGCGCTGCACGCGACCGTCGTGTCGACCCACCTCGGCCTCTACGGGGACCTGACGCCGCAGGAGGCGTTCCGCCGCGCCGCGGCGAACCTGCGCACCGTCCGCGACTGGTTCAAGGCGCTGAAGCTGCGCCCGGTCCTGGGCATCGAGTCGTCCGGGCAGCAGGAGGTCCTGGGGAGCCTCGAGGAGCTCCTGGAGCTCGCGAAGGCGGTCAAGGGGATCGTCCCCGTCCTGAACTTCGCGCACGCCCACGCGCGCTCGAACGGGAGCCTGCGGCAGCCGGAGGACTTCGAGAAGATCATGGAGGCGATCACGAAGCTCACGCCCGCCGGGCACCTCCACACGCACTTCTCCGGGGTGGAGCACGAGGGCGGGAACGAGCTGCGGTACACGCCGATCAAGAAGGGCGACCTGCGCTTCGAGCCCCTCGCCGAGGCCCTCCTGGGGAACGGGTGGGACGTGACGCTGGTCTCCTCCAGCCCCCTGCTGGAGCACGACGCGATGTACATGAAGGTCATCTACGAGCGCATCCTCGCGAAGAAGCTCGGGCGTACGCTCGCGCCGGAGGGCGAGGAGGGCCGACCGGCGGTCCCCGAGGCGCGGGACCTGCTCAAGGTCACCGCCAAGCCGATCGTCAAACCCGTCCCGAAGCCGAAGGCGAAGGCGGCGCCGCGCCCGAGGGCGAAGGCCAGGCCCAAGCCCCGTCCGAAGAAGGCGAAGGCCCGGCCGAAGGCAAGGCCGAGGGCGAAGCCCCGCCCGAAGAAGAAGGCGAAGGGGAGGCGGCGATGAGCACCGCCGCGGCGTCCTCGCGGTTCCTCCTGGAGCACATCGCGCGCGTGCTGGCGGAGCAGGACCTGGGGGCGGTCACCGCCGTCGTCGAGGCGGTCGGGCGCGCGAAGAAGGTCTTCGTGTACGGCGTCGGGCGCTCCGGGCTCGTCGCGCGCGCGTTCGCCATGCGCCTGGTGCAGCTCGGGCTCGAGGTCTACTTCATCGGGGAGACGATCACCCCGATCGTGTCGGCGGGGGACCTCGTGGTCATCGTGTCGAACACGGGGACGACGATGTCAGCGGTGCAGACGGCGAACATCGCACGGCGCGTCGGGGCGTCCGTGGTGGCCGTCACCTCGTCGAGGTCGTCCAAGCTCGCGGCGGCGAGCAACCTGGTCCTCCAGGTGAGGGAGGACCACCCGGAGGGGAAGGCGAGGTACGCCCCCCTCGCCACGCTCTTCGAGGACGCCACGCTGGTGATCCTCGACGGGGTCGTCGCGCAGCTCATGGAGGCCCGCGGGCAGACCGAGGCGGACATGCGCGCGCGCCACGCGATCATGGTGTGATGGCCGCTGCGGCTCGGAGTTTGTGTAACGTTACACAGAAGAGCAGTGGACTGCAGCAGTTGGATCGCGACGAACTCCGCTTGATTCTCGGCCAAGAACCTCTCGAGGGCTTTCTCCAGGGGTGGCTGGCATCTCCCGAACGCCTCGTCCCACGGGTCAAACTCCCCTTCCCGGACCGTCCTCGCATACTCCTCGACCGCGTGGATCGGAGCTCGATCGCCGGAGAGGTACCCAACGGCAGCTCCTGAGAGCACCAGGGCCTGGCCGTGAGCTCCGAGCGTCTCAAGGGCGCGGATCGTCTCCTCGACGCGTTCGGTTCCCCGGTTCTCGAAGTACTGGAGGTGGCCGCCATTCTGAACCTCGCTCTCATACCAGAAGACAAGACGAGCCGCCCTCTGGGTAGGCGTAGGTTCGGTGTACTCGGACATCGCCAAGAGGTCAACGTACGCGTTCCAGACGAGGTAGGGAGTCGCTCTGACCTGGTTGTGAGTGACTGTTCGAGGGGCGGTCATCTACGGTCTCTTCGGCTTGCCAGCGTGGGAGTTCCTGTCTTCGGATCAGGGCGCCCAGAACCGAATGGCCCACCATAGTCCTTTCCGTGAGTTTGTGTAACGTTACACAGAAGAGTGCCTTCTCTCACAGGATCCATGCACTCGACAACCCCTTCACCACGGGATCAACCTTCGACCCAAATCCGCTCCCGACGGTAGGGCACCCTGAGTCGGCTAAGGAGCCCTATGAAGTCCTCCGCGTCGCGATCCCGCATCATCAAGACGGACTGCCCGAGCCGCTCCACACCGGGCCGGTGGACTAGTCCCTTGTAGCGGTAGCGTTTCTCCTTCCCTGCTACGCGCTTCGTGACGGCATGCCCGAAGACATACCGACTCACCAGAGTGCACTCCGCCCGGCGGCGGTGCTGGATGTCGTAGGAGACTAGGATTCGCCGCAAGGCCTGAATCGTCTCCCGGATGTCGTCGTCCTCGTCGTCCATGGTTCTGTGTAACGTTACACAGAAGATAGCGTTGCCGGGAGGGTGAGTGAAAGTGAATCACCTCCCGCCACGCGGATGTTTATTATGCCGCCCCCTTTCGCTGCCCTCGATGCCGGGCGAGGACTTCGTCGTCACGCCGTGGGAGGTGCGCGGCGAGGTCGACTACGAGAAGCTCGTGGAGCGCTTCGGCACGAAGCGCATCGACGCCCCGCTCCTGGAACGCATCCGCCACGCCGCCGGCGAGGTCCACCCCATGCTCCGCCGCGGCATCTTCTACTCCCACCGCGACCTCGACCTGATCCTCAACGCACACGCAAAGAAGGACCCGTGGGTCCTCTACACGGGACGCGGGCCCTCCAGCGGCATCCATCTCGGGCACATCCTCCCCTGGGTCTTCACGCGGTGGATGCAGGAGCGCTTCGGCGCCACGCTCTACTTCCAGGTCACCGACGACGAGAAGTTCCTCTTCAAGGACTTCGAGCGCCTCGACGAGGCGACGAAGATCGGGTACGAGAACATCCTCGACATCATCGCGATCGGCTTCGACCCCGCCAAGACGCGCATCTTCCTCGACACGGAGTACATCCACCACCTCTACCCCGTCGCCGTGCAGGTCGCGAAGCGCATCACGTTCAGCACCGCCAAGGCCGTGTTCGGCTTCGACAACGCGAACAATCTCGGGGAGATCTTCTACACCGCCATGCAGTCCGTGCCCTGCTTCCTCGCGTCCATCGAGCAGGGACGTCCCGTCCCGGCCCTGATCCCCTGCGGCATCGACCAGGACCCCCACTTCCGCGTGACGCGCGACATCGCGGAGGCCCTCGGGTACCCGAAGCCCGCCCTCGTCCACAACAAGCTCCTCCCCGCGCTCACCGGGCCAGGATCGAAAATGAGCGCGTCGCAGCCGGAGACCTCGATCTTCACCACCGACACCGCCAAGGCGACGCGGAAGAAGGTGAACAACGCCTTCACCGGCGGGAGGGCGAGCGTCGAGGAGCAGCGGCGGCTCGGGGCGAACCCGGACGTCTGCAGCGTCTTCGCCTACTACCAGTACCTCTTCGAGCCGAGCGACGAGGGGCTCAAGACCGTGGAGACGGAGTGCCGCACGGGGGCGCGCCTCTGCGGGGAGTGCAAGGAGCAGCTCCTCGGGAAGATCCTGCCCTGGATGGAGAAGCACCAGGCCGCGCGAGAAGCGGCCCGCGACCGCGTGGACGAGTTCATGCTGCGGGACGCCCCGAAAGCCTAAAGTCCGACGGCCCATGCGTGCCCCGATGCCGGACGAAGCCGAGCTCTCCACCGCGGAGAAGAAGGTCCTCCTCGCCCTGAAGGACCGCGGCGCCGCGAGCCCCGAGGAGGTCCGGAGCGAGGGCCGGTTCCGCGAGCTCGTCGAGGTGATGAACGCGGCGTCCTGGCTGCGGGCGAAGGGCCTCGCCACGATGCGCGAGCGCGTCACCCGCCACTACTCCCTGGCGAGACCCGCCTGGGGCACGCGCAACCTCCCCGAGCGCCTCCTCCTCAAGGAACTGCGAAAGGAGCGCGGGCAGTGCACCGCCGCGGAGCTGCGCCAGCGCAGCGAGATGAGCGACAAGGACTTCGCGATCGCCCTCGGCTGGATTCGGAAGAAGGGCTGGGCCGAGGTCGTGCGCAACGCGGACGACACCGTCGTCGCCATCACCGCCAAGGGAGAAGACGCGTACACCGAGCGCGGGGCCGACGAGGACCTGCTCACGCGCCTCTCCGGCGGGGAGCTCGCCGAGGAGGACATCGACCCCGCGGTCCTGAAGCTCCTCAAGGGGCGCCAGGAGATCCTCAAGGAGCGCGAGGCGGTCGTTCGAGAGATCGCCCTCACGGACAAGGGCAAGGCGGTCGCCGCCTCCGGGCTCACGTTGAAAGAGGAGGTCGCGCAGCTGACGTCGGAGCTCCTCGGCGGGAAGTGGCGGGACGTCGCGTTCCGCCGCTACGACGTGCGCGCCTTCGCTCCGGCCGGCGTCCCCGGGAAGACCCACCCCCTCACGCAGTACTCCGCGCGCATCCGTGCCATCTTCCGCGCGATGGGCTTCACCGAGCTCGAAGGGAACTTCGTGCAGCCCGCGTTCTGGCCGTTCGACGCGCTCTTCCAGCCGCAGGACCATCCCGCCCGGGACATGCTCGACACCTTCTTCGTCGACGCGACCCCGGCGGACGCGCTCCCGGCCCCCGAGGTGGTCGCGCGTGTCGCCCGCACACACCAGGACGGCGGGGAGTCGGGGAGCCGTGGGTGGGGGTACGCCTGGAAGGAGGCGGAGGCGCACACCGCCGTGCTCCGCCCCCACACCACCGGCGACACGATCCGGTACCTCGCGGCCCATCCGAAACCGCCGCAGAAGGCCTTCCTCATCGGGCAGGTGTTCCGCCGCGAGGCGATCGACGCGACGCACCTTCCCATGTTCCAGCAGATCGAGGGCGTCGTCATGGAGGAGGGCGCCAGCCTGGGCATGCTTATCGGCCTGATCCGGGAGTTCTACACAAGGATGGGCTTCGAGAAGGTCCGGGTACGGCCCGCGTTCTTCCCGTACACGGAGCCGAGCCTGGAGCCCGAGGTCTGGTTCAACGGACGCTGGATGGAGCTCGGCGGGGCCGGGATCTTCCGCCCGGAGGTCACGAAGCCCTTCGGCATCGAGACGCCCGTGCTCGCCTGGGGCCTCGGGCTCGAGCGCCTCGTCATGGCGGTGGAGGGCCTGAAGGACATCCGCGAGCTGTACCTCAGCGATCTCCAATGGTTGCGGGACCGGCCGGTCCTGCGCTAGAGGAACTCGTCGCGGATGCTGACGAGGTACACCAGGGCCAGGACCTCGAGCCCGAGGATGGCCGCGGGGACGAGCCCGAACCCGCCAAGGAGGGCCATCGCGCCGCGGACGATCAGCAGCGTGAGAAGCAGGAGGGCGAGCACGAGCCCCCACTTCTCCTCGCGGAGGAGACCCACGGCAGCGACGATGAGGAGCACGGCGAGGACGATGTCGAGGACGAAGCCGGTGAGGTCCCGGGGGAGCCCGTCGAGGAGCGAGGCGCCCAGGCTGAGCAGGTTCAGCAGCCCCACCGCCCCGACGACGAGGGCGATGAGGATGACGCCGGCCCGCGTCTCCATGGCGGGGGCAACGGGCCCGGGGGGAAGTGCCTTTCCCTCGTTCCCTGCGGCTGTGGCGCCTCTCGCGGTTCAAATCTTGTCGAGCACCGCGCGCGTCTCCCGCTGGAACTCCTCTTCCGTGATCATGCCGGAGTCGCGGAGCTTCTTGAGCTTGGTCAGCTTCCGTTCGATCTCGGCGTGCTCGGGCGATGCTGCGGGGGCCGTGGCCGACGCCGCCGGAGCGATGGCGGGTGTGGCCGGCGTTGGGGCAGGAGCCGGTGCGGCCGCCAGTGGGGCCGGGGCCGGCGCGGCCGGTCCGGGGGCACCCGCGGGCTCCTCCCCGCCGAACGTCTGCAACGCCGGCGCCTCGGCCAGCATCGTCACCGCCGGCGCCTCCTCGGGTTTCTTGCGCCGCCGGAACCAAAGGAGGAGAAGGACGGCGGCGACGACCCCCCCCAGGATCAGGACGACCACGAGCCACGCATAGTCCGCCGGCGCGGCCGGCTGCCCCACCGTGACGGTCCAGGTGTGGGTCTGGCGGTCGGCGGTGATCCCGTCGGACACGGTCACCACGATCGTGTAGGCGCCGAGGGTCGTGGCGTTGAACGCGTACGTCGGCTGGTCGGACCCGACGGCCACGCCGTTCACGGTCCAGGAGTACGTGAGCGTGTCCCCGTCCAGCTCGGTGGCGGTGACGGTGAAGACCTGGTTCCCGCCGACCGGGAGCGACACGGGGGTTTCCGGCGTGGGCGTGCCGATGACGGGCGCCCGGTTCGTGACGACGACGGAGACATCGTCGGTGTCCGTGCCGCCGCGGCCGTCGTTGACGGTCAATCGGAGGACGTACGTCCCCGGCATCGGGGCGGGGAAGGACGGCGTCGCGGTCAGCGGGCCAGTGAGGGTCGGGGTGGTCGGGCCGGAGAGCAAGGCCCAGGAGAAGCTCAGGACTTCCGCGTCGGGGTCGCTGCTCGAGGCGCCGTCCAGGCCCACGAGGGCGTTCCGGAACACGGCCTGGTCCACCCCCGCGTCCGCGATCGGGACGCCGTTGGGCACCGCGGTCACGTCCGGGGCGTCCAGGGGCGTGGCGGGGAAGACGACGGGGTTCCCCGCCGCGTCCGTCGCATCGAAGTAGTAAGTGTAGTTCACGCCGGCGGGAAGGAGGAGGCTCGCGTTGAAGAGCGCCCCCGCGACGTAGTCGTTCGTCGCTCCGACCCAGGAGGAGAACGTCATCGTGAAGGGGCTCCCCGCGATCTCAGCCCCCGCGTCGAGCACGTGGACGCTCGGGCCCCCGGCGAGGGGCGCGTCCCCGTCGGCGTCCCTGTACTTCACGCGGTACCCGAAGGACGTCAGCGTCGTGCCGGTCTCCGGGTTGAGCCCGTCAGAGACGTACGAGACCTCGCCCGTCCAATCGAGGACCGGTGCGGTCCCCGTGCATCCCGTGACGTCCGGACCGGCGATGGGCCCGAGCGGGCTGGCCGGCGCCAGCAGGCTGTCGGCGGCGGAGACGAGGAAGTCGTAGTCCGTCCCGCACGGCACGAGGGTCCGGCCATAGGCGTACTCCTTCCCGTCCGAGAAGAGGGTGTCCAACGCGTCCGCCTCGACCATCGCGAAGGGGCTCCCCGGGAGGTCGGCGCCGCCCTTCCGGATCCGGATCGAGGGGGGTGCGGCGGGCGCGTCGTCATCCGGGTCCGTGTAGGTCACGGTCCAGTTGAAGGCCGTGCCCGTCGCCCCGGTCGTGGGCGCCACGGCACCGAGGGTGAGCGAGGGGTCCTGGTTGACCACGGTCGGTCCGGCCAGGAGGGATGCCGCCGGTCCGCCGGCGTCGAAGGTGCTGTCGTTCGCCTCGAAGCGGTACGCGAAGTCGGTCCCGACACTCGTGATGCTGACCGCCACCTGGTACCGGGCCCCGGAGACATAGTCCCCGGGCGTGCCGATCCAGGAGTCGAAGGCCATGACGTACGGGCTGGTCCCATAGGCGCTGCCTCCCTTCTCGAGGGCGAGACGCACGAAGGCCGGGGCCACGTTGTCCCCGTCCTGGTAGAGGACGCGGAACGTGAACGCGCCGCGCGGCCCGCTGTCGAGTTCCACTCCGTCCGTTACGTACCCGACCTCCCCCGTGTAGGACAGCGTCGGGGGACCCGGCGGCAGGAAGATCTGGGTCGCGAACCCAGGCGCGTAGGTCTCGATGGGGAAGTTCACCGGCATGACGAGGCCCCCGGCCAACAGCAGGAAGGTCGCGGGAGTGTCCAAGCGCACCCCGATCCAGTGGCCGCCGGTGGCCGCCGCGGCGATGTCGAAGGTGACGAAGAGGTCCGAGAGCACGAGAGTGGACACGACGACATCCGGGAGGAGGTCCACGGTGACGGTCGAAGGCGATCCGGCCCAGGCCGAGGACGAGCCGATCGGCGCGTCCACCAGGGGGTCGAACAACCCGTCCCCATCGTCCAGCCAGAGGGTGACCATGGCCACGTCCGCGGGATCCGGCGGCAGACCCGAGAGCTCGAGCGTGACCGCGTCGACGGTGATCGGGTTCGTGAACGCGGACAGCGTCAGCTGGAGCATCGGCACGTCCGTCTGTCCAGCGGTGACCGTCGCCGGCGCGAGGGCGAGGGCGTCGACCATGAGGGGGTGCAGGACCGTGGGGAGGTTCACGAAGCTCAACGCCGTGCCGACCGCGGAATCGATCCCATCCTCCGCCCAGAACCCGTGCCAGAGGGATCCGGGGGGAAGGGACGTCAGCGTGCCGTAGACCGCACCGGCCACATGGTCGCCGGGCGTCCCCATCCAGTAACTGAGGGCGAGCGGGAAGGGGCTCCCGAGGATGTCCGTGCCCAACGGATCCTGCACGTAGGCATACACCAGCGTGGGCGCGTCGTTGTCCGCGTCCTGGTAAAGGACCTCGAACGTGAAGAGGTCCAGGGTCGTCCCCACATCGAACTCGACGCCGTCCACCGTGTAGCCCGGAGCCCCGCTGTAGGAGATGACCGGGGCCGAGTTGCCCACGTCGGGGGCGTCGGCGGCGGGACCCGGCCAGGGCAAGGCGGCGGCGCCGGGGGCATCGGTCGCGCTGAAGTAGTACGTGTAGTCCAGCGCCCGGACCGGGAGGGCCGTCGTGAACGTGTAGATCTTGCCGTCATCGAAGGTGATGTCGAGGGGGTCGTCCTCGCTCATCGTGAAGGGACTGCCTCCGATGTCAAACCCTCCCTGAAGGATGCTGACGGTCGGAGCCCCGATGGCGGGCGCGTCGTTGTCGGCATCCGTGTAGACCACGCGGTAGGTGTACGGGGTGCTCATGAAGCCTGTCTCGGGGTCCAGGCCGTCGCCGACGTAGTTCGGCTCGCCGGTCGCCGAGAGGACGGGGGCCTGGTTGGTGAAGCCCACGGTGAGATCGTACGGACCGGTTCCGGGGGCGCCCCCGACGTGCTCGTTGGTCACGACGATCAGGTAGTCGCCCGCGATAGGGGCGGTGAAGGTGATCGACTCGCCCGCACCCGCGCCGCCGGTGGAGGACACCCAGTTCGCCTCGATCCGGGACCGCGCGCTGTCGCCGAGGAAGGCGATCAGGAACAGATCGAGGTCCGCGGACGGAGGCACCGTGAGGTCGATCCGGTAGTCGGTGCCGGGGGACAATCCCGTCAGTTGCACCGAATCGAGCACCTCGATGCCCCCTGGCAGCGCGTCCATGCCCTCGCTGTAGAGGCTCGGGGCCGTCACGAAGGGCATCGAGTTCTCCATCTCGATCTGATAGTCCCCGCTCCCGCCGAGGGACACGACCTGGGCGCCCCGCGTCGGCAGCGAGCTCCACACCAGGCCGTTGAGGGCCACGAAGTCCACCCAGGAGCCCGGTTCGACGGAAGCCTCCACCCAGTTCGCGAACGTCGTGTCATCGTAGATGGAGAGGTGGTAGTCGCCGGTCACCGGAGGGCGCAGCCCCACGATTGCGTGCGTCGGCGCGCCGACGTAGAAGTCGAAGACGTCCGGCGGCGTCGGCGTGTCGCAGGTGATCGGGCTGGAGTGCGTCGTGAACTGCAGGCCCGGGCATAGCCCGTCGCTGATCGTCAGGGTGTAGGCGCCGGCACCGGCGATGGGGTTCGTCACGACGACCAGGAACGGGCCGGTGCTGAAGGGCGTGAAGGTCCCCCGTTCGACCACGCCGTTCCCGGTCTGCTCGGAGGTGATCCACGCGTCCTGCCGGCCCTCGACGCTGCCGCTCGTGAACCCGATGACGTAGAGGTCGAGGTCCAGGAACGGGTCCATCGTCAAGGTGACCTCGTACGTCGTCCCCGGCGAGGCGCCGTCGATGTCGAAGGCGTCCAGGACCTCGAACGCGTTCATGAAGCCCCCGGAGGTTCCGGGCATGGAGACGTCGACAAGGTCGTGCTCCATCTCGATCGTATAGTCGCCGGTGCCGAACGCCTGGAAGGCGGCCGCACCGAGCGTCGAGCCCGCCCACGAAGCCCCGCGCACGCCGATGAAGTCGATGGCCCCCGCCCCGTAGACGGAGCTCTTCAAGGGCCCGACGAAAGCGGTGTCCGGGAAGACCTCCAGGTCGTAGTCCACGCCGGCCGGGGGACGGAGGCCCACGACGGCGTGGTCGGCGTCGACGGGGGCGACGTCGAATCCGAAGTACTGGGTCGGAACCGGGGTCGGGCAGACGATCGCGAGGTCGTTCGGGAGCAAGGACAGGGAGCTGCAGGGCCCGGGGGAGCCCGCCAAGGCGATGTCCCCGAACTCGACCAGCGGCGGGAACGACCCGTAGTACACGGGCCAGGTGTCGTACGTCATCGAGAGGCCGTCCATCACGCCCGGGAAGACGGAGCTTGCGCCGAGCGCACCGAGGAGATACCCGTCCGGAACGGGCAGGGGGACATCCAGAAGCGCGAGCGGGATCCGGAACTCGTAGATCCGGTGGTCCGTGCCGGAGTAGGGGCTCGGTCCGAACCCCGCCGCGCACCGGAGGCCCGTGTGATCGCCGGCGAAGAGAGGATCGCAGGGATCCTCGCTGATCCAACTGCCCGCGCCCGTGCTGTACACCCGATGATCGCCGAGGCCCATGCCATCCACCGCCAGCTGATCGTCGGCGCCGTCCGTCGGTGCCAGATCTCGGTCGGTGTCGAACCCGAGGCTCGCGATGTCATTGGGATCCTGGACGGTGTCGCCGGGGACGTCGTACGTGATGTAGAGGAAGTCCGGGTCGTTCTCCACGATCAGGTACGCCCAGAGGGCGTTGCCCGGGACCACCGTCAGGTCCGCGGTGTTCGCGGGGGAACTGAGGTGCTCCGTCGCCCCGAACACGCCGTCGGGGACGGGCGGGATCGGCTGCCAGGCCGATGTGAGCGTGTGCCGCTGCCCGCGCACGGCGACGTCGTCGATGAACCAGCCGATGGCGTTGTTGACGCTCGTGTCGTGCGAGAAGATGAATCCGACCATGATGACGCCTCCGACGTAGGGGGTCAGGTCGAGGTCCACGTAGAGCGGCCCGTTCATCGGGTACCCCGCCAGGGTCAGGTCGAGCGCGTCCACCCAGGAGGCCCCGTTGAAGACCTGGACGACCACCGTGTCGCCCGGGGGGTTGTCGAGCCCGTAGATGCTCCAGAACGAGAGCCGGGCGCTCGTGGCCGAGACCAGGTCGATCGGCGGGGACTCCAGGCGATCGGCGGCCGTGCCCCCGCTGTCGTAGTCGCAGAAGAAGTCGAGGTGGTAGCCCCAGTACGTCGGCGGGCTGCGGGCCCCGAACCCGCACGTGTCCGCGGGCCCCACCTGGTGCCACTGGCCCGCGGAGACCCATCCCGGCGACCCCGTGTCGAAGTTGTCGGCGAAGAACGTGAGCGTGCTCGCCGGCACGTCATCGACCGCCACGTCGTCAATGAACCAGCCACGGAGGAAGTTCGTGGCGGGGTCCCGCGTGTCGAAGGAGAACCGCAAGTTGATCACGCGACCTGCCCAGGGCGTCAGATCGAACTCCCTGGCCTCCCAGGTGCGCTGAAGGAGGGTCGGATCGTCCGCGACGAAGGACGTGAGCACCCAGCTTGCGCCGCCCGTGTCCGAGACCAGGAGGCCCAGGCCTTCGTAGCCCACCGCAGCCTCGTCCTCGAGCCAGCTCATGAAGGTGAGGCGCGCCGAACCGGCGGTCGTGAGGTCGATCGAGGGGGAGGTCAACGTCCCCGAGTTCGTCACGGAGAAGCCGCCGCCGTCCTCATCGTAGGTGCAGGCGTTCCCCGGCGTGGCGGGCGGGGCCGTGTCGATGTGGTACCCGAAGCTGCCCGTGCCGCTGAACGCGCCGATGCGGCAGGGGTCGGCGCCGTCGTCCACCCAGTGCCACCACCCCGTCGTGGTCCACGCGCCCCCGCCGGACTCGAAGTCGTCCGAGTAGTACGTCAACGCCGAGGCCGGTGGCGGAAGGGTGGTCACCCCCGCCGCGAAGGCGGCGAGAACGATCAGGGCGGCGGTCGTGACACTGGACGTTCGTCGACGCGGTGCGATAGCTCCTTCGATCCTGCCCATGGAAGACACCCGCCTGCCGCCGTGAACCCGGGAGAGGCGTATAACCCTTCTCCATGGCCCGTCGGGCCGGACAGGCCAAGGGGTCCGGGGTGGCGCGGGTAGGCCGGGGTCGGTTCCATTCCGCATCATCCAGGGGGGAACCTTTTTTACCGGCACGGGGGCTCCCCCGGCAGGAATCGCCATGGCTTCCGCGGAAGACGAGATCGACGCCGGCGGGAACGCGCTCGGCAAGCTGGACTACGAGACCGCCTACAAGCACTTCGACAAGGCCACCAAGGCCGACCCGCAGAACGCGACGGCCTTCTTTGGGAAGGCGGAGGCGTCGCTCGGGCTGCCGAAGATGGAGGGCGAGAAGATCCTCGAGTTCTACCTGAAGGCCGTGGAGCTCGCGCCGGACAACCCCCAGTACCTGGAGGCCTATGGGCTGTTCTGCCTCGACATGCAGCGCTTCGGGGACGCGGAGAAGGCGTTCAACTCCGCCGCGGACGCCGACCCCGACGAGGCGGCGATGTACTGGGCGGAGTTCGCCGTGCAGTACGTGCAGCGCGCCCCCGCCGCCATGGAAGCGAAGGGCCTCGTGCTCGACGAGAAGACGATGGAGATCATCCAGCGCAAGGCCCTGGAGTACGCGCTGAAGTCGCTTCAGCTCGACAAGGACGCGGCGAAGAAACTGCTCTAGCGGAGTCCCCGCGCGCACGCCTCGCAGACGTGGCTGGCGGTGAGGTGGCGGTCGCAAGTCGTCCGCCCGCAGTTCCGGCAGGCGCCGAACGCCGGGCCGCCGCAGACCTGGCAGAGCGCGGGAATCATCGCGACCCGAAGGAGGTCATCGGTCTTCATCTTTCACCAAGGCAGCCCCGTTCGAAGGCACGGGGCGCGACGGTGTCGGTCACTCCGCGCAGGACGCAAGCTTCCTCAGGCGCTCGTCAAAGGTGGCGAGCCAGCCGATGTCATGCTCCCCCATTGTGACGAGGAGCGCCGCGTCGGTGAAGCTCAGGCGTTGGTCCCGGTACTTGCGGAAAGTCTCCCAGCACCGCTCGAGGAGGTCCGTCCCCAGGGAAAGGGCGCGGAGCCCGTTCAAAGCGGGGGTGGGAAGGGGGAGCCACCGCCTGGCGGCCTCTTCGAGGGCGGCCGATCGCGTCCTCGCCCGGACCAGCACGAACAGCTCGTCGATGACGTGGTCGGTCACGAACGGGGCCCCGAACTCCTTTCGTCCGACCTTCCGCAGGAGCCTTCGGGCCTCTTCATGCCGGGCATCTTCGCGGTGGAGATGGGCAAAGATCAGGCCGGTGTCGAGCAGGACGGTCACTCGGTCTCCTCGGCGACGACGCGGTCGATGTCCTCCTCGCGCGTCCGTACCCCGGTGCTCACCGCCAGACGCTCCATGGCGGCGATCGCCCGGTCGGTCATCGGTCGCTCGGCGTCTGCCTCGAGGCGGTCCTTCTCCTCCTCGGCGAGGTTCAGGAGCATCGAGAGCAGCTCCTGCTGGGAGAGTTTCCGCCCGCGCCGGAGCGTCAGCTCCCCCTGGAGCCGATCGAGGCGCCGCTTGTCATGGTCGCGCATCTTGACCGAGGTCGCCACGCCTGTTTGTAGAATGTTCTACCTATTTCAGACTGTCGAGAGAGGAGAGCGCGCCAAGAAGGCCAGGAGCTCGCGCCGAAGGCCCTCCAGGTCGACAAGGGGGCGGCGAACAACCTGCTCTGGCGGAGGCCGCGCGAGCACGGGTCACAGATCCAGACCCCGGGGAGGTGGCGTTCGCACGTCGGCCGCCCGCAGCTCCGGCAGGCGCCGAACGCGGGGCCACCGCAGACCTGGCATAGCGCGGGGTTCATCGCGGCGCCAGGGACGTCCTCCGGCTTGGCCTTGCGTCGCGCTCGGTCCTGCCCGGGATAACGGGAGCGAAGGCCACTTGTAGCCGGATCGCCCGATCCCGCCTCCGTTGCCTGCGATGACCCACGAAGCGATTGCCGCGGCCGTGGATCCGAGCCCCTCCCCATCCCTGGCCGGCCTCCTCCGGAATGATCTCGAGCCGCTGCTCCAGGTGGAGGGGTTCGCCGCGGCGGCGGTCGCCCGACGCGACGGCCTGGTAATCCAGCATCTCTTCAAGGGGAAGGGGGACGCGGCGCCGCTCTGCGCGATGGCCGCCGTCCTCGTTGGGGCCTCCCTAGCCACGGCCGAGGAGCTAGAGCAGGGGGGCCTCGTGGACGCCGTGATCCGCTGCGAGGTGGGCGTCTTCCTCGTCATGGAGGCGGGCCCCGAGGCACTCCTCGCCTGCCTCTTCCGCCCCGAGGTCAACCTCGGGTTGGCCATGCTCACCGGGGCGCGCGTCGCGGCGCGCGTCGCCAATGCCCTTGCGGAGATGTGACGGTGGTTCCATGAAGTACCAGGTGAGCGTGACCGAGTCGGAGAGCGAGCAGCACTTCCAGCGGGTCTCGAAGGACCTCCTCGTCCACAACGCGGCGCAGGGCGTGAATTACTGGGGCGGTTCCCCCCACCCCACGATGCTCATCTGGGCGGGCCGGATCTACGACTTCCTTAAGGTGCTCGAGGGGCTCGTCGGGCACCTCCCCGCGCGCCGCCACAGCTACCTGGTGGGCTATGGGTCCGGCTTCGAGGGGGCGAAGGCGAATCGGGAGATCGTCCAAGGCGAGAACCCCGAGGCCTTCGCCGTCCAGCTCCTGCTGGCGGCGAGCCCCATCCTCGCCGGGGCGGGCTGGGGGCGGTGCGCCATCGAGTACGAGCGCGACGAGGGAACGATCACCTGGGAATTCCCCTCGGGGACCGCCGTCGGGCTCGCCGCGCGCCTGGAAGGGATCCGGGAGCGGCCGGCGTGCGCGTTCATGGCCGGCTACGTGGCGGGCTGGACGAACCAGGCGCTGGGCACGGCGGTGGAGTTCCGGGAACTGGAGTGCGTCGCCCGCGGCGACGCCCGGTGCCTCTTCCGGTCCGCGGAGTTCCTCCGGTTCAGGCCCTGAGCTCGCCCAGCGTGGTGACGCGCTCCGCGACGGCGTTGTGCTTGTGGATCGACTCCTCGCTCTCGGAGCGCACCGACACCGACACGCCGTCGGGGAGCCGGGCGTAGGTCTTCACCAGGCGCGAGAGCACCTCGCGGACGACGTCCTCGACGAATCGCGGGTTCTCATGAGCCAGGCGCACAAGCCTCCCCTCATCGGGACGTTTCAGGATCTCGAAGGTGGGCGCCGACATGGACGACTCCACGATGGCGACGAGATCGTCCGCCTCGACGCCGTGGCCCTCGGGCTCCTCGAGGACGAGCGTCGTGATGTTCCGCTGGTTGTGCGTGATCGTGGGGAGCGGTCCGGTCTCCCCCGTCTCCTCGCGGATCGTCTCCATGGCGCACGGGCAGGCGGTCATGCCGACGACGCGCACGCCGATGCGCCGACGGACCTCCGGGGACCCGCCGCGATCGCCGTCCGCCTCGGCCACGAGCCCGTAGCGCTCGAGGCTCCGCCTCCCCATCGGGGTCGTCTTCTCCAGGAAGTAGTCGGCGGTGACACGGACGTGGGAGCGGGTCGCGTAGGCGTGGCGGTCGAGGAGACTGCGGGCGATCGTGGCGGCGAGGTCCTCGAGCCCGGGCACCGGGTCACGCACGGAGTCATCCACGACCTCGCCGATCGCCTCGAGGTTCCGCGAGAGGTGCGAGCCGCGCTGGTGGGCCGGGAGGTCGACGAAGACGTCGAACGTGGCGGTGAGGGTGACGGCGCGCCCGGGTCGTTTCACGCTGACAGGCTTCGTGACCCCGGTCACACCGACCTTGGTGAGCTTGAAGGCGTTCTCCACGCCGCGCGCCTGGACATCGGGCATTCCGCCGACTCCACCGGGCGCCGTCGGATAAACGTGGCGTCACACGGCCAGTGTCTTCCACCGCCCGGAACGGAAGCGGCCCGAGATGAGGAGGGCTCGGACGTAGTACTCCACCGGCAGGGAGAACCAGATCCCCGTGAGGCCGACGGGCAGCCACCACGGCGCGCCGGCCACGACGACGATCAGGCCAAGGACCACCGCCAACGGCAAGCGCACGGCGAAGATCCCGATGATGGACGTGTAGAGCGGGAAGCGCGTGTCCCCGGCCCCCCGCAGCGCGCCCTCGAACGTGAAGTAGAGCCCGACGGCGGGGATGCTGAGGGCGTGGATGCGGATGAAGAGGACCGTGAAGGCCTGCGTCTCGGGGTCGGCGGTGAACGCGCCGGCGATCCAGGGGGCCAGGAGGAAGTTGAACAGGCCGATCGCGCTCATCAACGCCACGGCGAGCTTCGCCGCCTCCTTCCCGCTGCGCTCCGCCTCGCCGGGCTTCTTCGCCCCGAGGTACTGCCCGGCCAGCGCCGACGCCGCCACGGAGAGCCCGAGCCCGGGCATGAAGGCGAGGGACTGCACGCGCAGGCCGATCACGTGCGCCGAGTACGCGTGGAGGCCGAAGGTGGAGACGAGCGCGAGCCACAGGGTGATCCCGATCTGGAACAGGATGGACTCGACGCCGGCGGGGATGCCGATGCGGAGGAGGCGCGTCGCCGTGGGCCGGTCGAGCCCGCCGCGCCACGACACCCGGAGCCCGGAGCGGCCACGGGTGAGGAGCCCGAGGTAGATCACCCCCGCCACCCCGGTCGCGACCGCCGTCCCCACCGCCGCGCCGACGACGCCGAGGCGGGGGAACGGGCCGAGCCCGTAGATGAAGGACAGGTTCAGGACGAAGTTGATCGCGTTGAGGAGAATCCCGACGTAGAGCGGGGTGCGGGTGTCGCCGGCGCCGCGGAACGCCGCGGAGGCGAGGAAGAGCGCGAAGAACAGCGGGCTGACCAGGAGGAGGATGCGCAGGTACGCCGCCGCCGAGGCGACGACGGCCTGGTCGAGGCTGTTCGTGGTGATGGCGGCGAGGATGGGCTCCGCGAAGACCCCCTCGACGAGGGCGATCGGCAGGGAGACCAGGAAGCCCAGGAGGAGGCTCTGCTTGGCGGCGAACGAGGCCTTCCCCGGCTCCTTGGCCCCGAAGTGGCGGGAGACCAGGGCGATCGTCCCCGAGGAGATCCCGATCATGATGGAGAAGTTGAGGAAGACCATCAGGCTCGCCGCCCCGATGGCGGCGACGGCCTGCACGCCCTCCTCTCCGCCGAGGCGGCCGACCATGAGCAGGTCGACGAAGGTGGCGAACGTCTGCAGGAAGTTCGCGAGGACGACCGGCCAGGCCAACGCGAGGACGTGGCGGCGCGTCACCTTCTCCGGGAGCGTGTACACGGGGCGTTCCACCCCGTCGGCCTAATCAACCCTCGTCAGTCGCCGACGACCTGGACGGTGATTTCGCGCTCCCTCGGGCGGTGGTCGAGCTCCACGAAGAGGACCTGCTGCCAGGTCCCGAGGGCGGCCCGCCCGCCGTTCACCGGGAGGGAGAGGCTCGTGCCGAGCAGGGTGGACCGCAAGTGCCCGTCACCGTTGTCGTCCCCGCCGGTGTCCGCGTGGGCGTAGCGCATCTCGCGGGGGAGGAGGCGGTCAAGCGCGGCGCGGAGGTCCTGGACGAGCCCGGGCTCATGCTCCATCGTGCAGACCGCGGCGGTGCTCCCCGCCGTCGCGACGCAGGCGATCCCCTCGCGGATCCCGGACGCGCGGACGGCCTCCTGGACCTTGGCGGTGACGTCGACGATGTCGAGGCTTCCTTGCGTTTCGAAGCCGAAACGCGATCCTTTGGCGGACACAGGTTTGGTCAGTACCTCCGCCATCATGAGGGTTTAGGTCTTCGCGAAAGTGTCGAGCGAATCCTGGCGGAACGAGGATAAGGGTTGACCCCTTTCTTGCTCGGAGCCCATTGAACGCCTCTACAAGGAGCGCGGAAGCGCGAGCACCCCTCTTCCTCCCCCAGATGTCACGTCTGGTTCGACCCGTATGGATCGCGACGTGGGTCGCCCAGGCGTACGCGCTGCTCGTGTTACTCCCGGCGATGACGCACGTGTACGGCCCCGGCCTCCCGGGCTGGTCGTGGGTCGGCGCCCCCATTCAATCCGCGACCTGTCTGTTCCTCGCCGCCTTCCAGGACATCCGAGGCCGAGGGGGAGCCTGGACGTGGGTCGTGGCCGCGATGGCATCAACGGGGACCTCGTTCTTCATGGTCGCCGGGGCGTGGATCCTGCTCACTTTCCCCCTCACCTTATGGGATAGGATCGGTCTGGGCGCATTCGGCGTGTTCTGCCTCCTCTTCCTCGTGGCCATTGACCGACTCGGATACCTCCTGGGGTCGAGGGGTCTCCAGGCGGGTTCTTCCGATGACTCCGCCTCGGATCGCCGCGTTGGTACACAGAAGTAGGGCTATGGCGGGCTTGGGGCGCCCCGGACGACGTCGTGTCCCGCGTCTCGAAGCGAGGATGCCACCGATTTCTGGACGTTCGCCTCGAAGAGGAAACGCATCCGAACCGCCCGTGGCCTCAGGCGGAGGCCTTGACCCAATGGGTCTCCTCGGTCCCGAGGGCGGCCGAGGCGTACGCCAGCGCGGCCCGGATGTCTTCCGCCTTCAACTCGGGGTACTCCGGCAGGATGTCCTTGGCGCTCTGCCCCTTGGCGAGGAACTCCAGGATCAGCTCGACGGTGATCCGGGTGCCTTTGATCACGGGCTTGCCGAGCATCACGTCAGGGTCACGTTCGAATCGTCTGAGGAGGCGGGGATCGACCATGGGGGATGACGGATTCCCCCTGGAGGCATAAAACCCTGCGGCCCTCCGCCCCTCCCACGGGGGCTCCGACACCCGCCCGTCCCCGTTGAAGCCCCCCGCATAGCCGCGTCTCCGGTGTCCCTGTCCGCTGGCTTCGGTCTTGGGCCCCCGCCACGCCGGCCTCGAAGGCGCCGTGCCGATCGGCCGAGGGCGCTTGGGGGTGAACGGAGGGCGGCCGCTAGGTCCGCCCCCCGCGGTGTGCCTTACCGCCAGCCGAGGAAGCCTCCGCTGTCGAAGCCCGCCGGCGCGACCTCGCCGCGCGCCTCGACGACGTCCGGCGGGGGGACGACGGTCATGCCGACGTCCGCCGCCTCCTGCGCCTCGATGTCGCGCGCGACCGTCTCGACCTCCTCCTGGAGGGTGACGTAGAAGTCGCGGCGGACCTGCTCGAGGACCCCGGTGACGAGGCGCCCGACCATGGCGTTGACGAGCCCGAAGGCCTCCTTCAGGGAGGCGAGCCCGTCGAACTTGCAGATGGACTCGTTGTCCACGAGGAGCACGGTGTCGCAGTCCGCACGGAGCGGCTCCACCGCCGCCTCGGCGCGGGCCCGGCGCCCGCCCTCCACCTTGAACGGCAGGATCGCCACGGCGATCACCACCGCCCCGGCCTCGCGCGCGGCGCGGCACACGGGGCCCATGGCCCCGGTCCCGGTGGCCCCGCCCAGGCCGGCGACCACGAAGACGATCTCTGCGGAGAGCGCCTGGGTCAGCCGGGGACCGAGCCCCGTGACCGCCTCGGACACGCCCGCGGGGGTCCAGGAGCCGCCGAGCTCCAGGCGGATCCGATGATCCGCGGTGGCGCGCTCGAGCCCGGACGCATCCGCATTCAGGACGACGGTCTCCATGCCCTGCCTCTCCCGGGGGGAGAGCGCAGACACCACGTTCCCGCCCGCCCCGCCGAGCCCGATCACTCGGACGCGGGGGTCGGTTCCGGCGTCAAAGAGGTCGCTGAGGACCTCCTCGACGTACTCGCTCGCTGCCATTCCTTTAGCCTCCACGGCTTCTCCGTTTTTTCCCGGTCGCGCCGGGCCGCTGGAGCCAGAGCCTCCGCTCTCCACCGGGCTGGTGCATCCCGCCTGGTCTGCTGCGGCGGCCGTCGTTGGGGAATTTCGGGCGCCGGGAGTCGGGCGGGGCCCTGGCTCCCACGTCTCACTTCGCTAGGAGCCTAGGTTCGCGTCCTTCACGTCGATCACGCGGCCCGTCGCCTTGCCCATCTCAAGGTGGTGGGCGCGGATCTCCGCGACGCTCTCCTTCGCCAGGGCCTTGCGGACGCAGTCCACGACGGCGTCCTCGCGGGAGTTGAAATGGCCCTCGTTGACCAGGTGGTCGATCAGCTCAAGGAACTTCCTCGGGATGCGGACGGTGACGCGGTCGTCACCCTCCGCGGCCTCGTCGATGTAGGCCTCCAGAGCCCGCCGCAGCAGCTGGGAACGGTTCTCCAGCTTGTGGTCCGCGGCGTACTCGTCGATCCTCCGGAGCGTCTCCCGGTCCAATCGCATCGTCACCCGGTCGTTCGGTTCCATTCCGTTTCTCCCGCGTCCCTTCCGAAGGTGCGTCGGACGTTGTCCTACGCTCCTATCTTCGGTCAGACGTGTTGCCCAGGCATGGGGGAGGTTTGTATAAATACCCTTTGACAAGGTGTCCTACTTTGGCTGACAACGGTTCCAGACTATTATTCTGAGTCAGCGATATTAAGCATCCGTCGGCGACGCGCACGATAACGCTAAAGGGGTCGCGACGGTTGCGTGCGCCCGTGCCGGAGCTCGACTGGGCCGCCGTGGAGCGCAAGTGGCAGCAGCGGTGGCGGGAATCGAAGGCCTTCGAGGCGACCGCGGACCCGTCCCGGCCGAAGTGGTTCGCGAACGTCCCCTATCCCTACATGAGCGGGCGGCAGCACATCGGCTTCGGGTACTCGTTCCTCCGCGCGGAGATCGCGACACGGTACCGCCGCATGACCGGGCACAACGTCCTCTTCGCCCAGGCGTTCCACTGCACGGGGCTCCCGATCCTCGGTGCGGCGAAGCGCGTCGCCGCCGGGGACGCCGCGCAGCTCGGCATCCTCCGGGACATGGGGATCCCCGAGGCCGAGATCCCGAAGTTCAAGGACCCCGACCACTGGATCGAGACGTTCCCCCGCGAGACGGTGGAGGACTTGGTCGCCCTCGGCGCCGCGGTGGACTGGCGGCGCTCCTTCATCACGACCGACCGCAACCCGCCGTACGATGCGTTCGTGCGCTGGCAGTTCCGGCGCCTCAAGGAGGGCGGGTACGTCCGCCTCGGGAAGCACCCGGTGATCTGGTGCCCACGGGACCAGGCGCCCATCGGGGACCACGACCGCCTGGAGGGGGACGGGGAGACGCCGGTGGAGTTCACGCTGCTGAAGTTCCCGTTCGAGGGGAAGTTCCTCGTCGCCGCCACGCTGCGCCCCGAGACGGTCTTCGGCCAGACGAACCTCTGGGTCGATCCGGCGGTGACCTACGTGGAGGCGACGGTCGACGGCGAGACGTGGATCCTGAACCGGGAGGGCGCGGAGAAGCTCGGCGCCCAGGGCCACGCCGTGGCGGTGAAGGGGGAAGTCCCCGGACTCTCTCTCCTGGGGAAAGAGGCGGAGGCCCCCATGATCCATGCCCCGCTCCCGGTCCTCCCGGGGACCTTCATCGACCAGGCACGGGGCACCGGGATCGTGACGAGCGTCCCCTCGGACGCCCCGGACGACTGGATCGCGCTCGAGGACCTGAAGCGCGACGCGGACCTCGGGCGGTTCGGGCTCGATCCCGCCGCGGTGCGCCGCATCGAGGCCGTCCCCATCATCCGCTCGGAGGGCTGGGGTCTGCTGCCCGCGCAGGAGATCTGTGAACGCCTCCGGGTGCGGAGCCAGGCGGACCGCGACCTCCTGAAGCAGGCCAAGGACGAGATCTACCGCACCGGGTTCTACACCGGGGTGATGCGCGAGAACTGCGGCGCATACGCAGGGCAACGCGTCGAGGTCGCGAAGGAGGCGATCAAGGCGGAGCTCGTCCGCACCGGGGAGGCCGCCACGCTCCACGAGCCGAGCGGGCGCGTCGTGTGCCGCTGCGGCGCCGTCGCCCGCGTGCATCTCGTCGAGGACCAGTGGTTCCTCGCGTACGGGGACGAGGCGTGGAAGGCGCGGACCCGCGAACTCCTGAAGGGGATGCGGCTCTACCCGGAGCAGGTCCGGAACCAGCTCGACCACGTCATCGGCTGGCTGCGGGACTGGGCGTGCACGCACCATCACGGGCTGGGGACGAAGCTGCCCTGGGACGAGGGCTGGGTCATCGAGTCCCTCTCCGACTCCACGATCTACATGGCGTACTACACGATCGCGCACGCGCTCCAGGGGGGCGAGATGCGGAGCGCCGTCCCGTGGGCGGCGAAGCTGGACGACGCATTCTTCGATTACGTGTTCCGCGGACAGGGAGAGCCCGCCGCGGTGGCCGCGCGCCTCGGGATCGACGCGGCGGTGATCGAGGGGCTGCGGCGCGAGTTCACCTACTGGTATCCCTTCGAGCTGCGGAACTCGGGCAAGGACCTCGCGCACAACCACATGGTGTTCTTCCTCTACAACCACGCCGCCCTCTTCTTCGAGCCCGAGTGGCCGCGCGGGATGGGGGTGAACGGGTTCGTGAGCCTCTCGGGCTCGAAGATGTCGAAGTCCCGGGGGAACGTCGTCCTCCTGCGACGCGCGATCCAGGAGTTCGGGGCGGACGTCACGCGGATCGCCCTTGCGAACGGCGCGGAGGGCCTCGACGACCCGAACTTCGACACGGACTTCGCCGCCAGCATCGCCCAGCGCCTGTGGGCCTGGCACGCGTTCGCCACCGGGACGCACCGGGTACGAGAGGAGCCCCGCCGGGTCGACGACTGGTTCCGGTCCGCGATGATGCGCTGCGTCACCGGGACCCGCGAGGCCATGGAAGGGCTGAACCACCGCACGGCGCTGAAGCGCGGGTACTTCGACCTGCAGGCGGCCTGGGAGTGGTACCTGCAGCGTTGCGGCGGGGTGCCGCACTCCGCCGTGCTCCGGGACTTCCTGACGACCCAGACGCTCCTCCTGTGCCCCTTCGTCCCCCACCTGGCGGAGGAGATCTGGGAGCATCTCGGCGGGGAAGGCCTCGCCAGCCTGGCGTCGTACCCGATGTCCCGTGACGTGATCATCGACCTCGCCGCCGAGGCGGAGGAGGAGTACGTCCGCGGCGTGCTCGCGGACATCCGCGAGATCCTCCGCGTCACCGCCAGGAAACCGTCCTCGATCGAGCTGTTCACCGCGTCCGCCTGGAAGGTGAGGGTCTACCGCCTGGCCCTGAATCGGCTCCCCTCGGTGGACATGAAGGGTCTCATGGCCGCCGCCCTCGCGGACCCCGAACTCAAGTCCCGTGCTGGAGAGGTCGCCGCGTTCGCGCAGCGCGTGGTCGAGGGGCTGCGGACCCTGCCGAAGGAGCTGGTGGCGGCCCGGCTGTTCCTGAAGGACGAGGCCGCCGCCCTCCAGGCCGCCGCCCCGTTCCTCGCGGACGTGATCGGCGCCCCGGTGTCGGTGGGCGAGGCCACCGCCGAGGCGGAGGCGAGGCACGCGAAGGCGAAGCAAGCCGTCCCCTGGCGCCCTGCGATCGTGGTGAGCTGATGCTCCGACCGAAGAAAGTGCCCACGGAGGACAAGCCGTTCAAGCGCCGCTCGCGCCCGACCCCGCAAGCCTCGCGCCTGCTCACCGTCTCCATGATGTCGGGGGTGATCCTGATCATCCTGCTCGCCGTGGTGTTCATCCCGCGTGGCCTGGACTGGGAGGGCCGCCAGCCGCCGCGCATCGAGCTCGAGGCGAGGCCGAAGAACACCCAGGGCTGGTTCGTCAACGTGACCTCGGTGTCGAAGGAGCTGAACGCCTCCCTGTTCGATGTCGAGCTCCTCGTCGGGGGCACCCCCGTGATGGACCGGACCGCGCTCCCGGACCTCGTGGGCCCGGGGCTTCCGGTGCGGTACTGGGACCGCGACGGGGACGGGCTCCTCACCGCGGGGGACCAGTTCGACTCGGGGATGATCGATACCGTCGTCTTCGTGGTCTACCACAACCCCTCGGGGGCGCGCATCGCCTACGTCCCGATCCCGTGAAGAAAGGCTCAAGGACGGGAGCGCGCTGAGAGGGGCCATGGACCTCCCTTGGCCGTTCGGGCCGAAGGTCGCCATCCCCTCGCTGCACTCCCCGGAGGGCCGGCAGGCGCAGCGCATGGCGACGTTCCTCCTCGTCTTCCTCATCGCCGTCGCGGCCGGCGGCGTCGGGATCATCGTCTACTTCGCTGCGAGCGCGCCGCCGCGCGTCCTCCTCGAGGAGCCGTTCCGCTTTGGCTCCTCCATGCGGATCGACATCCGCTCCGTCGCGCCGACCCGCCCGTTGTCCGAGTTCACCGCCACCCTGGAGGTCGTCGGCGGACCGGAGTTGTGGAACGCGCAGGTGACCGCGTACACCGGCGGCGCGCGGGATCCCGTCGTCTACCTCGACAGCCCCCGTGACAGCCGGCTCACCGCGGGCGACTGGTTCGAGGTCGTCCGGTGCCCGCCGACGATCGGGCCCGGGACGCACCGCCTCGCGTTCACGCTGTCTCGCGGCGGCGAGACGATGGCCTCCGTGGAGTACACGGTGAGCTGCTGACCCCGCGATAGGTTTAAAGTGGCCCTGTCGTTGCGCGCGGGGCGGGCCCGTAGCTTAGCTAGGTAGAGCGGTCGGCTCTTAACCGACAGGCCAAGGGTTCGAATCCCTTCGGGCCCGTTGATTCCCGCCGTCGGTGCGCCTCCAGGCCCGTGAGCGACAACCGCCTTAGTCAGGTGCCAAGGGAGGAATTGAGAACCTTCATCTCCCGGGGTCTTCTCCGGCGGGTCGATGGCCGAGGAAGGTCCGAGCGGGTCCCCCCCGCGCGTCGCTGGCCCGCGAAGGAGCGTCGAGCGCGGCGCCCCGAGGACGGCTCCGCTGAAGAAGGGGCGGAAGGCCTCGATGGGGGACACCGTCATCGAGTGCCGGAAGGTCCGGAAGACGTACGAGACCGGGAAGGTCTCGGTCGAGGCGCTCCGCGGCGTCGACCTCCGGGTGCGCCGCGGCGAGGTCGTGGCGGTGATGGGGCCCTCCGGGTGCGGGAAGACCACGCTGCTGAACTGCCTCTCCGGCCTGGACGACGTGTCCACCGGGAACGTGCGGATCGAGGGGAAGGAGATCGCCCGGATGGACGACAACCAGCGCTCCGACTTCCGCGCCCTGCGCATGGGGTTCGTCTTCCAGAACTACAACCTCATGCCCGTGCTCACGGCCATCGAGAACATCGAGCTGCCCCTCCTCCTGACCGGGGCGAGCCGCGCGGAGGCCCGGAAGCGGGCGCACGAGTCGCTGAAGGTCATGGGGCTGGAGGGCCGCGAGACCCACCGCCCGGCGGAGCTGAGCGGCGGGGAGCAGCAGCGCGTCGCGATCGCGCGCTCCATCGTGAACTCGCCCGCTATCCTCTGGGCGGACGAGCCCACGGGGAACCTCGACACGCAGACCGCGCTCAAGGTCATCGACCTCCTCCTGCAAGTGAACGCGCGGACCGGGCAGACCGTCGTCATGGTCACCCACGACCCGAACGTGGGGAAGCGCTCGCACCGGATCGTCCGCATGGACTCTGGGCTCATGGTGTCGGAAGAGGCCGGCGAGCTCGCCGCCGCCCGCGCCGCGTGAGGAGGTGCCGCCGTGGCCGAGATCGCCCTGACCCCCGCGCTCCTCGTCCTCCTCGTCGTCCTCGCCGTGCTGGCGGCGTTCGCCGCCCGCCGGAGGGTCCTCTTCCGCATCGCCGCGCGCAACTTCGTCCGTCACAAGTCGACCTCCGCCCTCGTCGTGGCAGGCCTCCTCATCGGCTCCGCGATCTTGTCCGCCGCCGCGGTCCTCGGGGACTCGGTCGCCTTCACGATCGTCCGCGGCACGTACGAGCAGTTCGACCTCGTCGACGTCGAGATCCGGGACGGCAACGGCCTCGTCTTCAACGAGAGCGTCTCCGACGCCCTCTTGGGCTCCACCGCGTTGCGTGGCCTTTCCGACGCGGCCGCGCCCCTGCTCACGACGTTCGGGACGGTGGACGACCAGGACAGCGGCCAGGCGGAGCCCTTCATGGCGGTGCAGGGCTTCGACCCGGCCCTCGACCGCGGGTTCGGCCCGTTCGACCCCCTGGACCGGGCCGGGGACCTCTGGGGCGACGAGCTCAACGCGACCCTGGTCTACCTGAACCTCCGCGCCGCGGACGCCCTCGACGCGAGCGAGGGGGACCGGCTGAACCTCCTCCTCCTCAACCCGGGATCGCCCCAGCCCGCCTTCGTCACCGCCCGCGTGGCCGCGATCGTCGAGGACTCGGGCAAGGGGGGCTACGGCGCCGCCGCGACCGTCTTCTTCCGCCTCGACGCGCTCCAGGAGCATCTCTCGCTGCCGGGCACCGTCTCCGTGGTCCGGTTCTCCGCCCCCGGGGACCGCGAAGAGGGCCCTCGATCGAGCGGCCCGCTCGCGGAGTCCGCCAGCTCCGTCCTCGCCGGGCTCGGGCCCGCCGGCGCCCGCCTCACCGTTCGCGAGGCCAAGGCGGACTCGCTCGACCAGGCCGTCGAAGCCTCCGAGGGGATCCGCATCTTCCTCACCATCATGGGGAGCTTCTCCATCATCGCCGGGGTCGTCCTCATCATCAACCTCTTCACGATGCTCGCGGAGGAGCGCAAGGTGGAGCTCGGCATGGGGCGGGCGATGGGCATGCGCCGGTCCACCCTGGTCCAGCTCTTCGTCTTCGAGGGCCTCACCTACGCCGTGGCGGCGGCGGCCGCGGGGACCCTCACGGGGGTCGCCATCGGCGCCGTCCTCATCGGGGTGCTCAACTCCCTGTTCGGCACTGTTGGGGCCAGCCTGCCCCTCGTGATCTCCCCGGGGAGCATGATCGACGCGTTCGCGGTCGGCGTCCTGCTCACCCTCGCCACGATCTGCTTCGCCGCCTACCGGCTCTCGCGCTTCAACATCATCACCGCCGTCCGCGACCTCCCCGAGCCGGTGACGGAGCGCGCGTCGCGCCGGTTCGCCATCGCGGGGGCGGCCATCGGGGTCCTCCTGGTGCTCCTCGCCGTCGCGTCCCGGGAGGATCCCTCCATCATGTCCCTCCTCCTGGCGGTCGCGGCCATCGCCCTCTCCGTCCCGGTCAGCCTCCGCGCCCCCCCCCGGTTCGCATACAGCGGAGGGGCCCTGGTCGCGCTGGCCTTCGTCCTCTGGAACCTGGGGAGCCAATCGGTCGCCGAGGGCGGCGGGATCGAGTCCTTCGCGGCGGGGTTCATCGGGGCGGGGGTGGTGATCGTCTTCGCCGCGGTCCTCATCGTCATCGCCAACTCCGACCTCGTCTCCTCGGGCCTCGCGCGCGGCATGGCCGCCTCCCGTTCCCTCCGGCCCGCCGCCAAGGTCTCCGCGGCCTACCCCCTCTACCGCCGCTTCCGGACTGGCTCGACCGTGGCGATGTTCGGCCTCGTGCTCTTCACGATTGTCGTGCTGAGCATCTTCACCGGCATCTTCTCCAGCGACATCGACGTGCAGCTCCGCGACCAGAGCGGCGGGTACGACATCCTGGGGACCAGTCTCACCCCGGTGACCCTCACGAGGGCCTCCTCGCCCTCCATGGGTGACCGCGTCGCGAGCTTCGTCCAGTTCGGGTCGATGAGCGCCCCGGTGCTCGCCAACGGCACGCCCCTGCGCCAGGGGGGCGGCAGCTTCGGGCCGGGAGGGGGAGGAGCGAGCCGCGGGCTCGTGACGGTCCTCGGCGCCGACCCCGGGTTCACCTCCGGCGAGACCCCGACCCTGTCGGAGGTCGCGGACGGGTTCGACGCGGCCTCGGCGTGGGCGGCGGTCGAGGACGGGACCGGGACGGTCGTCACCTCCTCCGTCCTCGGCGGGGGCGGCTTCGGCCCGCCGGGCGGGGGCAACCGCGCGCTGCACCTGGGCGACCGGGTCCAGATCAACGGCACCACGGGGCCGGTCTACGTCACCGCGGTCGGCGTCACGCAGTCGTTCTTCCTCCAGGGGATCATCGTCTCCCGAGACGCCCTCCTCTCCGCATTCCCCGGCAACCCCCGCGCCGTGAACTCGACCTTTTTCTTCTTCCGGTCGGCCGTCTCCGCGGACCTGCCGGAGCTCACGCACGACCTGGAGCGGGAGCTGCGCCCAATCGGGATGAACACGATGAACCTCCGGGAGACCCTGGAGTTCGCCCTCTCCGCCTTCAACACGATCTTCCTCCTCTTCCAGTCCTTCCTCGCCCTCGGCCTCGTCGTCGGCATCGCGGGCCTGGCGATCATCACGACGCGGAACGTGGTCGAGCGGAAGCGGGAGATCGGCGTGCTCCGCGCGCTGGGCTTCCGGCGGTCCCTGGTCCTCAAGTCGCAGCTGATCGAGGTCCTCCTCGTGGTCTCGCTCGGGGTGGTGATCGGCCTCGTCGTCGGGATCGCCTTCGCCGCGCAGCTCTTTGCCTCCTCCGAGCTCGCCGGGGTCGAGCTCACGATCCCCTGGGACCGGCTCGGGATCATCTTCCTCATCACCTACGCCGCGGTCCTCCTGGCCTCGATCCTTCCCGTCCTCCGCGCCGCCCGGATCCGCCCCTCCGAGGCGTTGCGGATGATGGAGTGAGGCCTCGCCTCTGGTCCCGAGGGACCTGCCTGCGCAGGGCGGAAGGGGATCAGGGAGCCCGGGACGTGCCCGGGTCCTCCCGTCGGCGGAGGTACGCGAAGAGGGCGATTGAGGCCCCCGCGGCCGCCAGGGTGCCGAGCCCGCAGAAGGGCTCCGGGGCGGAGCTGCCCCGCCGGTAGCTGTAGTACGTGTTGTTCCGGAACGTGCTGTCGCCGAGATCGGGTCGGCTCCCGGGGTCGAGCCAGAGCGCGGCGTGGTTCCCCTGGAACGTGATGTTGTGGAGGACGGGGCGGGCATCGTCGAGGGCGATCCCGTACTTGTTGTCCTCGATCAGCGTGTCCTGGACAGTCGAGCCCGAGCCCGGCCAGATCACCATGCCGTACTCGCTGTCGCGGATGGTGGTCCCCGAGACCAGGGCGTCCGATTGATGGAGCTCGATGCCGTCATCCCCGGCGCGCTCGATCGTGGAGTTGAGGATGCGGGGGCTGGCACCGCGGACGAGGATGGCCGTCGTCAGCGCGTCCCGGACCACGACATCCTCCAGGAGGACCGCGTCGGAGTAGATCTCAATGCCTCCATCCCAGTCCTCGCTGTCCGGGTCGCCTCCGAGGCCAGTGATCTCGGTCCGCCGGATGTTCGCGGTGCCCATGATCTCGAAGGAGTATCGCTGACTCCAGCTCTGGGGGAGAATCCGGGAGTCCTGGATGTTCAGCGTGCCGCCCTGCTCAATCCAGAATCCCGCCCTCCCGCGGGGGCCCGGGTCCATGGTGAGCTCCACGTTGATTAGAGTGAGCGTCTCCCTGGCCCCCACGAGGATCATGCCTTCCGCGATGCGTTCCACGTCCTGGTAGGTCCCCGGGGGCAGCGCGGAGGCCTCCGGGCGCGGCGTGATGCGGTCGGGGCCGCCGGCCCCCGGGAGCGCCGCCTGTGCGAGGAACGGCAGGGCCAGGGACCAGAGGAGGAACGCCGCCACGAGGAGAGTCGGAGTGCGGAAGTCCCTCTTTCGCGGGACCCACTTCGCGGCAGACTTCCGCGTCCACACCGTCAACGCGGTGACCGCAATCCCCATGAGGGGCCAGTACCGGAGAAGCTCGAAGACAAAGGTGTCGAACCAGTCGTCCTCGATCCCGAACCAAACGAAGAGGGACATCATGACGACGACGAGCGGTGACAGGGAGAGCACGCCCAGTTCCGAGCGACGCTTGACCCTCTCCTCCGCCGGCGTCCTCTCCGGGATGACCCGGTGCTCGGGGCGGGCGAACCGCGGCCGGATCGTCTCGAGTACGGGACCGAACCCCGGGGTGTCCCGGGGAATGAGTACGGGGGCCCACTCCTTCTCCACCTGGAAGATGTAGGAGTCCCCGTAGGGTGGCCGAGACCCCTCGGTGGTCCCGACGACCTCGCCGAAGGCGATGAAGATGGTGTCCTCCGTGCCCATCGCGGGCAGCTCGAATCCATGGGAGTAAACGCGGAACGGGCGCAGACGCCCCGCCTCCCACCATGCCCATAGGCCGAGGACGAGGAGCACGAGCCCCAGGCCCAGCCCCGTTGCGAAGCCCGTAACGAGCAAACCTGGGGAAGGGCTCAGGGTGGCGAGGCTTCCCGCCGCGACTCCGCCGGCCCCGAACCAGGAGAACCACGCCGCGCGTCTGCGGAGCGTCTCGCTCCGCCGCCGCACCGCCGCGGGGGGTTCGACGAAGAGGAGATCCCCCTTGCCCGTCACCCTGGAACCCTCGTCCGGGACCGACGGCCGGGGTGCCGAACCGAAGGACGGGGTCCTCCGCATCGTCGGGCGATGCAGGACTTCGTTCTTCACGCTTGCGATGGGTCCCTCGAGCGAGCAAGGACCCTCGGGCGCGCGGTGCCGATCCTCGGAACCTGGGCGGCCTATCCAGCCACGGTCCACTCCGCGGGCCCAACCCGTCTAAGCGATCTCGACGCCGGCGGCGTACCGGAGCCCCTTCCCTCCCATGTCGAGGAGGAGGCCGCGGTCCCCCGGGAGGTACGTGATCGGGGAGTCCGCCACCAGCGTGGCCTCGCCGGTCGCTCCCGGGGCCGGCCACTCCCCCTGGAGGGCGGCCGCGCGGACCTGGAGGCCGAGGAACAGGTTCAGGCCCACCCCTCCCGCCCCCGGCCGGCCCCTGAACAGCCGATGCGGCGTGATCTTGGCGGTGACGGTCGCAGAGGCCCGGAGGCTCCCGGGATCGCAGAGCACGTGGCCCCGGTCCAGATCGGTCGTCTCGATCCCCTTCAGCGCGACGCCGGGACGGGCCCCCGTGGGCGCCTGCTCCACCTCCTCGTCCTGCAGCTGGATGGAGCGGACCTGCACCCGCTTCCCGGTCGGCGCCACCTCGAGTTCGGTATGCCGGTGAAGCGTCCCGCGGCGCACCTGGCCGAGGACCACGGTCCCGACGCCCTTCACGGGGAAGAAGTGGTCGATGGGGACGCGGACCGGGCCGTCCGCCCGCCGCGGGGGGACGGCAAGGAGCCTCTCCTGGAGGGCCTTTTCGTCGACCACGGGCCACGACTCGAGACGGGTCCCCGCGAGGATGGGGGCCAGCTGCTCCGCGAGGAGTCCTCGAAGGACGACGAACCCCGCCGGGACCTGGAGCAGGTCGAAGGCGACGATGGCCTCGCCGAGCGCCGCATCGAGCTTCTCGGCGACCAGCACCCCGACATCCGCGAGCTGCGCCGCGAAGAGGAGCGAGGTCGGCTTCTCGGGGCCTCGGGACCCATGTGCCACGACGAGGACCTTGTCCTCCCGCTTCAGGTTGTAGAGGGTGAAGTCGGACTCGGTCCCCTTCTTCGCGAGCCTGCCGGCGATCTCGGCGGGGCCGGCGAGGCAGGCGGTGACGGTCTCCACGGCGGCGGCATCCCCGCGGCGTACTTCAGCCCTCGGGTCTCGCGGGGCCCTCCGGCACGGCCCGCCGCCGGTCCGGCCGGGTCCTCAGGGTGCCCTCGGGGGCCCGGCGGCTTTGACCTTCTGGGCGCGGTGGATGGAGTAGAGGAAGACGAGGCACCCCGCCCCGAGGAGGGCCACCACCCCGGTGCAGACCTGCAGGACCGGGAACGTGTCGTCCTCGATGTCGTCCTCCTCCCGGACGAAGGTGTTCCCCGACAGGACCGGCCGCCCCGAGCCGGCGAAGCGGATGGCGTACGGGCCGTTGCGCTCGAACGTCGAGTTCCGGATTGTCGGGCGGGAGTCCTCCGAGAAGATCCCGTGGTCGTTGTCCACGATGCGCGAGGACTCGATCGTCGCGTCGGAGCCGTGCATGAGGATCATCGCCCATCGCGCGTCGGTGACCGTGACGTTGTAGAGGTAGGGGTCGGCGTTCTGCAGGTCGATGCCGTCGTCCCCCGCGTTCGCGACGGTCGTGTTCAGGATGCGCGGGTCCGCGTTGATGACGAGGATGCCGTTCGTCCCCGTCGCGTAGATCCGCGAACCCTCGATCGTGACGTCGCTCGAGGCGATCTCGAGACCGCCGTCGGTGTGGTCCCGGGACGCGTCGTCCGCATCGCCCCAGAGGTCGCGTATCATGGAGTTCCGGATCACCGCCGAGCCCTGGATCTCGAACCAGTAGCGGTAGATCGGCTGGGCGCTACGCACCGTCGCGTTCTCCAGCACCAGTCTCGCCCCGAGCCCGACCCATACGCCCGCCTGGCGGTTGGCGGTGATGTTGAGGATGAGCGTCGTGTTCACGAGGGTGAGTGTCTCCCCCGCGTCGACGCGCACGGTGCCGTCGACCGTAAGGGACTGGTCCGCGTAGCTCCCGGGAGCGAGGCCGGTCGCGGCGGGACGGGCCTCCAGGTCGGGCACCGGGGCCGGCCCAGATGTTGTTGGGAACGCCCCTCCCACGAAAAGGGACCCCAGGAAGAACGCGAGCAGACCTGCCACCATCGCCGCCGGGATCTTCACTCGGAGGACTTGCGGCGCCGCGCGGTTGGAGCGGAGCCGGTGGGTAATGAAGGTCAGCACCGCCATGCCGAGCGGCGGGAAGAGCAGGACGAACCCCCAGAAGGCGAGCTCGGCGGGGAAGGAGGTGAGCAGCAGGATCACCGTGCCGCCGAGGGCGAGGGCGATGCCCACGGCATGGAACCCGAGCTCGACGCGCCCGGCCGAAGCGGACTGGGCCGCGTCCGGCGGGGGACGCACCACGTACTCCGGCTTTCCGAAGCGGGGACGCACGGTCTCCACCACGGCGTCGAGCCCCCGGAGCCGGCGGGGGAGGCCGAAGGACTGGCTGAGGGTGGCGCCCTGGAAGAAGAGGGTCTCGCCGTCGATGGGGTTGCTGCGGAGGGTCGCGGTCAGGACCTCTCCCCAGGAGACGAAGAGGGGGGTGCCGAGGAGGTTCCGCGCCTCGACCCCGTTCTCGTGGAGCCGGATCGGCGTCATCCGGTCGCGGCCGACCAGGAGAAGCGTCGCCAGTCCGATGGAGAGCGGGCCGAAGAGGAGCCCGACCATGGTGAACGCGAAGGACACGAAGCGGGGCATCAGGCCGAGGAGGGCGGCCAACCCCAGGGCCAGGAGCCCGGCCCCGATGGCGGCGAGCACGAGGCCCCCCTTCAGGTAGGCCGCCCGACGGGCCTCGATGGACGCACGGTCCTCCTCGAGGAGGAGGGCGCCCTTCCCCGCGGCCACCGGAGGCCCTGTCGTCCCGGCCGAGGGCGATGAGAGCAGGGTCGAGGGCGGCGCGCTGGCCTGGGCGGGCCGGAGGGCCGCGTGCACGTAGACCGGGCCCTCGTGGAAGTTGGTGCGCAGCTCATTCGCAGGGCGCCAGACCTGGGGCCACCGAGGTCCGAGGCCCCGCTGCAGCAGCCCCTCCACCAGGGCGAGGTCGTGCTTGCGCGAGTCGACCACGGCGACCAGGTAGTCGGCGGTCTCGATCTGGAGCCCGCGCCATTGCGCCGGCGCCGTGGCCCAGGAGGGCATCTGCCCGGCGAACGGGTTGTCGAAGCGGACGGGGTAGATTCCCGTGATCGCGGTGAACGGGACGAACCGGTACTTCCCCTTCTGGCCCAGGCAGAACTTCGCATAGAGCCCGCGCTCGTGGACGCGGAGGCCCTCGTGCCCGACGAGGCGGCGGGAGTAGAGCACCCTCCCCGGCTCAGGCGGGCCGGGGGCGCTCGCGCGCTGCCGCGCATGGTTCTCCTTCAGCCACAGCAGCTGGCCCTTCTCCAGCTTGACCCAGCTGTGCTCGACCGCCCCGTACCGGGCGATGAGGTACACGACGAGGCCGGTGATGCCGAAGGACACCGCATAGATCGCCGCCGTGGGGATGGGCGCCATCTTCCCCCTCTCGACCCTCGACCGGGAGGAAGGGCGCAGTCCCCTTGAGCTTTCCGGCGCCCAAGCAGGTTGATAACCCGCCTTACCCTGCACGCCGCCGGTGTCACGCAACCTCTACTTCGTCGGCACGGCGGGGAGCGGCAAGACGACGCTCGTCGGGGCCTACGCCTCCTGGATGAACAGCCAGGGCCTCGACTGCGTGAAGGTGAACCTGGACCCCGGCGCGGGGGACCTCCCGTACGAGCCCGACGTGGACATCCGGGACTGGATCTCCGTCCCAGAGATCATGAAGGAGCAGGGTCTGGGCCCGAACGGGGCGCAGGTCGCCGCCGCGGACATGCTCGCCCTGAACGCGGGCGAGGTCGCCGAGGTCCTGGAGAAGTACGAGACGCCGTACTTCCTGATCGACACGCCGGGGCAGCTCGAGCTGTTCGCCCTGCGCGAGGCGTCGCGCGCGATCATCCGCGCGTTCGGCGAGGAGGACAGCGCCCTCCTGTACCTCGTCGACCCCATCACCGCCAAGCAGCCCTCCGGCTTCGTCACCTCCATGCTCCTCTCCGCGACGACCCAGTTCCGCCACCGCCTCCCCTTCTTCGGGGTGCTCGCCAAGGCGGACCTTCTCGAGGAGGAAGACCTCAACAAGGTGCTGCGCTGGTCCCAGGACCCCTTCGCCCTGTACGAGGCGCTCACCGACGACAAGAGCGAGCCGGGGACCGTGAAGGTCGTCCTCGACTCGGAGTTCCTCCGGGCGATGGAGGAGATGGGGCTCTACCGCAAGCTCGTCCCCGTGTCCGCCACGCTGCCGTTCGGGCTCGAGGAGGTCTACTCCCTCCTGCAGCAGGCCTTCGAGGGCGGCGAGGACCTGCGGCCGGACTGACGGATCTGCCCGCGAAAGCTTCAAAAGCGGAGGCTGGGTGGCCGTGGCGTGAAGCTCTCGGGAATGAAGGGGCTGCTCGCCATCATCATGATTATCGTGGTGATCGTGGTCGTCGTCTTCCTCATCTGGATCGCCGTGGCGTTCAATGGCCTTGTCACGCGGCGCGAGACCGCGCTCGCGCAATGCGTCGAGGTGGACAACCAGTACCAGCGTAAGTTCGACCTCATCCCCGCGCTCACGGGGGTGGTGGGGAACCTGACTGCTTTCGAGCGGGACACCCTCACGAACATCACGCGACTCCGGAGCGAATGGAATAACGCCTCGACAATCGAACAGAAGGCGAACGTATCAGGTCAGTTCGATCAGGTGATCACCGCGGTCCGCGTCCAGGTCGAGAACTATCCCAATCTGAACTCGATCTGGCTCGCCGAGGGGCTCATGTTCGAGCTGACGGGGACTGAGAACCGGATCACATACGCGCGCAGCCAGTATATCGACCTCGCCCGGGACTACAACATCAAGATCCAGCTGTTCCCCGACAGCATCGTGGCGGGCTGGTTCGGCTTCCAGCGCATCGACGACCGTTGCGGGCTCTAGGGGGGGTCGTCACTGAGGGCGTGCTTGGCGATGCTGATGCTGGTCGCCCTCCTGATAGCCCTGCCGGGGGCGTCCGCCGAGCACGTCCCCTCGGTCTCCCTCTACGTGAACGACTACTCCAGCCCGCCCATCCTCCTGTATAGCGAGTGGTCGGACCTCGAGGACCTGTGCTACCTGATCGACTCGGTGACCTCCGCCGAGGTCGGCGTCCTCATCGTGAACTCGACGCAGCCCTTCGGCATCGACGACCTCGCGGTCGAGGTGTTCAACGAGGCGGGGATCGGGAAGGCGGACTTGGACAACGGCGTGCTCATCGTGGTCAGCATCGACGAGCAGCAGTGGCGGATCGAGGTGGGCCGCGGGATCGAGTACGTGCTGAACGACGCCAAGGTCGGCCGCATCGGCCGGGACAGGCTCGAGCCGAACCTGTCCTCGGAGTTCACGTTCCACCCGGGCCTGAAGGACGCCATCTACGACATCGGCATCGAGATCGAGGAGAACTACGAGGAGGCGCGCCCGAACGACCCGCAGCCTTGGAAGGTCGACTGGACGCCCGTGATCGGCGGGCTCGTGCTCACCGGGGTCGTGGGCGTGGCGACGAAGGGGCGCGTCATCCTCAGCCCGACCATGTTCGTCGGGCGGCGGGGCCTCCCGATGGTCCGCGGCGGCTTCGGCGGCGGCTCGTCCGGGCACGGCGGGGCGCGCGGCTGGTTCCGGCGCTGAGGCTCCGGCGCCGGAGCGCACCGGCGGTGCTTCGCGAGTGGGGCCTGTCTGGCCTGGCGATGGCGTTGTGCCCAATCGGTCGCAACCGCCGGACGACCCACCCGGTCTCGTGCTCGGTAGGTCGTTGTGCTCAACTGGTCACAACCGGATCCCTTGAACCAGGCGGGCGGTCTCCGTCCTCGCCCCTCGTATCTCTTAGAGAATGCCCTCGAACTCCTTGACGACATCGGGGAGTTTCTGCCGCAGCGCAGCGAGGATCTCCGGCACGCTCAGCCGTTTCAGGTCGCACTGGGAGAGCGCGCGGACGATCATCGAGATCAGTGGGTCATCCATCTTCATCAGGCGTTCCTTGATCAGGTAGTTCCGACACAGCTGCTCCTCGAGCCGCCCGCGCCACGCCCGCTCGTAGGCGCCGAGCGCCTCTTCCGACGCGTCCCCCGCCTTCACCGCCGCCGCGGCGTTCTGACCGGCGAGCCTCCCGCTGAGGCCCGCATTGAGGATGCCGCCCCCGGTGACCGGGTCGATCAGGCGCGCGGCGTCCCCGACGAGCATCACTCCGGGAGCGACCGTCTTCTCAAGAGGGAGGGAAACCGAGACGGCGCCGGCGACCTCCTCGAGGACGCGTCCCTTCGCCAACCCTGGTCTCGAGGAAACGAAGCGGTCAAGATAGGCCTTCGCCTCCGCCTTGTCCTTCACCTTGGAGAGGTTCACCCCGAGGCCGACGTTCGCGATGCCCGGCCCCTTCCAGAAGACCCAGGCGTACCCGCCGGGGGCGCAGGAGCCGAGGTGGAACTCGCTGTAGCGCGGGTCGCCGTCGATCCCCACGAGCGTGTACTGGAGGCACGCGACGATGTCCCTCGTGCGCAGGTGCGTCTTCAGCCCGGCCCACCGTCCCACCTGGGACTCGAAGCCGTCGGCGCCGATGACGACGCGGGCCCGGACCTCGAGCTCGGTGCCCATGTGGATGCACCGCGCCCCGGTCACCTGGCCGTTGTCGTGGAGGAGCCCCGTGGCGGCGCAGTGGACGCGGATGTCCGCCCCGGCCTTGGCGGCGAGCTTCGCGAGGTGGCGGTCGAACAGGTCGCGCTCCAGGACGTACCCGACCTCGTTCCCCGCACGCGTGGCGTCGACGAGCAGCGAGCTCCCGTCCGGGGCGACCACGCGCGCCCCTTCGACCTCGTGCGCGACGAACTCCTTCGAGGGTCTCAGGCCGATCTCCTCAAGCCAAGTCTTCGAGACGCCCTCCCCGCAGCGGACTGGCGTCCCGATCTCCGTGCGCTTCTCGATGAGGAGCGTCCTCGCGCCGTTCTCGGCGGCGTACCGGGCGGCGGTGCTCCCGCCGGGCCCGGCACCGATGACGAGGACGTCGTAGTCAAGACGCATCGGACTTCTTAGGACGCACCCGGGGTTCAACCTTGCGGCCGCGGTCCGGGCCGGCGAGCCCCCTTCGGCGGGGTGACCAGGTTGCGAGGTGCTCCGCGGAGGAACGCTTCCACATTCCCCACGAAGATCGCCCGTGCCTCATCGAGGGCTTCCACGGTACGGTATCCTATCGGCGGGTACACTCGGCACGCGTCGAGGCGGAGGAGTTGCCGGAGGATCTGCGGGGGCACTCCGTCCGCGTGGTCCATCAGGAAGGTGAACGCGCCGGCACGCAAGCGGCGAACCAGCGGGTCCAGGGCAATCAATCCCATCGGAGCGAAGTTGACGAGGACGGCGCCGGGCCGCAGGAGCCGGAGGCGCCGGGCACCGAGGAATCCAGCGGTCTCCCGGTTGAGCGCCAGGTTCAGAGAGATGACGTCGGAGCAAGAGAGGACGTCCTCCACCTGTCGATACGACGCGCCGGCCGCCTCGATGGAGGACTTGCGGGTCCGGGACCAATAGCGGACCTCGGCCTGGAACCCCGCCATCGCGGTCTCCGCCACCCGCTGTCCAATCCTCCCCATCCCCAGCACGCCGATCGTCCGTCCGCGCAGCTGGCGACCCAGGGAAGGCGGTTCCGAGACCTCCCCGGAACGGACGCGTCCCCCGTCGGCGTCGAGTCCCCGGAGCGTCGCGAGGACCGCCGCGAACGTGAACTCGCTGACGGCGTCCGTCGAGTAGCCCGGGACGTTGCAGACGGCCACGCCCCGTCGGGCCGCGGCCCCCCTGTCGATGCCGTCGAAGGCGGTGCCCAACACCCCGATGTACCTTAGCCGGGGGGCCGCATCGAGCAGCCGCGCCTCGACCGCAGTCCCCAGGTCGACGAGCAGGCAATCGGCATGCCCGACCGAGTCACGCATCCCGGCGGTGCCTTTCGCGATGTCGAGTCGCGCCGTCGTCCGCCGGAGCCTCGCCCACGCCGCACGCCCGAGCGATTCGGGGCGGAGCCCCACCGCCACCGTGTGGATGAACCGCCTCATCGCCGGAATCACCCGTAGATGTAGTGCGTGTGGATCGGGTGGTACGCGTACTCCGAGGTCACGAAGCGCTGCACCGTGATCTCGTGGAACGCGGCGAGGGCGACCAGGGCGGCGGGGGCGACGAGCGAGAGCCCCAGCAGCCCGAACGGGGTGAGGACCTCCGCCCCCGCCTCGGGCGGAGGGCCTCCCGGGGCGCTCACGAGGATGGCCGTCTGCATCAGGAGCTTCAGGCCCAGGCTCAGGCCCTCCAGGCCTCCGGGGGCGAGGCCGCGCGCCGTGATGGTCGCCGAGGCGAGCCGCAGGTTGTCGAGCGACTCTCCCACGTCCGCACGGAGGACTGCGATCATGGCGGCGGGGACCGCCATCCCCGCCGGGGAGAGGCGTGACAGGTAGTCCCAGGCAAGGTCGAATCGTTCGAGCCGCTCCGGGGGCGGACGGCCCGAGGTCGCGAGGACGGCGGCCGCCATCTCGGCCTCCTTGGCGGGGATCCCGCGGGCGACGAAGCTCCCGATCGCCTGCGCGAGGAACGGGGAAGTGCCGGGAGCGGCCGCGGCGCCGGCAGCGGCGACGAGGAGGTGCGGCGCGAGGGAGTTGAGCACGAGGGCCTGATCGCGGGCGAGGGTCTGGCTGAGCGCCGCCGCCTCCTGCACGAGAGCGGCCCTCCGGTCGATGCCGAACGGGAACAGGAGCGCAGCGCACGTCAGCGGGTCGGGGTCCGCGGCGGCCTCCCCCGTGGCCTGCCGGACCCACTCGGCGAGCGCGACGAGCTCCCGGGGCGAGGTCGCCATCGCTTCCGGGGGACGTACCGCCCCCGCGACCAGGCATTCTGCAAGCGTCGCCACGCGGTTCCTGTCGACCCCTGCCTCCGTGAGGCCGCGGATCGCGGTGAGCAGGGCGAGGCTGGCTGCCGCGGGGTCCTCCCTCCGGGACGCGAGGCCGATGGCGACCGCTCGGAGCGGGGACGGGTCCCAGCCGGGGAGGTCGCCTCGCAGGCGGTCGAAGATCGTCTTGGCCCTCTCCGCCTTGCTCTCGAACGACGCCCGCAACGTGTCGAGCTCCTTCTCGAACACGTCGAGCTCGATGCTCTCCGAGCGTTCGAGCCGCGTCTCGAGCGTGGTGAGCAGCGTCCGGCCGCGATAGGTGAGGGCGTACCGGCGCCCGTGGAGCTCGATCGAGCCGCTGACGCGGGCCTCGCGCTCCGTAAGGGTGAGGATGGCCTCGCGCGCTCGCGCCACCTGGGACCGGACCGCTTCGGGCAAGGCGCTCCCGACCGGATAGGGCTGGATGGCCTCGGCGAGCTCCCGCCTCCGCCGTTCGAGCTCCGCAGTGGCCCCATCGCCGTTGGTGAACGACTCGACGTGGCCCATGCGGACGAGGGTCTCCAGGAGGGCGGTCTCTGAGGCCGCCACCGGCGCCGACGTCTCCGGTCCCCCTCCCATCCTCCGCAGGATCCGCGCCACCTCGCCGCATCGCATGGTTCCGTTCACCTCCAGTCCAGCACCCGGATTGGGACGTCCGGGCCCGCTCCCAGCGCCGGCCGGACCACGACGTCCATCCCGTCCGCGCCCGTCTCGACCCGCGTGAACGGGTCCCGGGCGAGCGCCATCTCGAAACGCGGGGCCACGGTGCGCCTCCGCTCCTCCTGGGTGAGGGTCCGGCCGGCGAGCCGCTCGCGGGCGACCAAGAGCAGGTGCAGCCCGTACATGAACTCGTAGAAGTTGTAGTTGAACTGCTCCCGGATGCGCTCCTCCACCGGGACGTCCGCCCCGCCGAGGACCCAGTCGAGCCCCTCGAGGTCGACGAAGTGGAGGCGGCCGTCGGGGGCGAGCACGGCGTCTTTGTCGAGATAGACGTCCCCGTAGTTCAGGCCGCGGAAGCCCCACGGCGTCTTCCGGAGGGTCCGCACATAGAGGGTCAGCGCCGCCACGCCGGAGGCGATGTAGTTCTCGATGAAGTCGTCCGCCGTCTCCGGGGTGCGCACCCCGAGCGCGTCGAGCACGAGGGCCGGCGAGGTCCCGAGGGTGAACTCGGACTCATGGTAGATCCGCACGTTCGAGGGCACGAGCCGCTGCTCCTGGAGGAAGGCACCGCGGTATTGTCGGTACCAGTACCGCCGGCCCGCCTCCTCGGAGACGGAGGCGGGAAGTTCGTTGACCTCGATCACGGGGCAGAGGAAGAACCCGTTGATCTGGCAGCGCTCGGAGAAGCCGGTGATCATCAGGGAGTAGGTCGCGGGCAGTTCCCCCTGCGCGCCGTACGGCGACTCCCCGAACCAGGGTTCGGAGGTGACCTGCCGGGCGCCTGCGAGGCCGACGCCCGCCGGATCCGCGGCGTAGTCAGAGCGGAACATGAACTCTAGAGGGGAGTCCCCATAGAGAGGCGGTCGGGCCCCGACCCCCTTGGCGCTGACCGCGTAGGCCCGCCCGTCGATCTCCACGGTCGCGTCCGGGAGGATGACGCTCCGGTTCCCGTCGCGCACCCCGCTCCACGCCTCGGCGGGGGGGACCGGGGACCCGGGCAGGACCACGCGCCCCGTGAGCTCCGGCACCGCCGGGTACCGCGCGGCACCCTCGGGCCGCCTCGTCGACCGGGCGGGCTGGGCGACGACCCGCTCATCGCGGGCCCCCAGGATCACCGGCCGCCGCATCTGTTCGAGCATGTCCTACCTCCTTTGGAGCCCGAGCACGGCGGGCCGGCTCCGTGTCGTCTCGACCCAGAGGGTCCCGACCTTGGAGAAGCCGTGCGAGACCGCGAGGTGGAGGGACGCCAGGTTCCACGCGCCGATCTCGACCAGGGCCCGCCGGGCGCCGAGCAGATGCAGCGCGTTGAGCCGGGCCCGAACGAGTTCCCGCCCGATTCCTCGACCCCGGTGCGTCGGACTCACCGTGACGGTATGGAGGCGGCCCAGGTCGCCGACGAGGCTGGCGAAGGCGAAGCCGACGAGGAGCCCGTCGACGCGCGCGACGAACCCGAGGTCCCCTGCCTCGAGCTGGGCGCCGAGCCAGGTGCGCGAGTCGACGCGGTACACGGCGTGGGCCAGCTCCGCCGCCGCCGGGAGGTCCTCGACCTTCATCCGTCGCACCAGGGTGGTGTCGTACGGGGCCGCGGAGATCGCGTCCAGCCGCAGGACGTGGTACTCGTCCATGAGGTTGTACGCGTCGCCGGAGGCCAGGGAAAGTCCCATCGCCGCGGTCTGGCGCTGGACCTTCTCCGGGACCGAATGGCGGAACTCGGAGAAGAAGTCCTGCGCACCGAGGAGGCCGCGCATCGCCTCGGCCAGGGTGGTGTCCTGGGCGAAGACCTGGCCCACCTTCGCGTCCCGGCTCAGGGTGGCCAGCCCCACCAGGGCACCCGTCCCCGTCGCGACCACGACGCGGTCTCGGGCAAGGAGGGCGCGCCTCGCGAAGTCGTGGAGCAAGGGCGAGAAGTGCACGCTAGGGACGAGCGGATCCCCCGCCAGCGTGCCCGAATAGGGGGCGGGGAGGTTCTCCGCGCGACGCAGCGGCCTGATCCGCACCGGCGGGGAGCCCGGGATGTCCACGCCCCGGGAACGCCACCGGAGGGCGTTGGCGGCGAGCCCGAGGAGGACGATGACGAAGGCGACGGCGGCGACCACGAGAGCCAGGGAGACAACGTCCGTCTCGATCGGGTAACTGGAGGCCGTGACGTCGACGGTCTCGGTCCACGTGAACTCCGCCCGCCGGCCTTGCCAGGTCCCCCGGTCGCGTTCGGTGTAGCGCTCGGCGATGACGTATCCGGTGACAGCGTCGTAGAAGTAGACGTCCTCGTAGGTGACCTGAAACACGCCGTACTCGTCGTTCCGGGAGAATGTCCCGGAGGCGCGAAGCTCGACTGCGCGTCGCGGGAGCCATCCAGACCACACCGTGGACTGCATCGAGACGACCGTGAACGTGTCGTCGAGGACGTCGACGCTGTCCCCGGCCGCGAGCCCCTCGACGGGGATCCAGAACCAGACGGTGAAGTCGGCGGCGTTCTGCGCGTCGTGATCGTCGTCGTCCGTGAATCGGCCTGTCCATCGTCGCGTGGCGGGGTCGAACTCGACGGCGCGGTCCACCGAACCGCTCTGGCGGTCGCCCTCGTTGGAGGCGAAGCTCCAGTTGTAGGCGGAGCGGAGGTGCACGCGCGTCGCGTTCACGGATTGGATCTCCAGGCGGGCCGAGGAGTACGTGTTATCCGAGTAGCCGGCGTACTCTCCCGAGCCCGAACCCACGTGCCGGGCCCAGGAGTAGGCGATGAAGTCGCCCGCCTCCGGGTCGCGTGCGTCCGCGGGAGCGGCGAGGGGGAGCAGCAGGGCCAGGAGAGCGACGAGTAGGAGGGCGGGCGGGCGCGTGCGGCGCACGGAGGCGTGCCAGCGCCTCGATGAAGGGCGAAGGACGGTGTTCCTCACTCCCCACTCCCGCTGCAAGGGGTGCGATGACCCGTTCGACCTTAAGCGTATCGTCGGCAATCCGGAGTAGCCCAGACCCGAGGCCGCGGAAGGGTCAAGTAGCGCGACCTTGGTCTCCCCGCCATGGCGGCGATTGAAGCGGCGACGCTCACCGCCGCGGGCCTGGACCCAGCAGCGGCGCAGGGCCTGGCCACGGTCCTCCAGGAGGTCCTCGCACGCCACCCCGGCCCGGAAGGCCAGGTCGACGCGTGGGGCGAACTGCTGCCGATCCTCCGGTCATACCGCGTCCCCTTCGCCGCCGCCGAGTTGTTGTACAGGACGGTGTATGAGGGCCGCCCGCGGCAGGCCGGGCCCGGCCCCGCATGGTCCCCCACCGCGGAGGACGCGTCTCAGACGAACCTGGCGGCGGTGATGCGCGAGCGAGGCTTCGCGACGTACGGGGAACTCCAGCAGTGGTCCGCCGACCGTCGGCTCACCTTCTGGGGGTCCATGGTGGACCGGCTCGGCATCCCGTTCAAGAGGCGCCCCACGGACATCCTCGATCCCGCCAGCGACGCGGTGCGCCCGGAGTGGCTCTCCGGCGCCTCGATGAACATCGCGGACGCCTGCTTCCTCGCGGAGCCGGCCAGGACCGCCATCGTGTCCGGCGGCGAGGGGACCTCCGAGCTGAGTCGACTCTCCTATGGAGAACTTCGGAGCCAGGTGTTCGCGGTGGCGGCCGGGCTGCACCGGATCGGCTTCCACCCAGGCGCGCGGGCCGCCCTGTACCTGCCGATGACCCCGGAGAGCGTGGCGGCGTACCTCGGCGTGATCCATGCGGGGGGCGCCGTGGTCGGGATCGCCGACGCCTCGGCCGCGCCGGACCTCCGCAAACGTCTCGATCTCGGGGCCGCGACCCTCGTCTTCACCGCCGATGAGTACCGACGCGACGGGAAGGAGGTGCGCGTCTACGCGAAGGCCCGGGAGGCGGACGCGCCGCGGTGCGTGGTCGTCCCCGCCGCGAGAGGCGAGGCGGTGCGCGACCTGCGGGAGGGGGACCTGGAGTGGGGCGCGTTCCTCGGTTCTTCGGCACCGACGGAGTCCGCGCCGTGCGCCCCCCGTGACCTCACGAACGTCCTCTTCTCCTCCGGCACGACGAAGGACCCGAAGGTCATCCCGTGGACGCACACCACCCCCATCAAGTGTGCCGCGGACGCGTACCTCCATCACGACGTCCATCCGGAGGACGTCCTCGCATGGCCCACCTCCTTCGGTTGGATGATGGGCCCGTGGCTCACCTACGGCGCGCTCGTGAACCGCGCCTCCATGGCGCTCTACGCCGGGAGCCCGCTCTCCCGCGGGTTCGGGGAGTTCGTCGCCGCCGCGGGGGTGACGATGCTCGGCGTCGTCCCGAAGCTCGTGCGCTCATGGCGGGAGTCCAAGGTCATGGAAGGGCGGGACTGGTCCCGGATCCGCCTCTTCAGCTCGACGGCGGAGACCTCGGACCCCTCCGACATGCTCTACCTGATGCACCTGGCGGGGTACCGGCCCGTCATCGAGTACTGCGGCGGGACGGAGATCGGCGGCGGTTACGTCACGGGGACACTGCTCCAGCCCGCCGCGCCCGGCACCTTCACGACCCCCGCGCTGGGTCTCGGGTTCTACCTGCTCGACGAGACCGGGCAACCCGCGGACCGCGGGGAGGTCGCCCTCGTCCCGCCCTCCCTCGGTCTCTCCACGGAGCTCCTGAACTACGACCACTTCGAGGAGTACTACGCAGGAATGCCCCGGGGGCCGAATGGAGAAGTGCTGCGCCGCCATGGGGACCTCCTGGAGCGCCTCGGCGGCGGGTTCTACCGCCACCATGGCCGGATGGACGACACGATCAACCTGAACGGCGTGAAGACGAGCAGCGAGGAGATCCGTGAGGTCCTCCGGGACCCGCGCGTGCGCGACACGAAGCCGATCGCGGTCGACGTGGACGGGAGCGGGCAACACCGCCTCGTCGTGTTCGCCGTCCCCGCGGGCCCGGACGTCGTGGACTCGCCGGAGCTCCGCGCCGACCTGAAGGCCTCCTTCGCGCGGGACATCAAGGCGCGGCTGAACCCGCTGCTGGCTCATGTGTTTGACGTCGTGCTCCTCCAGGAGCTCCCCCAGGCGGGACCGGGGAAGACCATGACGACGAAGGAGCTCGCTCGCCGATACCTGGAGCGAAGTACTTGATCGAACCGGACCCCGGCCTGGTCCGCTCCTCACTTGATGCGCCTGCGGACAATCCCGAGGACGGGGGCCTCACGCGCCGCGGGAGGATCGGAGAGGAGTCTCAACAAGGCGGTCTTGTCGATGCGGAGAACCCCCCGGTCCCGCGCGAGGCCTTCGATCGCGACTCGGGCCGCTCCCCTGAGCCCAGCCGCCGAGGACAGCGTCCCCAGCGCCTCCTCCGTCCATTGCACGCCTGAGCGGGCGCGGTGCATCTCGAAGCCTTCGGTGACCATCCGTGAGACGGCGGGGAGGTCCGACGTCTGGAAGGTGACATGTTTCGTCAACGGGCGCCCAATCAGGATCCCCCGTCCATCCGACCTAGTGAGGCTGAGGAAGATCGGGTCCCGACCGGACTTGCCGACGGCTTCGACATCGGCAAGGGAGTGGTAGGGGAGGACCAGTCCGTCGGGGCAGACGATTCCCCTTTGATGGAGGCGGAACGGGCGAAGGCGAAGCTCGGAGATAGTGACCGATGCGCCCAGGCCGACGACAAGAAGCCCCATCGCCGCGAGCAGGAGGACCGTGATGTCCGGAAGTACCGTCGACCCGACGGCAGCTAGGATGAAGGGGGAGAAGATGAACAAGAAACCGGTGCCCCCCAGGAAGGCTCCGGCCGCGATGCCCAGGGCACGTCGGAACCGGAACTCCGGCGCCGGCTGTTCGTAGAGGATGGAGCCGAGCTCCTCACCGCCGTCATCCTTCATTGTGCCACACAGCACGACGGCTATCCCCCTGCCTCGTCAATCGCCTTCTCCACGGCTTCCTCGGGGGTGGTCACGGCAACGTAGAACTCCCGCGTCGTCGGGTCGACGGGCAAGGCCCACGAGCGCAGGGCGAACACCTTCTTCCGTAGGTCCAAAGCGTACCCGATCTCGGTCAGCGTGCCGAAGGACCCGTCGATGGCGATCAGGGCATCCGAGGAGCGCACGACGATGGCGTTGCGCGCCGTCCCCATGGCGGTGACGATGGGGATGTCCACATGGGGGTTCGCCTCGTGCTTGTCCCCGCCGGGGAGGACCCCGATGGTGAGCCCGCCGCCGCGCTTCGCCCCGCGGCACGCCGCCTCCATCACCCCGCCAAGCCCGCCGCAGAGCAGCGTCGACCCCGACTTCGCCACCAGTTCGCCCACGCGCTCAGCGAGTGCCAAGGCCTCCTGTGGCGGGTGCTGCCCGCCGATCACGCCGATTATCAACAAGCCCGCCACGCGTGGCGGGAGCTTGAAGGCTGCGCCCGCCGCGGCGTTCTCAGAAATCACAGCCAGACGACCGCCGGGGAACGCTTATGCCCCTGGGGGGCAACGGGGGAAGGTGGCCCCGGCGGGCATCGACACGATGGACCAGATCCTGCGTGAGCTCTCGATGCTCCTGAAATACTGCGACGACACGTTGCGGCAGGAGCCCTTGAACAAGGACGCGATGTTCACGAAGGCGATGTTCCTCGCGCGCGCCGGGGACTACCTCCGCGCGATGAACTACCTGCACATGGTCACGGACCTCGACCCGCAGTATCCGGGAATCTGGCACGCCAAGGCGATGGTGTACAAGTCGATGGGGCGGGCTCCGATGGCCGAGCATTGCAGCCGCCTCGGCTCCGAGGCGATCCACCTCGAATGAGACGGACTCTCAGCGAGCATCGTGACCACGGCCACGGGGGGCCTCGCGCGCAGCTGTTCGGGCGACCGGCGCTGGGGGTGTGGGCGGGGCCTCGCGTTCGATCGCCTGGTTGATCGCGATCTCGGCGAGATCGGCGGCGTAGGCGGCCGTCCGGGACAGGCTCTCGACGGCGAGGGCCAGAGTCTCGCCCAGCCCGCCCCGATGAGAGGACGGGCGCCGACGCAGGGCATCCACGCTCGCCACGACCCCTATGGCGGTGTCGATCGTGTGGTTGGCTGCCCTCACGTCGCCGGAGAACAGCGCCGCCACCGCGGCGTCGAGGACCTCGACCACGCGAACGGTGCCCTGACGCAGGCTCTCCCTTTGGGGTTCCGTGAGGTCGTCAACCTTCCCTGCGAGGAGCGCGATCCGGGCCGCGTGGTCCGCCATGCGTTCAAGCGCGCGTGCGGCGAGGAGAGCATGGTGCATCCCTGCCGCCGGCCATCCGGCACCTCCCAGGGAGCGGTGCGCGAGGCTGTAGTGCTTGGCGACCATCCACTGGAGGCGGTCGACCTCCCCATCCCGAAGCGCGACCTCTTCCCCGGCCGCCTTGTCCCCCCGGGTCAGGGCCTCGCTGGCGGCCTCGTGCATGGCCCGAACGGTGAGGTGCATCCGACGCAGGCACTTCTCCGTGGTCAGCTCGGCGAGGTTGGACAGGTCCTCCAGGACCAGAGTCCCCCGCTCCTCCTCGAGGATCTCGGTGCCGATGGTCATCCGCGTGAACTCCCGGGCTGTCCGGCGAACCGCGGTCGCCTCGGCGGGGGGGAACTGGACACGGATGATCGAGTACCCTGCCACGTGCGCTGCGAGCAGCCGCCGGAGGAGGTGGGGGGACGGCTCGCCGCCGGTCGCCTTGAGGAGGATCTGCCGTCCCTTCGGGGTGGGTCCGATCCGGGAATGCAGGATGAGGGCGCCGTCCTCGCGGGACTCCGCGAACACGGTGTCCCCGGCGCGCAACCCCCCCTTCACGATCCACTCGCGGGGGAGGGAGAGGGTCAGCGTCGAGCCGCTCGTCTTCTGCAGTTTCCGCGGTTCCATTGCCGGAGGCGGGACGCCCGCCCAGGGGGATATAGCTTTTCCATCAAGAATCAATAGACCTATAGAGATAGCCCCATGACGTCGGAGGGCGCGGGAGATTCCTGTCCGAAGGGTCTTGAACGCTTGCGGGGGTGGGTGCCCCGATGAGCGACAGAAAAGAAGAGTGGGAAGCGAACGAGACCCCGGACCTCGACGAGGACAAGCTCTGGAGGGACGGGATGGGGCCGTACCTGGCCGAGGAGATGGCCGAGAAGTGAGCGGGAGAGAGTGTCCAGGGAGTGAGCAAGATGCAGGGACAGGGTAGGGAGGGGGGCGGCGAGGGAACGACGCGGGTGCCCCCCCGAAGCGTCCGCGCGGCGCCGCAGTCAGGGGGCCGCACGTGGATCGTCGCCGCCGTCGTGGCCGCTGTCATCGTTGCCGGCTCGGCCGCGGCCTACGTCGGGCTCAGCGGCCTGGGCGGGACACCGGCGGTCGAGCTCGCCCGGATTGACGGGAGCAGCACCGTGTATCCGATCACCGCGGCGTGGGCGGGCGAGTTCAACACGCCGACCCGCCAGGTCGTCGTCGCCTTCAGCGGCACCGGCGGGGGCTTCCAGAAGTTCTGCCGCGGGGAGATCGACCTAGCCGACGCCTCAAGGCCGATCAAGATCTCGGAGCGGGACGCGTGCAGCGTGGCAGGCATCACCGGAATCACTGAGTTCCTGGTCGGCTACGACGGGCTGACCGTCGTGGTGAACAAGGGGAACAGCTGGGCGGACTCGCTCACCGTCAAGGAGCTCTGCCGCATCTGGACCTCCAACACGACGGCGGGCGCGTGCGGTGGCGCCGGGCAGCGCGTGACGCGCTGGAACGGGCTCAACGGCAGCTGGCCGGACGCCCCGATCAACCTCTACGGCCCCGGGACGGACAGCGGGACGTTCGACTATTTCGTCGAGGAGGTCCTGGCGAAGTACAAGACGCTGATCACGGACGCCTTCTTCGGCAGCGAGGACGACAACGTCCTCGTCCAGGCCATCGCGTCCGACCCGAATGCCCTAGGGTACTTCGGGTACGCCTACTATCTGCCGAACAAGGACCGGCTCAAGGCCGTGGGCATCGACGACGGGAATGCCACGAACGGCGCCGGCCCGGTCCTGCCCTCCGAGGCGACGATCAAGGGGGGCACCTACCGGCCGCTCTCCCGCCCGCTCTTCATCTACGCAAGCGCGGCGAGCCTCGCCAAGCCGTTGGTCAAGGACTTCCTTCGGTTTGGGTTTTCCGCGGAGGGAACGGCCCTGGTCGCCCCGACAGGCTATGTCACCTTGACGACCTCGGAGATCGCCGCCCAGGTCGCGAAGATCCCGGCGTGAGGTGGTCTGTGGCTGAGCGCGGTGAGGGTGGGGGTCCGGTCCTTTCGCGGGCCCTCCCGGAGCGCCGGCGGTGGGCCGGGGCGGAGGGGGCGATCCACGCCGCCCTCCTGCTCGCGGCCGGCGTCGCCGTGCTCGCGACGGTGGCCATCGCCTCCGTGCTCTTCGGGAACAGCCTCTCCTTCTTCACGGCGGTGAGTCCTTGGACGTTCTACAGCGGATCGGTCTGGAGCCCGGACATCCGGGGCCTGTTCGGCGTGCTCCCCCTCCTGGTGGGGACGCTCGTCATCGCGGGGGGCGCCGCGCTCCTCGGCATCCCCCTCGGCCTGGGCGCCGCACTCTACCTTCGCGAGTACGCCCCGGCCTGGGTGCGGAGCATCGTGAAGCCCGTGCTGGAGATCCTCGCCGGGGTGCCGACGATCGTCTTCGGTTTCTTCGCCCTGGTGTTCGTGACCCCGGCGCTCCAAGACTGGTTCGGGGCGTCCTACTTCAACGGGCTGAGCGCCATCCTCGTGATCGCGTTCCTCATCGTCCCCCTGGTCAGCAGCCTCAGCGAGGACGCGCTGGCGGCCGTGCCCTCGGACCTGCGGGAGGGGGCGCTCGCCCTGGGGGCGACGCGGTTCGAGGCCTCCGTGCGCGTCGTCCTGCCCGCGGCGCTCTCAGGCATCGGGGCCTCCTGTCTGCTCGCCTTCAGCCGCGCCGTGGGGGAGACCATGGTGGTCGTCATCGCAGCGGGGGTCCACACGGACCTCCACGCCGACGTCCTCCGCCCGATGACGACCCTCGCCGGCTTCGTCGCGAGGCGCGCCACCGGCGACCTGCCGACGGGCTCGACCCTCTACCAGAGCCTGTTCGCGGTCGGGCTGACTCTGTTCCTGATGACCCTGGCCCTCAACCTGGTGTCGGACCGCCTCCGCGCCCGCTTCCGCGAGGAGTACGCATGAGGCCACGCAGCCGCCAGTCTCGGGGCGTCCGGGAGGTCCTGTTCCGCATCGGAGCGATCGCGTGCCTCGTCGCCGCCCTCGGCGTGCTCGCCGTCCTCCTCGGGTCGATCCTCGTCACCGCGGCGCCGATGCTCCGGCCCGAGCTCGTCACGAACTTCCCGAGCACCACGAACCCCTGGCGTGCGGGGTACTGGCCCGCCATCGTGGGGACGCTCTACGTGGTCGCCCTCACCCTCCTGTTCGCGCTTCCCCTCGGCGTCGCCGCCGGGATCTACCTCGAGGAGTACGCCCCCCCGGGACGGCTCACGCGGCTCCTCCAGGCCGGGGTGGCGAACCTCGCCGGGGTCCCCTCCGTCGTCTTCGGGCTCCTGGGGCTCGCGCTCTTCGTGCGCCCGCCCCTGGCCCTGGGCCCCTCCGTCATCGCCGCAGCGCTGACCCTCACGCTCCTGGTGTTCCCCTACGTTGTGGTGACGACCCAGGAGTCGCTGCGGGCCGTGCCCCGGTCGCTGCGCGAGGCCAGCCTCGCGATCGGGGCCACCCGCTGGCAGACGATCCGGGGTCAAGTGGTTCCGGCCGCGGCGCCGGGGCTCCTGACCGGCAGCATCCTCGCGGCCTCGCGCGCCCTCGGGGAGACTGCTCCCCTGATCGTTCTCGGGTCGGTGGTCCTCCTCACGATCCCGCCCTGGGACCTCTCAGCCCCCTTCGTCGTCCTCTCCGTCCAAATCTACGCGTTCATCGGTTTGCCCGGAGCGGGGTTCCAGGCCGTCGCCGCCGCGGGGATGGTGGTCCTCCTCGGCATGCTCCTCCTGTTCAACGGGCTCGCCATCGTTGCCCGGAACCGCCTGCAACGGAAGAGGTGAGATCATTGATCGAGGAGTGGCCACAACCCCGCGAGGCCCCGGAGGAAGGAGTGATGGATCAGATCCTCGAAGCACCTTCCCCCTCCATCGAGGCCGGGTCGCGCACCACCATCGAGTCGCGAAGCCTCTCGATCTGGTACGGGAAGAAGCAGGCCATCGAAGAGGTCAGCCTCTCGATCCCCCGCCTTCGGATCACCGCGGTTATCGGTCCGAGCGGGTGCGGGAAGAGCACGTACCTGCGCGCGATCAACCGTATGAACGACACGATCCGCGGCTGTCGGATTGCGGGGCAGCTCCTCGTCGACGGGGAGGACATCTACGCCCCGGGCGTGGACCCCGTGCTCCTCCGGAGGAAGGTCGGGCTGATCTTCCAGAAGCCAAACCCCTTCCCGAAGAGCATCTACGACAACGTGGCTTTCGGGGTCCGGCTCCACTATCGGGCTACTCGGGCCGAACTCGACGCCGTGGTGGAGGGGGCGCTGCGCCACGCGAACCTCTGGGTCGAGGTGAAAGACCGCCTGAAGGAGAGCGCTCTCGGCCTTTCGGGGGGCCAGCAGCAGCGCCTCTGCATCGCGCGGGCGCTCGCGATCGACCCGGAGGTCCTCCTCATGGACGAGCCGTGCTCCGCGCTCGACCCCATCGCGACCGCGAAGATCGAGGACCTCATGTTCGAGCTCAAGCGCTCCATGACCATCGTGATCGTGACGCACAACATGCAGCAGGCCGCGCGCGTGGCGGACAACACGGCCTTCCTCTATCTGGGAAAGCTGGTGGAGTATGGGGCGACCCGCCAGCTGTTCGAGCGTCCGCGGAATGAGCTGACCGAGAACTACATCACGGGGCGGTTCGGATGAGCGAGAGGGCGGCGCAGCGCAAGGCCCTGAGCAAGGGACTGGACCGGCTCAACGAGAGAATGGTCACCCTGGCAGAGCTGAGCGAGCTCGCGATTCGAAAGGCGATGGACAGCCTCGCCCGTCGCGACCCCGTCCTAGCCCAGGAGGTCATGCTCCTGGACCGCGAGATCTACGCGCTCCAGGTCGAAGTGGAGGGCGCCTGCGCCGACCTCATCGCGCTCCATGCGCCCGTGGCCCGGGACCTGCGCACGGTGACGACGTCCCTGAAGATCACGACGGACCTGGACCGGATCGGACGCTATGGCCGGGACATCGCGGAGATCACGCTGCAGATGGTGGGGCGGGGCGGGGAGCCCGTGTCCCTCCCGCCGCGGCTGCGGGAGATGGCGGACCTCACGATCGAGATGGTCGACACCGCCACGGATGCCTTCGTGAAGCGCTACGCGGACACGGTCCGGGACATCATGATCGTTGACGACAAGGTGGATGCCCTACACCAGGAGAACTTCCGGGACCTCGTGGGAAGAATGGCCTCGGGCGCCGTGGACGTGGAGACCGGGGCGCGCTACCTCTACGTGAACCGGTACCTGGAGCGCGTCGCCGACCACGCTGTGAACATCGGGGAACGGGTCGTCTACATGGTCACGGGCGAGCGGCCGAAACCGCCCGCAGACCAAGGTTGAGAGACCCGGGCGCCGGGGTCTCACCCATAGGTTGACTGGAAGCGTGACGAGCTCCCCTCCCGGTAATCTAAGCGGCGGCATGAACAGGGAGGGACCGGTGAGCCAGCCCTCTGCGCGATCAGTAGGGGGTCTCCGGGATCCCCCTGTGACGCAGGTGGTCCACGAGGGTCGAGATGGCCGCCGGGACGTGCTCGAAGTGCACCTCGCGCCCCAATCGAAGTCGGATGATGCAGTGGCGGCCAGTGTCCTTCGCAAGACTGAAGTCCCGGATCTTGTCGAACGCGGCGTACCACCCTCGCCCGGGGAGGAACGGGGAGACCTGCCGGAGCACACCGTTCTGATGGATCGTGAAGGTCGCGCGGATCAGGTCATGTGCCATGCCGAGCACCCCCATGGCCATGAAGAAGGTGAACGCCCCAGCCACCGGGATGGAGGCCCCGGTCGCCAGCCCGGCGCCTCCTGCCCCGGCCAACGCGGTGAGCCCCACCACCGCGGCCTTCCGGAGGAGGGAGTTCGGGGGGCTCCGATACAGCAGGGGGCCCGGCACAGGGTCCGTCGGCACGGAGGAACCCCACGGTTTGGTGCCGCATAAGGAATCCCCCGACCGCCCACCGAAAGGCTTTCAACCGGCCCCCGCCTTGGTGGCGGCATGATTGCCCGCGGGGCCCCGCGGTGGGTCCTCGCCCCGTTCGCCCTCGAGGTCGTCGGCGCGGCGGTCTACGCCGGGTACCCCACCCCGGTCACTTTGGCTGTCTTCCTCGTCCTGGCGGCGATCCTCACCTTCCTCGGCCTCGCTCTCCTCCTGTTCTTCCGCGACCCCGAACGGCCCATCGGGAAGGACGTCGTGAGCCCGGCGGACGGGCGCATCCTCGCGGCCGACACCCGGGACGGGTCGGTCTCCATCTTCATGAACGTCCACAACGTCCACGTCAACCGCGCCCCCCTCGGCGGGATCGTGGAGTCCGTGAAGTACCGGCCCGGCGCCCACGCGCGCGCGGACTCCTCCGAGGCAAGCCAGAACGAGCGCTTCGAGACGCGCATCGGTACGGCCCTCGGCGACCTGCACCTCACGCAGATCTCGGGCGCGGTCGCCCGCCGGATCGTCCCCTACATCCAAGAGGGGGACCGGGTCCGGAAGGGGCAGCGCATCGGGCTCATCCGCCTCGGCTCCCGCGTCGACATCCGCCTCCCCCCTGGCCTTCGGGTCATCGTGGCGGTGGGGGACAAGGTCCTCGCGGGGAAGACGACGATCGCGGAGGTGGCCCGGTGAGCTGGGTCCGGCGTCTCTCCGTCGCAGACTACCTGACCCTGGGGAACGCCGTGCTCGGTTTCCTCGCGATCACGTACATCATCGACCACCGCGCCTTCGAGGCCTCGGTCCTCCTCATGGTGGCCATCGTCGTGGACGGCCTGGACGGATGGGCGGCCCGTCGGTTCGGGACGACGCACGGGAAGGGGGCGACGCTGGACAGCGTCGCCGACGCGATCTCCTTCTGCATCGCCCCGGCCCTCCTCCTCTACACCGTATTCTACGACGCGGGCCGGGGGACCGCGTGGCAGAACCTCCCCAACGCGCTTGCCGTCGCGGCGGCGACCCTGGTTGCCATCTTCGGCATCGCGCGTCTCGCGCGGTTCGCCACCGCCGATCACCGCCAGTCGAAGTTCGTCGGTCTCCCGACCCCCGCCAACGCCCTCTTCCTGGTCAGCCTCGTCGGGCTCTTCGGGCCGGGGGCGCTGATTGCCCGGGCAGACGGCCTCGTCCTTGGCCTCAGCCTCCTGACCTCGTTCCTCATGGTGAGCGAGGTCCCGTACCCGAAGGTCGGCGATGGCGGTCGGGTGCTCGGCACGGCCGCTTCGGCGGTGTTCGGCGGGGTCCTTGCGGCGGCGGTGATCATCCGCGGCGCCACCGACCTCTCCACCCTCGTCCTGTTCACGCTCACGCTCGGCCTGAGCGTCGCCTACCTGATCGGAGGTCCCGTCTATGCCCGAGAGCGATCCGGCGAGGACGTGGTTCAAGTGCACTGACGCCGAGCGCGCCGCCTTCGAGGCGGGCATCAAGCTCGGCGCCCTGTACCACCAGTTCGTCGGCGCGGCAGTGAACGCGGCGAGCGTTGGCTCGCTCGAGGAGGCGATTGCGGCGAGCCTGAGGACGCAACCCTTCGTCGAGAGCGCCGAGGTGCATCTCGACCGAAAAGGGCTCCGTCAGGGGCCGCGGCCGTACGGCGAATCTTCGCTCACCGGGGAGATGATGGACGTCTCGGTGCGCGTGCGGTACGGGGAGAGCGTAGTGGTGGGCCATCTGCACTACGTGCCCGAGCTCGGTTACCCCCTCATGTCCCTGGAAGCGGAGTAATGCGGGCCGCGCACGAAGTTGCCCTCGTCCTCGTCGTGGGGGTTGCGAGGTTCCTGGCTCTGCTGCTTCTCGCCGACCAGTTGATCCCCGGGCCGGGCTCCTCGGCAGCGGTCCTTCTGGTGATCTTCGCGCACTCCATTGCCTTGGACATCGCCCTCCTCCTCATCGTGCGAGGCCGTCACTCGTTGCGGCAAGCGGGCGCTCGTGTCCCTCCTCATACCCCCCCTTGAAATAGCCTGCGCTCCCCCTTTTAATAACCCCCCGGGGATGCGCGCCCGATGACCCGGGACCGCTCCCCCCAGGTCCAGGTCCGATTCCGAAGAGACCTCGGGCTCCTCCAAGTCACCATGATCGGCCTGGGGCCGACCATCGGCACGACGGTCTTCCTCCTCATCGGGCCCGGCTTCGAGATCGCCGCGGGCGCCCTCCTCCTCGCCCTCGTGCTCAACCTCGGGGTCACCGCGCTCACCGCCGTGGCCTACGCGGAGCTCGCAAGCTCCATTCCCGAGGCGGGCGGCGGCTACCTATGGATCAAGACCGCCATGAAGGAACCCTGGGGGTTCATCGGTGGGTGGATGTCTTGGTTCGGGCACTGCGTCGCCTGCGCCCTCTACGTGATGTCCTTCGGGATCTTCGCCGCGCTCTTCCTCCAGCATCAGGGGGTCCTTCCCCCGGGGGATGTCACGTCGGTCCTGCTGCCGGCCCGCGCCATCGCCCTCCCCCTCCTCGGGATCTTCCTCGTCATCAACTACCGCGGGACGAAAGCCGCCGGCCACTCCGGGAGCGCGGTCACCATCGTCCTCCTGGCCGTCGTCGCGGCCCTCGTGATCTTCGGCCTGGCGTGGTTCTTTGGGCACGCCGGCGATCCCGTCGTCCAGGCGAACCTGTCGGTCATCTTCCGAGGCACGTCCCTGGTCGACAACGCCCTCAACGTCCTCGTCGCGATGGGGCTCACCTTTGTGGTCTTCGAAGGCTACGAGATCATCGCCCAGACAGGAGAGGAGACGAAGGATCCGGGGAAGATCATCCCGCGCGCCACGGGCTTGACCCTGGGAATCGCGACGGTCATCTTCCTCACTGTGGGTTTCCTCACCCTCGCCGCGACGGGGACAACCTTCGGGCCGGGCACGGTCTGCTCCGACCCCGCGTTCGTCGGCTCGGACCCGGAGTTCGCCGTGGCCTGCGCCAGCCAGGTGTTCCTCGGCCCCGGCCTCGGGCTCTTCCTGGTCACGACCGGCGTCGCCCTCGGCTCCCTCGCCGCGCTGAACTCCCTTGTTTTCTCCTCTTCGCGCGTCGCCTTCGCCATGGGCCGGGACGGCGCCCTCCCCCGCGTCTTCGGCACGTTGCATCCAAAGAACCGGACGCCCCACATCGCGGTGATCACGAGCGGGATCGTCATTGCCGGGATGATCAGCTTCCTGGACCTGATCCAGATCGCCGCCTCGGCGGACGTCATGTTCCTCCTCCTCTTCCTCCTCGTCAACTGGTCGGCGATTGTCCTCCGGAGGAAACTGCCGGACATCCCACGCCCCTACAGGATGCCCCTGTTCCCCGTGATCCCGTTGATGGGGATGGCCACGATGGGGTTGTTGGCCGTGGGGCTCTTCTTGCTGCCCGGCGCCGGGCCGCTCGCCTGGGCGTTGGGCGGGGCCTGGGTCGCCATCGGGCTTGCAATCCACTACCTCTGGGCGAAGAAGGAGCGCATCGTCGAGGTGGGGAAGGTGGCTGTCGAGGCGTTGGTCCCCTTGACCGATCGCCCCTACAAGATCCTCGTGCCCATCGAGGACTTCTCGGACCGGTCGCTCGTGGAGTTCGCCGCCCTCGTCGCCAAGGTCGAGGATGCCGACCTGCAGCTGCTTCATGTGATTGAGGTTCCGGACAGCCTTCCGGTCGATGCCATCGAGGGCACCTATGTCTCCGAGGTCCGGCGCGACCTCGCCAAGCTCGGGGCCGTGGCACGGGAGCTCGACGTGGAGGCGCGCGCCACCGCCATGGTCTCGCACCACGTCACCGAGGCCATCCTGGAGGTCGTCCGCGAGGAGGAGATGGACCTCCTCGTGCTCGGCTGGCGCGGCGGCTCGCGGCGGGGGCGCATTCTCGGGTCCAACGTGGACCGCTTCGTCCAGTACAGCCCGTCCGATGTCACCGTGTTCAAGACCGCCGCCATGCCCGAGAAGCTCTCCTCCATCGTCGTGATGAACGCCCCGGAGTGGCACGTGAGCTACGCCACCGGCTACGCGATGATGCTCGCGAAGCGCCACAAGGCGAAGATCGTCATCTTCACCGCCGCGACGACGGAGGCGGAGATGGCCAAGGAGCGCATCTACAGCGCACGCCTGGCCCTGCTCTGCCGGAACGGCGGCGTCCCGGTGGAGGAGAAGTTCGCGCAGGTGCGGAGCATCGCCGACGCGGTCGTGCAGGAGGCGCAGCACCACGACCTCCTGGTGCTCGGGGCGACGGGGGAGTGGTCCCTCCTCCAGAACGCGTTCGGGGCGGACCAGGACGCCATCGCGCGTCGCGTCCCCGGCCCCGTGCTCATGGTGCGCAAGGTGACCCGGAAGTCCGCCTGAGATTTTTTCGCGGCGCACGGATAAATATGCGGGACGCTTACCGGAGGTCGATGGGAACGTCGCTCAAGATCGGGATCACCGGCCTGCCAGGCGCCGGGAAGACGTTCGCGCTGATGAAAGTCATCGAGATGCTCGAGGCGGACGGGCTCAAGGTCGGCGGGATGATCACGGAGCCGATCGTGAAGAAGGGGCGTCGTGAGGGCTTCTACGTCCTGGACTGGGCCACGAAGGAGCAGCGCGTCTTCGCTTCGATGGAGATCGAGTCGAAGATCATGGTCGGGCGGTACGGCGTCGACATCACCGCGCTCGAGGAGATCGGGGTGCAGGCGCTGCGCCGCGCGGCCGCGGAGTCCCAGGTCATCGTCGTCGACGAGGTCGGCAAGATGGAGGTGGAGAGCGAGTCCTTCATCTCGGCGGTGAAGGACGCCATGGACGCGGACAAGCCCCTCATCCTGACGTTGCACAAGAAGTCCCGGAACCCCCTGCTCCAGGACATCCGCCGGCGGGACGACGTGCGGATCCTCGAGGTCACCCAGGTGAACCGGAACCTCCTCCCGTACAAGATCGTGAAGCTCCTCAAGGGCGAGATGCTGTGACGATGCCTTGAAGGCCGTCCCCGGGTTGGCGGGGAGGATGGAATACGCCCACGAGGACGTCACGGAGGGCTTGGTCCGCCTCACCGTCCCCGCCGCGGAGCGCCGTCGCGGCCCGGGGAAGCGCACGGCCCTTCCGTTCTTCAATCCGACGATGGCTGTGAACCGTGACCTGACGGTCCTCGCCCTCCAGGCGCTGGGGGGCGGTCATCTCCTCGACGCGCTCACCGGGACCGGGGCCCTGGCCGCGCGGGTGGCCCGGGAGACGAGCTGGCGCGTAACCGCCGCGGACCGGAACCCCGACGCGGTGGCGCTCGCGCGGCGGAACATCGAAGCCAACGGCGGGGGCACCGTGGTCCGGGCCGACCTCCGGTTCCACCCGCCCACGGGGGACTTCACCCACATCGACGTGGACCCGTTCGGCACTCCCGCCCCCTTCGTCGCGAACGTGCTGGCGGTGCCGACCCTGCGGAGCCTGTCCGTCACCGCCACGGACACCGGCGCCCTGTGCGGTTCCTTCCCCGACGCCTGCGTCCGGAAATACGGGATCCGGACCGGACGCTGCCCGTTCTCCAAGGAGATCGGGGTGCGCGCGCTCCTCGCCTTCGTGGCGATGCGTGCCCAGGAGCAGGGCCGCCGCCTCGTCCCCCTCGTGTCCGTGGCGGCGGAGCATTTCCTCAAGGTCATCGTCCGGGTCGAGCCCGCCGTGGGCCGCCCGGACCTGCGCCACCTCACCTTGGAGGACACGGGCGCGTGGAGGTGGTCCGCGGAGGGCTGGGGGCCGCTCTGGGCCGGCCCGCTGTGGGACCCCTTCTTCCTCGCCAGGATGGAACCGGCGGCGTGGATGCCCCACGCCACCGCGGCCCTCGTCTACCGCCTGCGAGAGGAGGCGAACGCCCCCGCCTTCTACTGGACGACGGCCGAGGTCTCCCGGCGGCTTCGAGGCGCGCCGCCGAAGATGGAGGACCTCCTGTCCGCGCTCCGCGGAGCCGGCTTCACCGCCACGCGGACCCACTTTGCGCCGGACGGGTTCCGCACCACCGCAGGCATCGGCGATGTGGTGCGCCTCGGGTGGGACCACGGGCCATCAGGGGCGAGCTGAACCCTGGGCTCAGAGGCCACCGACAGCGGATCCGTCACTCCCGGGAGCCCAGCGGACGAGCCATGGCCCATGCCGTCGCGATGCCCAAGCCAATGGCGAGAATGGCGAGATAGGCGATCGTCAATGCGTAGAGTTCCGGATTGAGGATGGGGGGAATGCCTTGGAAACCGGGGTGCTCCCACACGCAGTATCCCGCGGTCCCTCCTGAGAGCAGGGAAAACGGCAACCAAAAGATGGGGTTCAAAGACCAGACTCGGACGGTCCCAACACAGATCGTGCTCATCCCGGAGGTATCGACCTCGCTCCAGCCCAGGCCGGGGACGTGGGCGAGGAGGACGAGGGCCACGAACCAGGGAAGCCAGAACTTCAAGATGCGTACCCGGTCGGAAAAGAGGGCGAGCATAGGCGCGGGTTCACCTCTTCTTCTTGAGGAGCTCCGCCAGCTCCCGCGAGTCCGCGAGGACCTGCTCCTTGAGATCATACTCGTCCGCGGAGTTCCTCCGCCCGCACTCCGGGCAGGGGATCGGCTCCTTGTGGTGGACGTGCCGCGGGTAGATCGTGAGCGTTGTCCCGCAGCCGAGGCACTTCACCGCGAACTTGGAGACCCTCACGACTCCCGCCTCGCCGCCAGGTCGAGCAGGGCGCTGATCTCCCGTGCCCGCGTCGGCCCGATGTCGCGGACGCGCAGGAGCTCCACCTCGGTGGCGGCGAAGACGCGCCGTGCCGTGCCGAACCGCTCGATCAGCTTCGCGGCCCGGGCCTTCCCGATCCCGGGCAACCCCTCCAGGAGGAACCGCCGGCGGTCCTCCGGGCTCATGGCCTTCCGCTTGTGCCGGACCCCGTAGTCCAGCTCGCCCTTGGCGAACTGCTTCTCGATCACCTGGAGGGCAAGCGCGGTCTCAGGGGTGTCCCGGGTGAAGAGGATGGGCACCCGCTCGGTGAGGGTCACCGCTGCGAACGCCCCCCAGAACGCCGCTGGGTTGCGCTGGTTCGCGACCTCCGCGAGATCGCCCTCGACCAGGAGCAGGCAACGCGGATAGGCGTCCCGCAGCCTCTTCACCTGCTCAAAGAGGCGTCGCTGGACGATCGAGGCGAAGAAGTCCGTGAGCGTCTTGCGCTCCACGCCGACGGGACCGGCCACGTAGTCCCCCGGCGTGATCGCGCGCACCTCGACCGAGCAGCCGCGCGCGCGCAGCGCCGCCACGACCGCGTCCGGCTCATGGACGTCCGCGATCATCGTCGAGTCCATGCGGCGCGCGTCCTTTAAGATGCCTCGCCCGCGCGAAGAACGCCATCGACGACAGGACGTCCCCGAGGCCGACCACGCGGACCGGGGACTCCACCCGGGGAGACGGCACGACGACACCGTCCTCGCCGACGAAACCCGTCTCCGGGTCCCCGCCGAGCGCGTCGACGACGCCGCGGAACCGGGCGAGGTCCTCCGCACGCAGCGCGACCCCGTCCCGGAGCGAGGGCCGCAGGGTGCCTGTGCGCGCCGTCTCCGCCGCCGCCTTCGAGGCGACGAGCAGGGCCCGGCGCTCCTCTTCCCGGGAGGCCTCGACCACGGCCACCTGGACCCCCTCGAGGTGCATGTGGACCCGCGCGAGCAGGTTGTCCTTGGCGAAGGTGCGCAGCCGCGCGAAGAAGAGCGGGAATGCGCCCCGTTCCTCGAGGAGGTCCCGCATCTCCTGCTCGGAGCCGCCGAGGGAGTCGGAGAGCGCGACGAGCCCGCGGATCGCGTCGCGCGACGCTGGGCGGAGCGCGGTGAGCTCGAGGTGGACCGGCACCATGCCCGTCCGGAGCTTCAGGAAGTGCCGCGCACAGCCCCGGGCGACGTCCGGCGCCATCCGGTGGAAGCCCGAGAGGAAGGCCGCGTCGAGCCCGGAGTCGATCGCCGCCTGGGTCAGGTCGGGGTCCGCGCCGACCACGGGAGGCTGGCCGGCCAGGATGAGTCGTCGGTCGCCGTGGGGGGTCCCGAACTCGAACACGAAGTGCTGCGCCCCCCGGACCCCTCCTAGGAGCAGGATCGAGCGGGCGCCCAACCCGGTGAGCACCTCTGCGGCCAGGGCCGCCTGGCCACCCACGTGCGAGGTGAACGGCCCCCGATCGGCGAGGGCCGCCTCCACGCCGGACTCCACGGTGACCTCGGTGCCCCGCCCCGCATCGAGCGCGGCGGCCACCTCGGCCCGGAGCCCTTCCGGAATCACCCGCAACAGGTCTGCGAGATCGCCGGCGGTCGCTCGCCGCACGAGGTCGGTGTTCGCGTTGAACGCACAGAGGGCGGTGAGGTGGAGCAGCGGGTTCCAGCCGCGGAGAGCGTCCAGGCGGGCGTTCCATGCGTCGAGGAGGTCCTCGGCCACGCCAGGGAGTACGCGCCCGAGGGCTTAGGCATGTCGGCGGCGCTCCCGCTGGGCTTGGGGTGCGAGAAAAATGGGAATCATATGCAGCCTGGTTTACGCCAGAACCGATAGTTTGTGATGGCTTGGAGATTAGTCGCGGCGGGCTGAGACGGTCGCCCGAAGGCTTCCGTCGTACACCCCCGCCCTATCGCGCGGTCGATTACCGCGATCCTTGAGGTGCCTAGTCTTGAGGTGGGCTTCCGGCTTAGATGCTTTCAGCCGTTATCCCTTGGCGCGTGGCTGCTCGGCTATGCCCTGCCGGACAACCGATAGACTAGAGGCGCCGATCCCCCGTTCCTCTCGTACTTAAGGGACCTTCCCCTCAGGCACCAAAACGCTTCCACCAAAAAGCAACAAACCTGTCTCACGACGGTCTAAACCCAGCTCACGATCCCTTTTAATGGGCGAACAACCCCACCCTTGGCAGCTCATGCACCGCCAGGATAGGAAGAGCCGACGTCGAAGTAGCAA